>Ga0181612_142266_pt1 | contig 30288 bp, 21 predicted proteins | sample HoacroProtozoa21_FD_119630 | JGI IMG/M metagenome (GOLD analysis project Ga0181612, IMG submission 119630) | Hoatzin crop microbial communities from Cojedes, Venezuel. Combined Assembly of Gp0051906, Gp0051904, Gp0051908 | reverse complement strand
TGTCATAGAGGGCAAGAGTGAGAGATCTTGGCAGGGCCAGAAGTGGGGAGGTGATAGTCTCAGTGTTCACTTGAATAAATGGCAGGGAGCGTGACGGACTCTTACTCTGAGTGTGCTTGTGGCTAGGGACTACCAGCCTTCTGCTGGTGCAGTGATCGTGTACCTGGCCCAGGTATCCATGGAGGCAGGGATCCCATCTGAGACCAGTACTGTGGTTTTTGGGGTCTGTGGGGAGGACCCCTGGGGTGTGGAGCAACACAGAGCCCAGGCGGTGGGAAGGGAGCATGCTTCAGACCACTTGGTTTCAAAATCTCCATTTCCCATCACTTGTGCTGCCCTGTTTTGCTCTGGTGTGTGCCCTTTTCTGCTTGTGGTGTGCCACACGCTGCATGGCTGTGGAAAGGTGCTGGACCACTGGTTTTCTTAAACCAGACACATGCCAGTAGCTTATTCACCCACCTCAGCAGAGAAAGAATTAATGTCACAAACCAACCTCAGCACTAAGGGACATGGAAAATTGGCAGGGAAGAAAGCAGCATAATTGCAGTGGCCGAGGGAGTGTGGAGCAGCGCTGCCCAGAGAAGCACATCAAAGGAAAATCCTTGCCGACTTGGCTGGCTCTGCCATCAGCCTTGCTTCCCTCCTCCATCTTTTGTCTCCTGCCCTGAGGGTACCATGAGCCAGAGCGTGCCTGCCAGCCCTCCACCTCTGCATCCAGACTGGAAGGTAAACAGTGTGGCTTTAAATGAGGGAAGAGCGGCAATGAAGAGACTGACACCGCCTAAGTGTCTCACGGGCTGCCGGGGATGTGTGCTGTCCTTCCTCGCACCCAGCCTCCTCCCCACAGGCTGAGCAGTGTTGAATAGAGAAGCCTGTTTGGGGACAACTGAGGCAGTGGCTTTTCCTGGGCTGCATGCGTCAGGGGACAAAGATGAGAGCCACACACAGGGCAAATGGAAAAATCCAACCAGCTCACCTTGCTGAGGACTAACGTAGGGTTGTTCTTGGCCACCCTCCCTCTGCACCAAGGAGTGCTGTAAACACTGTCCCAGAGCCTTCCCTGCCTCCTGGTACCGCTTCCCAGTTAATCCACATCCTGAGTTTCAGGCAACAGCTTAGTAATGGGCAGAAATACTCACCAACTTAATCTGATTCCCAATGCCCAGGTGCCCTTCAGCCAGCAGAGGCTAGAGGTGTGCCGTGCTCCTCAGGTCTGTTCTCAGACCCAGCAGTACTAGTGCATTACTGTTTCATCTGTAACAGATGGGGTTCATCAGGCAGATCCTGGCTGCCTAAGGCCAAGTATATTTTCCTTCACTTTCCTCTTTCCCACAACCTGGTTTTATCTGGGTTTTGTTCCTCTTCCTTCTTTTCTTCCCCTTGACTTCCACATCTCCATCTTTCAAATTTGGACACAGCCTTCAAACTCAGTCTCCTCTGCTCCTCCTCACAGTCAGCACCCGGCCCTAAGGAAGGACATTTGGCAACCTCTTGCCCCATGGCGCATGTAAACACAGAGGGGACACAGGCTGGGAGTCAGGTAGGCACACAGAGAAATGGCCTCCTGGCATAGAGATAGGACAGAAGCTTCAGGAGAACCAGAAGGATACTCCAGTAGGGAATATAGGGCAGGGAAAGGTACAAAGTCCTATAAGAGAAAGGAGAAGAACTCCCAAGAAAAAGGGATGAGCACTACTTGAATGTAATGCTGAGTGACTGCTGTGCTTTGCTTTACCTCCATAGTCCTCCATGGGCTGCGGATGCTCAACAACCCTGACTTTATTTGTCCTCTAGCCAAGCACCACCATACAGTCAGAGCAACAAGGTAGGCAGCAGAGGCAACACATAAAGAGTTGAGCAGCTGTTGAATTACTGAATTATCCACGTGCTGCCAGCCCACTTGTGGAGTATTTAAATATAATGGTGCCCCCGTCAAGGGTGAGGAGACCAGGTCATGTCACTTTGCCTGCAAAGTCAGTGACATTGCTGTGAATATAACTCAGGAGTCCTGACAGCCAGTCCCTATGCTAACCGCCGGGCAATGCTCCTCCCTGATGTCTAATAGCAACCACCACAAATATGCTTCACTCATCTCCTAAGCACAGTAGGAAATAAATGGCCACAGTATATTCATGCTTTCTGTAGAGCTGCTGTTGAGTTCTGGTTTTGCCCTCAGGTAACCTAGGAAAGAGTGGCTCGTGTAAGGCACCCGAGACATTGCTGGCCACAGAATGATGTAAGCTTTAAAAATGAAGTGAACAGCAACAATAAGGAAGACAAACCAGCCAGCAGCAAGCACTTTGTTTTCATAGGCAAGAGCAGCATTTGCAAGCAGGAGACTCTAAATACTGCTTTACCCACCTGGGAACAAGCGTACAGCCACTGTAGGGCTGGCAGCTAAACATGTGTAAAGCACAGGTTTTTAGCATGGCCCTGGGCAAGGTTGTGCGCTTCACTTCTCTGCTTTTACAGCAGGAATAATGGTACTTCTGCATGTCATAAGTTAAAGGGACACCTCTGTGTGGGTGGGGAGCTCAGACAGATCAACAACAGGTGTCATGCAATAAGGTAGCAACATGTTGGTCCTCTACTCCCTGTATCAGTTTCCCTCAAACTAGAGTAAAACAAAAACTCAAAATCTTCTCTTTTGGGATCTCACTGAGCTGAAGGGATCCAAAAATCCCAACAACAGTGAAAAACTCCACCTAAATAAGGTCATGCCTCACTCACACAGCTCCCTCTTTGGAGGGAAACATACACACACACAGGTACAGCAAGGTCCTTAGAATTAGAAACTCTAGGAGATGCAGAGCCCACAGTGATGGGCTTCAACGAAATGCCCAGAAAGAAAGAGGTCTGTGGTGGGCTTGTCACTAGAGCATGGACAAGGCTGAGCAACTTAAATCTGCCTTGGGAGTTTTTGCATTAAAAGAACTGCTGCTATCGGTGGAGAGGGATCAGTTGAAGAAAGAGCTCTTATAGCATGTTAGAGAGGTCTTCAAGACAGAAGGATTGGCTGGTTTTACCTGCTGACATGGGGCAGAAATTGGGTGGATTTAGCTGAAGGAGACACCTAGGTTGTTGATACCAGAGGATTTAGTTGGGGTCTTGCTCCTTGCTCTCCTCCCTCGCAGGAGTGGTGTCCTACCCCTGCGCTCCACATCTGACCACCCAGGCTGGCAGGCTGTAGCACTCGCGGGGTCTAGGGGTGGGAAGCAGGGAGCGTCATGGCCCACAGTACCTTATTTAATCCCAGACCCTGATGCACATGCTGCCCTCCTGAACAGTTTCTTTCTTGCACCTTGAACACTTCACATTGTCCTTCCCTACAATTTTGCAGACAAGGTCCTTCTCCTGGTTGCTAGTGTTAACACAGGTTTCCCTTGTTCTGTCCCTTGAAATTTCCAGTAAAGCACCTTTAATACAATCTCTCTGTGGCTGCTCTAATTATGTGTGAAATATTTTTTCCCCCCATAAACCAAAGAAAACAAATCAACACAGTAAGATCCTTTCTCTCAGGCTGTTTGGCAGGTCTCACAGTCTTCAAAAAAGTTACCCAAGGTCCACACAGTCTCTGCTGTCTTTTCACAACAGCTACTTTTGGGTTCCTGTAAAAGGACCCAACAAAGGAATGGGTAAAACAAATCTCAAATCCCTGAGAGGCTGCTTTCCCACCTGAAGAGTCCCAAACTAAGGGACAGGCTGCCTGCTGAGCAGCAGAACGTGTGTGCTCCATGCCAGGGCAGTTTCTGGAGGAAGGAGGGATAAGGGGTAGGGTGGCAGCAATCTGGGACCCTTTAAAGGCAGGAATAGGTCAGTCAGTCCTCTATTCTCACAAAGGCCAAGACGCGTTCACAGTATCCAGGAAGAGAAAGGGAATTTATTTTGTTTTCTGAAAGCTAGGAACTGTTTAATCACCTCCCCACAGCAGTACATCTCAACACCTTGCTGCTGCATCCCTGGGAAGCACTCAGGTGCGCACACAGCCCTGACCATGCATCTCAATCTTAACCTATGGACCCTGTGCCCTCCCTAGTGCTCCTCTGGCCACAGCACGAGGCTTTCTGCTTTCACCTCTGTCATGCCTCGCAGCAGCCCTGCTCTGCTTGAGGCTGCATTGCCAACGCTCCAGAGGCCCCGCAGCCCGCACTGCCTAGTGCAGGGATTTCCTTGGTCTGCTTAATTCTGCCCTGGTTTTTCGCTTGCCCTGTTTGCTGCCCTCAGTTGTTGTTCAGTTCCAGTATCTCTCGCAGTGGCTCTTGCTTTTGCTTGCCATCCGGGCCATACAAATGGCTTTTTCTAATAGTGCTTGGGAAAAGAGGGTCCAGAAAGTGAATGATCTTCAAAATGAAGCATGACTGTCACTCCTTCCACACAGGGATATGTCCTTGCATCTTTTTTTCCAAAACCAATACCAAGTACTTACCACATAAGAGAACATTAGCCCCGTATTTAGGGCTTATTTGATAGACTACGAAGAAGAAAGAAAGAAAGGAAAGAGGTCAAGCTTATATGCTACTGGAACAACTAGTCATGAGCTTGTAACTATGCCAAGTCTGTTACTCAGTCATCTGAAGGGTCCTGACATCACGTCAGGTTCAGACTCCTAGACCATTCTTTCTGAGGTGGCTGGTCCTCTCCTGGGGACAGCGACATTACTCTTGCAGTGTGCCACCAGCACCATTAGGTCAAGGCTCAGCTTCTTGCCCACTCTCACCCGTTTCAGGGCTGTGAGATTCACATCACCATTAACTCGCCCCTCCAAGGAAGCACTGTTTTGACACGGTGACCACACTGGAGCAGCATTATTCATTTGCAGACATCAGGGCTCTTCCCCCATGCCCTCGGGCAACTGTGCCACCATATCAAAGCCAATTCACTCACACATTTTGCTGTAGCAGAAATGCCACAATATCAAAGCAATGCTTGCTTTCTGCTTCTCTGAAGAACAGTATAAATCTCACCCAAACCTCAAAGGTGCAGATTAGGACCACGAGTACAGCCATCCCACCTTTGCCTCCCCCAGCCTCACTGGGCAGGTCCAGTCAGAGATTCCTGCAGCAGCCCCAGCCCCAGGTGCCCCAGGCTGAGCTCCGAGCAGCTGCCCCAGCCCAGCACACAGAGGCTTGTTTCTGGAAATGCTGCAGCTGGCAGAGCCCTTCCTACTTCACAAATATTGACACTGCGATCTCTGCATCCCAGCCGAGGAATAAAATTTTCAGGGAGTCCTTGATCTGCAGAGCTTCTGTGTTGAACAGGGGGGATTTGGATTTCAGTCCTTTGCTTTCCTCTCCACTGTAGCATCTCCTCAGGTGGACCTGTCCAAACCTGACCCATCTTCAGGCACCAGGCACCTTTGGAGACCCCACAGAAATGCCTCCTGGAGGTGCAGCCACCACTTTGCAGGCCAATGAGGGATGTTTCACAAAAAAAGCACAGATGCCAGGAAGCAGCAGTTGTCAACGAGAGACCTGTTAAGAGCTCTGATCGTGGTCCTTGCTGGGTTTTTAAGAAAGCAAGCAACAGCAATCAGTAAAGTAGAAGCATACAGACTGCTGGGAAGGTGTCCTGAGGACTTCTCCCCTGCATGCTTACTTGGTCCGGTATTTGGCAAGGAGGTGGATCTAATCTCAGCACAGATGCAAAAATCTAGGGCAGTTCAAGATGTTCTCTCCTAACACAAGCAGAAGCCAAAGCAAGTTTTTCTTACCAGCCACACCACATATGCTTCAACCCAGGCTCAATCAGCTATTGTTCATCTCATCAGCCTAGGAACTCAGCAGAAGGCACGGAGAGACCTCAACACGCAGCAAAGGGCTCAGCTGCAAGGAGCTAAGGAAAAGGAGGAGATTGTCTGGAGATGTTTTTGGTGATGGAGAACCGTATTAGTGTCTCTCTAACCCTTTATGCTCTTCAGAGAGCCACTCCAGTGCTGGGGAAAGGATGGGAGGGTCACAACCTGCTCTCCAACTGCGGGTTTTTTAATGGAAGGTTTGATCTACCCCCCTGAGTACTCAGCACTAAAAGGTGAGGCAGGTTATATCTTCCACTGCCAGAAAAAGATGAGATGCGCTATTAGGAGTAACCCTGAGGATATTTATGGGCCTTCTGAATTAAAACTCCAGCTCCACCTACCCACCCTACAATCCAGACAGAGAAATGTCTTCTCTTCTGCAGCAAACAAAAAGATACATTTGCGGAAGACAGAAAAACAAGGAGGGAAATGTTGAAACCAGAGGATGAGGATTCATAGGTAAATAAATCAAGAAAGACAAAGACTAACAATAAATGTGAGGGAAGTGGAAGGAACAAGCTGTCAATTCACTGCCAACCCTGGGCTTGGATAATTTATCAAGGTCTCCATGTGTCATGCCTGGAGAAGCCCCCTACACTCTCCTCCTTCCATGCAAGTTTGCTACTGAGCTCTGCTCACCTGAGCAAGAAAAGGGCTGCTGGCAGATAGCAACATCCAGCAGTGATCTTTAATCCGCATCTGTTATATGCAGGTCCGTGTAAATATTGCTGTTGAATTGAGGAGCTTTTAGCGGGGTTTTGGTTTGGAAGTTGACACTTTTACAACCTTATCTTGTTTACCAGCATGAAGCCTGCTTCACTTGCAAATTAGAAACTGAGATATAAATGGGAAAGTGAAAATGAATACTCTGGGGCAGGACTGAGAGGGTTAAAAGGCTCAAGGGGTTTCTTGTGTTTTTGGGATGACAGAAAAGGCTGACCTCCAAAAGATGAGCATACACCTCTTGCTGGAGGACTGAAAACCCATTTAACTCCAGTAAGAAAAGCCCACTGCCTGCTGTGAATGTTCTCAGACTTTCTACTTAAAAAATGATCTCTGGGTGTTGCATGCCAGTGAAACCAAGTTGTCTGAGATCCCCTTATTTATCAGCTGAAGCTGCTCAGCCTGGGGGATTCCTGGAAAGTGGAAAGCTCTTTACAACCAAGTGCATTGGCCTAGTCTGCTGCATGGACTTTAAAGCTGTCGGTGCAATGGCCATGGCCTTCTGAGTGGGAGATACATAAGATATTCTTTCTAGCTCCCGGGAGGAAGCCTTTGCCCCTCCACAAATAAGTGACTCTGGGTGAGGAGCACCTCATCTACCTTTCAGCACTGAGACGCACAGGTTCATTCCTCCTGTTTTCCAGCAAGACTGGCCAGCGGACAAGCTGTACCGAGAGCTGCCGAGCAGCCCCTTCCATGGTGGCAGGCTGTCCTTTCTGCTGAGCTTCCTTTTCACTGCCAGCAAACCAGCTAGAATATTTCTCTGTGGATGGGCATTGGTGTGCTTGTGTGAAAAGCCTCTCCAGTGACCTCTACCACCTCCAAAGCAGCCAAAGAGCCTGACACAGCCCACCAAGGTCAGAGAAGCTTGCTGAAGATGGCAGACAGAGCTATACCTGCTGCCGGACTCTAGTTGCTGCCTGCTCTTTGCACCCCAGCATCCCCTCCCTGCCTCTTCCTCACTGAGCTCAGACATGTAAATTCCTTTCACCAGAACGAACCAAACGTCACAAAAACTTCATTAAAAAAATTTTAAAAAGAAGCAAAGTAAAATGACAAACTCTCTGCAGAGTTTCCCCCAAACAGCCAGTTTCCCGGGGGGTCAAGGAGACCTCTGGGCTTCCCTGCAGCCACAATGGCACGCAGGGAGAGACAGCCGACCCCGCTTCAGAGCCCGGCACACGGCTGAGTGCGCGCCGCGTACGTCACCTCTGCAGCCAAAGCAAAAGCGTGTGAGACCATAAATATCCAGCCCAGCAAACCTGCCGGGCTTGACGTAATCTCTCTGCCAGCTTCCAAGGTCAACAGCACCCTGTTTATACTGCGCGGGGCGAGAAGAGGCATTCTGGGAGAAAAGCAAACGGAGGAGATGTCCTGTGCCCATACAAAAGGTGCTGTATTCCCATGTTGCTCCATCCCAGGCTGGGAGGAACGTAAAATTAGCACTGTTTTCATTCATTCATTGTATAAATATTCTGCATGGTGCCCACCCCCACGTTTCCTTGCTGAGCCTGCAGGCCTCCATCAGGGAGGCTGGGAGGGGGGTGAAGTTACGTTCAGCTTGAGCCGCTGATCAACAAGTTGAGGTGAGGGCATGCATGTGTGTAAAAGGGAAAAAAAGGAGAAAGGGAGAGATGGGTGTTGTGTTCAAGGGCAAGCGGTGTGCGAGGGGAGCGTGCACGGGCAGCGAGGCGCGCACAGCATCACCTTGGCCAAAGGCAGCCCACACCATTCCTCCTAGACAAAAGGCATTTCACCGTCACCTGGGGATGGCCGGGAAGGCCGGACACGTACAGCATACTGAGCATGGAGCTGCACGGCGGGAGGGACAGCAGGTCCCTTGTGCGGCAGGGGCACCATGGATGGAGCTGGATGGGCCGTGCAGTCACGTCTCAGCCGATGAACAGCCCCGTACAGCCCTGCCACACCGGGCTGCAGCCTTGTCACTGCCCACTCCCCTCTCCAGGGAGATGTCAGTCCTTCCTTGCACCCCAAAAGTCCCGGCCAAAGGCAGGAGGGAGTTTCCCAGGGGTGCTCTCTGTGAGCACAGAGGGATGAGCAGCCCCAGGGTGCCAGCCATCCCCTCCGTGTGTCAAGCCCCAGCCCAAACGGCAGCGTAAGCCCTGACACCCTATGTGTTTAAGCTAGTGGAACACTGCACATCCCACCGGCAGCCATCTGAGGATGGAGATGAGATGCTGAGCAGCCAGAATGAGCACAAGAGGCCTCATCTAGGTGAGCCCACGCTGCCCAGTGCCAAATCTGTGACCAGAGGTGTCCGTCCCTGCTCCCTCCATGCAGCCCTGTTGAGCAATTGGAAAGACACAGAGAGAACAGGAGAGAAGCAAAAAGAAGAAAATATTTTTCAAAAAATCCACTGCCAAACAAATGCCGGTCTGTGCGCACGATCTCACCCATCGGCCTGGGCTTCTATTTTTATCAGGTGATGAACAAGCCACAATATCAGGGTGGGGGCGGGCCCCGCTGTTTACATCTGCCGGTGCCGGGACGGATGCTGCGAGCAGAAGGCAGCTCATTCAGCGGGAGCCGGAGCGTCCTGGTCGTTGCAGGTTGAATAGGTACATTGTCCGGAGCGGGAGGTTCAGGAAGGGCACCGTTTCCAATTTGGGATGCAAACAGCACTGGGAGAAGTTGTGTGTGTATATGGGGTTTGCTTTTAAAATATGGGGTGAGTTTTCTACCCTCACCAACAAGGCTGATATTCACTCTGGAATAAAGGGCACAGGTGCTGCCTTTGAGAGGGAGGCTCCCCCATGCCCTTTCTACCCCCGAATGTCAACTCATTTCTTTTCAGTGCCCTCTCATGCTCTCAGGGTAACGTCTCAGTGGGTAAAGACTCTCCTGGGAATTTTTAAACCTCTCCTATTTTTTGGCTAGAGACATTCTGGTAGTGTCTCTTCGCATCCCTTCCGCGGGATCCCAAAATAAGACCATACAATCCCCCCCAGGACCCAGGGACATGGGCTATGCAGGGACACAAACACTTCTGCATCACATCATGCTTTCCCCGTCCTGGGATCTTAGCTTGGAGAAGTGCAGGACCCACATGTAAGGGTCAAAGCTGATGTCAAGGCACCCAGACAGCAGTACTTTGGCAGCAGCTATTCAGGCTTTGCCCATGACTTACTGGAGGCAATCCTTGTAGATGCACACAGCAGTGCCCCAGCACCAGCTCTGAAGGGGTTTCCTCCCAGCGCAAGAGCCTCACCTCCAGGACACCCAAGGCTGTCCCTTGGGTAAGCAAGAGGAATCTGTAGCACCCGTGCAGCGAGGGTTCTGTGCATGGTCTGGGCTGTCAGCAGGACCGAGCAGCCCAAAAGAATGCGTAGAAGTGTGTAGGTGTGTGGGGGCAAGTGTCAGTGCCCAAACCCCATCATTTCCCATGCACGCTTGAGCTGAAAGCCAAAAAGTGTGCGAAACGTCAAGCATCTGAGCAGAAACACAGAAAACGGGCCATCTGAACCCTCTCCCCACCCTCCCAGTCAGTGTCTCATTTCTCTCCTCCGTCAGGGCACAAGGCGTGCTCACTTTGGCCTTGGCAGTTTCACTGCGGGAGGTGTGGAGGCTGTCAGCCTTCTGCCTCCACTCCCGCTTCCCCAGCCACCACTCTGGGCTGGCAGGTAAGTGGGAGCTGGCTTTTATTTTCCCCACCTGGATTAAATCAGAGCAGAGATTTCCAAGAGGCACCCTCGCCCTCGCAGAGCATCACTGCCCATCGCTGCTTCAGAAACGACAGCAGGCAGGCAAACCTGCTCCTGTGCTGCTGCAGCGCATCAGGGCCTTTGTTAGCTCTGAAAGAGGGAATAAGGCTGAGAAGGGAGATGTGCTGGCTCTGGCACCGGCTTCACCCCTAGCCTTGAGCAAGTCATCCTCTGCGTGCCTCAGTTCCAGGTGCCAGGGCCTCAGCAGCAGCACGCGGCAGTGAGATCTCAAATGCTGTTATCTAAAGGAACCTGTGATGGCTGATTAAGAAATGTGCTGCTGTAATGAGTTCTGAACTCCTCAGATACTGACTGTAAGAGCACAAACTGTTCTTTATGGGCACAAGCTCCTGTGTTGCCCCTAGATCACCAGTGCCTTTTCCTGAAGACAAGTCACAAACTTCAATTGTGCTCCACCCCGCTCAGCTACATTTAGCAGAGGGTATCTGGGATTCCATAACCTCCTCTCACGACCCTAATGTGTTTTTTTTTTCAAAAGCCTAATCATCTTTTAATAGGAAGTAATATTTCTAGAAATGGTAAGTATTCTAGGGGAACAAAACCCTCCTTTTCACCTCGAGAGTAACACGAGGGTTTGAGTTGAGAGCCGTGAGATGGCTGCAGCGGTAGTTGCAGGGAAGAGGCAGTAGTTCACAACAGTGAGTGTTTTGATTTACACAATTTTCAAAAGCAGTTTGAGGTTTTAATTCTTTATTCTACTATTTGTTCTATTTCTTTTTTACCTCTCTCTCAGCTGGAAAGCCAACCCAAGCCTGCCTTTCATTGCTTTTGGAAAACTGCAAGCAACTCTCACCTTAACTGATACAACCTTTCTCTGTCTGGTATTTTTAACTTTTCTGCCCATTTTAATTCAGTGACTGTTTCCACCATACAAATTTTGGATATTCAATAATATTCACTGCAAAGCTATTATTCACTCTTCCTTGGCGACAGGGTTTGCTCTCTCTTCAAATATTTGCAGTCCCCGAAGACTGAACTTCACTGGGAATAGACATAAGCCTCCTTTGAACTTTATAATGACATGTAAAAATCTTACCTAACCGTAAGCACTTTTGCAATATGTTACCTGTACTTCAAACAGCTCTGAATTGTTGCTTCTCTGCTTTAAACAAAAAACAAAAGCCATTTCTGTGACTTTCTTTGACCTGGCCTCTCCTCAGCTTAAAAAACAAACAAACAGAAGAGCAGTTTATGAATCACAATTTCTCTGAACATATTTAGCTGTTTTTCCAATCGTTCCTGATGCAGACAAAAAACTGGGACCGCCAGCAGGTACTGAGCTGTTTCTACGCCTTTCCTGAAGTTGCTAAGAAACCACTTTGTGTGGAGCATCACATTTTCCTAGCTGGTCAGCTCCGAAGTGGAATTTTCTCTGTTCCCTGGCTTAAGCTCACGGAAGGTTTAGATGGGATTTTCTTTGCCAAACCACAGTGGCAGCAGAGGGTACACAGGGCTCCCAGTTCTTCCACAGCAAAACAACTAAACATATACATTTCCCAAAAGGTCTTTATGTTACTGGGAGAAAGGCCCGCGGTTGGGCATGAGATGTTTCAGTCTCTCACATACAGGAGTAGGAACAAAATCAGTCAGGTCACATTTTATAGCTCCTGTCTACGTGTTTTTTATCCCCAGCTGGAAATATCGAGTCCTGCCTAAAGCACGAGCTGTCATGCCCCATCTGAAGCGCGTTTTGCCTGTCCCTTCTCACTGCTGCAGCCACACCGCGCTGCACGGTGCAGAGCAGAGACAGCCCAGCTAGCAAGGGGGGAGGCAGGCAATGCTCCAGCGCAGCCCGTGCCTCTTGGTCAGTCCCAGCCCACCCAGAAGCAGGAGGTGGTGGCACGCTGGGATGGGTCCGATGATGCCCTTTGACTAGATGGGAAGGTCCCCACTCGAAGTCTGCAGATGGAGGATTACATTGGATGTGGACAGGCAGCATTCTTATACACTGAAAGGCATGTGAGGTCAGGGAAATAAAGTCCAAGAGTTTCAGGTGGGTCTGTGAATCTACTGTCCTTTCTAATGGCTGTGGAGTTTTCCCTCACTGCCCTTTTGACTTTTAGCATAAGGGCACCTGGAAAGATTTTAAGTTAATATCTAGTGCTTCACTGTTGAAAAAAAAGGGGTGATCCAAGGAGGAGTCTCCATGGTCTGTGATCTGGGAGCATTACCTGTCAGGATGATGGATGCACGGCTCTCATGAGAGGGCACGAATGCTGCGAAATGGTTATGAGCCTCAGGTTTAAAAGTGAAACAGTCAAGGAAGCAAGCTTTGAAATGAGGCATGGGACAAAAATAATTCATGAAGGGAGGAAAAACTATTATATCATAAAACAGAGATCAAAGGAAGGTGCTGGGAAGAGAGGGGGAAGTGCAGATATTAATGATCGTATTAAAAGAGTGCTGGAGGGACAGAGGCTGAGGGCTGACATGTGGCTTGGATGCAAGGAAGGCATGAGGAGAACACTCCCATTTTACCTTTACTTTAGGCTGATGATACTCTCTTCCATGTTAGGAGAAACAGCTTTCTCCTTCTTAAATCCAGAGAGTTTTCCACCTTTTAAAACCTCTTTAAGAACCAAGGCCTTTAGAAACTCTTCCCTCTTTTCCACAGGAACAGCAATGCAGATAGTAGGCTGTGAAGACCTGACATAATTTGACCTACAAAATTATTAATCTCTGCGTCTCCTGCTCTTCTCTCTGGTAACCCATGTCACAGCCTGCATAAAGACTTTCCCTTGGGCTGTAGATACTGACTCTCCTGTGGTGGAGAGACCTTCACTGAGAGCTGTGAGAAATAGTTATGACCCAGGCAGCATCATACAGCTGCATTTCTGCCCTCATGATCACCCCACCTTGGTCTGTTGGAGATCTCTTAGCAGCAGAAATGGTGGTGAACAGCGAGGTGAGAAGACCGAGTCACAGTACAGGCAGTCTCAGCCTAAGCTGGGACCTTCTTGCAACCCTGAGAAAAATCAAACCCAAGACCTCTGTCCACCCTCAAGTTTCACCACTGAGGTACAACGGTTTTTCAACTACAAGAGGTTTTCTCAACTCTGAAAATCTCAGTAATTTCCCACCTCTTCCCAGCTGCCACCTGGACTCTTCACAAGCCAAGGTGTGGGCCTGCAGAAGACCCCTTCCCTCTTCCTTTAGACCAGCTTTTTCTCCCACTCAAAGGCACTAGCATCCCCCACAGAAAAAAAAATTATGTCATAATACATTACAGCCTCTTCAGCACTTTCTCACAGCACCAGGACTGCCAAGGATTCAGTTACGGGATCCTCCTCAAAGTTTTGGGGTGATTGCTTCAGTCTCCACTATTCCTGGGTGCTTATAGACTCTATATTTCTCTCCAGTACACCCCAAAGAACTTTTAGAGAAATTCATTCCCAGTAGCTTCCTTTCTCTGTATCACTTATCAGCTACTGATGCTCCAGGTGCCTTCCACTTCCTAATGCTGAGCATCTCCCCCCTTCCTCCCTCCCTCCCTCCCCGCCGAGCTCCATCTGCCATCACCTGCCTCCTCCTCTGCAGCAGCCAGTGGAGCCATGCAAGAGAGTTCCCTGAACTTTCCTGTTTGCGGCTCTCTTTGAGCTTCCTGGTAAACCTGCTCATTTCTGCTCAGACTGCAGTGATATTGACTGCATTGCAGACACACATACTTTGCCCAGGTTCTTTAATTAGCTTCATCTTATTTTAGTTTGTATAAACCACGTTCTCTTTTTATTACATAAAGTATTTCTTCTCTCTCAACCACTTGTGGTGCTCCAGCCAGTTTGCTTCCAAACCAGAGGGCTAAATTTAATCCCCCACTCCCCATTCAGCTTTCTCCATTTTCAGTATTTTTTTGGTAATGCTTTTTTTTCCCCTTTCTTTTCTTTTCTGGGTTGGCTTTTTTTTTTTTCTTCTTTCCAAGAGGCTGGGCTTCCTTTTCTGTCCGTAAGCCCTCCTATTTCCCCCTGCCCCCTGGATGCGTGCCTACCTTTACTCTAAAATCCAGAGGAGGATCCAATACACTTAGTTTGCCAGCTCTTCAAGAAGTATCTAAGGAGGCTGACAGGAGTTTGATGGTCTTTCTTACAGCCAGTGGCAGCTGATGTGGTCTGAAGCCCTCTCTCTCTTTTTTGCCATTCACACACAGTACTTACTCTTCAAGTCTGCTGCTGCTGCCACTGCCTGAAAGGACCTGAAATATCACACAGGGAATTTTGATTTCTTCTGGGGAACCAGGGAAGATAACAAAAGGCAGGAAAAACTCATCTGGAGATTGTGAAGAAGACATAGAGTAATAGCAAGAAGTGGCAAGCTCTTTCCTGCTTGAACGCTGAAAAACACCTCATTTCTCTGCCAGGTGTATGGGACTTAGATTCTGGAAGCACTGCACTGAACTGTTAAAGGTAATGTATTGCACTTTCATCCCTCCTCTCTCTTTGGTATCTTTTCCTTAACTTTCCTATTTCTTTCCTCAGTGCTCTAAAGATGCAGGCTTTCAGTCAGTGGATTGGTTGTTTCCCTGGTGAGCAGCCAGCAGAGAAATGTGAGAAAAGTTGTAAACTGATTGAGCTCCTCCACAGAGCTTCCCTTCTGCAAGCAGTGCTGCTGTGAGAGTGGAGCCAGTGCCTGGCATACCTCTCGGCACGATGGTCCTCACCAGCAACCCACCCATTATGGGAAGCAAACCTATAGCCAGGCGCAACAACTATCTGTCAAGTTTGTTGGTTGGCTTGGGGAAGGGAGGGAAAGTAAGCCACCGGCTGAAGAGATCCTATAGCCAAAACCACAAGGTGGGAGAGCAGAGACAGGGTTATCCCTGTTCTCCATCCCCAAAAGACCCTCCAACCCTTCAGCGTTTCTTTGTGATGAATTTCAGCTGCTGCTTGAGCCCTGGTGATCTGTCTGATCCTGCTTCTGAGCACTGGGGAAGGAGGCTGCTGTCGTGCTGATTTGTTGCGAGTGTCCTAAATGGCTGTGGGGTATCTCATTATTATTGATTTTATCGGTGTCATTGCTGCGCTACAGGGGAGGCAAAGGGTGATCTCTGAGCTAGAGGGGGGCTAAGCTCCGAGTAGGGGCTGGCAGGTCCAGAAAGAGAATGAAAAGAGCCTGGATGCCGGAGGGTTTGACAGCATGCTCCGCTTGCGTGAGGATGGCAGGGACCAGCGGTTGGCAGAGCCTCCTGGGTTGTTTCCAGTTAGCTGCTCCAGGCGTTACTCAGTACCTGCCCTCTTTCCGAATCCATTTGCAGATGAAGCATATTTTTAGCAATAGTTTGCAAGGAGCTGAGCTCTTCTGCAGAAGTGGACAGAGCAAAAAAGTTTTTATTTTTCAGAATCGCTATAACAAATTTCTTCTTTTTGTTCATTTACTACCTTTTAAGACTTTCCATTTAAACTTTGTGCTAAGTAGCAGTCTACCCTCTGCATGTAGCAGAAAGTATGTATTTTAACCTTTCCCTTTTGGGTTGATTAGCCAAAAAACTTCAGTCTGAAACAGTTTCCTAGCTTTCTAAAATAACTTTGCCAGATGTGGAAAGCAGGGAACATCCCACAGCAAAATAGTTGGGAGAGAGGAATTTTTTAGCATTCGTCACTACTTTGGTTTTCGTCTATAAGCTCCTGATAAAGGATGTTGGCTGGGCAGAGAGGCCAGTGGTTTGGGGACTGAGTTTCGTGGGCTTTCAGATCCTGCGTGCCTTTGGAAGCTGTTTGTTTCTTTGCTTTGGTTGTTTGACGTTATATTTTCCTGCTGGCTTCAGAGACTGCGTCTGCCTGATAGGTCAAAGGGGAGATGTTGCCCCTTTCTGAGATATTTCGAGTTGCTGTCAGCATGCAGAAAGGGCAGGAATCACCTCCCACTGTCGCTGGACGGGGCAGAGGGTGAGGGCTGGGGATGTACCCATGCTGGATGAGTGCTCTCGACAGTCTGAACAGTCTTTGGGGGAAAACTCCATCTGTTCCACATGAACTGCTATTTAATGTTTCCTATAATCACCTCCATGTACAGTAGCAGGGTTTGACAGCAGCACAAGGCTGGAGGATGGATGGGCGAAGAGAGCCGATGAGACAGGAAACTGAGGGAGTGAAAGAGGGAAAAACTTACTGAGGAAAAGAGGATATTAAACCAAGTTCAAAAGACTAAGCACTGTCAGAGCAAACAACAGCTCATCACCGTAAAATACTGTCTAATTAGTGAGGAATATTAAGGGGTTTAGAGGAGAAGAGGATGGACAGTACTACTTAAAAAACAGAAACAAATGAATGAATGTGTAAATGAAAAGAGAAACTAGATTGTTGTTCAGTGCTCTGGGGTCACCCAGGGATGCGTATAATGGTCAGAAACCCCGGGGACCCCAAAATCCACTCCACTATTGGTCTTCTCTCTCCTCTTCTCTGTATCGGTCTTTTCTCTCCTCTTTCTCCAGGGCAGATCCTCTCCAAATGTACATTGCACAGATCCAGTGACTTCATTGCCTTCCCATGCTGACTTACACCCGGCGGGAACGTGGGCTGGTGCAGGGCCAAGCGGTCCCATTTTAAAAATCAACGGGACCTTTCTTAGCTGCCTGAGACATCTTTTCCACTGCCACCCTCCTCTGTCTCCTCACTCTCGCTTTCCCTTGCCAGTGGTGGGACAGCTTCTCTACCACAAGACAACCTTCCCCAAGCTGCTCTCTTCCTCCTCCTCCTCTCCCCCCGAACCCGCTGCAGCCTCCACGTGTGAAACAAGCCGGGCTGTGTGTGCTGCTTTCAGGCAGCTTCCCAGCAGCGGCAACAAAAGCCGTGTTCATAGCGGGTCTGGACCACATACGGAGCCAGCGCGCGACGGCTGCCGAGCAGCCCAGAGCAGCCGGGACTGTTTAAAGAGTGAAAAGGAGAGAGAGATGGTAAAGAGAGGGAGCTGTTATATGTTAAAAAAAAAGCATACTTGAGCCCAGTGCAACAACGGAAACCTTACAGTTTACTTTTAAAAACTCAGTGCTTCCTTGTGAGAGGGCAGAACAGCTCAGCCTGTGTGCACAGAGCAGGTCTGTGGGCTCTGCCTGTGTGCATAAGGGTGGGGGTGTGAGCGCTGCCTCGCCTCCCCTCCCACTCAATGGACTCACAGTATAAATCTAAAGAAGCTTTTTGTTGGCCTGATGAATAGGCAGGGGGTTTTGTTGTGCTACCCGCGCAGCCTTTTTTGAGACACTTCACACCAAGATTTTTTTTTCCTCTGTGCGCTTTTCATCGGATTTTCCCTTTTTAATAAAAATTTCCACTTCTCCCTTGTGTGATATTCCCCCTCCCTGGTGATTGTTCCGTACAGATTAGAGAGCAGAAGGATGGGGGAAATAACGAGAAATACCAGAATCATTTGACTTGGGTACCCCAAGAGCCTCCGTGTGCTTTAGCTGTTGAAATGTGCTGAGGTGTTAAGTAGCGGCCAGACGGACCTCCTCGCTCCAATTTCCATCTCCTGCTTTACAACCCCAACGATGGTGCGATTGACTTTAGTGATCTAATACTCCTGGATGGCTTCAGCCCATTGACCAAGGTGGCTGGAGCTGTGTCACTGCCCTCCACAACCAAGTGAGGAGAAGGGCGATGATGTGACTTGGGCACGTTGGCCTTGCAGTGAAGTTCAGAAGCCTTCAGGTCTCCATTCCTGCTGTATAAGCTGCATGGAAGCAGCCTGGGAGATGGCTTTAACTGCAGGTTTCCATGGCTCTGCCCTTCCCTGAGGCTGGCTGAGGAGGAAACCTTGTTGTGTTTGGGAGCTCGAGAGGAGGACAGAGTGGAGGCCACAGAAAGGGCTCTGCTGAGAGAAGGGAGCAAGAGATGAAAGCAGGAGCATGGGATATCTTTCACAAGCATAACAGTCTGGGTTTTCACCTTTGTGGTTGCTCTTTATGTCAACCAAGGCATGGCAATTCACGGCTTTTCCCCAAACCCCAGTGCAAGCCAGAGAATATCTTGGTCTGTTGAAGTAGGGAGAGCTTTGGGAGAGACCCAAAATTAACTCCGGTGAAGAGTTCTGCCTCGCTGCCTGGTTCCCCCCCAGGTTGTCACTGTGTCCTGAGAGCGTGGAGGCTTATGATGGAAAGGGGCAGGGAAGCTTATGATGGAAAGGGGCAGAGATTGCTCTGAAGAACTGGGGTGATGGGATGTCCCAGGAAAGGCAGGTCGGTGCTGTTTGACCTGGCAGCTCTTCTTGACAGGACAGTTAGTGAGTCACTGCATGAACCTTGAACACGGGCATAGTCCTTGTAGCCACCGTGTTACCAGGGAACTGCCTGGGAGCCAGGGATCTTCTGACGCACCTTGGTGCTGCTCGGGGGTGGAAGGACCTGAGCCCAGCCTTGCTCCATGCCCAGCCATGGGTAAGGCAGGTCCCGGAGGAAAGGCACTGGCTTCAACAGAGGCTGTGTCAGGCAGCGCGAGACAAAAGGGCATTTGCGAGAGCAAGCAAGTTGTACCATAGGGACAAAGTGATCAGGACAGGAAATGTCTTCTGGCAGGGTAGTGCTCATGGGTTAGGCCTGAGACGAGCAAAACGGTCTATTAAGCCGTGCCCAGTCAACCTAGCTTACATTAGTGGGAGAATATGGAATGTAAATACTCATGCTTCAAGGCATAAGGTGACCACTAAATGGCCAGTGTTAAAAAGAAACTTCCTCCTCAGCAATTTATTCCTTATTTTTTGATGATGAGAATTTTGCTCTGAAGCTGGTGATATAGGTCTTGTCCAAGACAGGATACTGGCCTGGACACATCATTGGTTTCATCTGGTCTGGCAATGTACATGTGCCTTTGGCTTCTCAAATGTCCCTGTTTAGCACTGAGGAGAGGATTTGGACACTTTATTAGCAATAGTGTGGAAAATCACTGAAGGACAGAAGGAATTGTCTGTGATGGCTGCAGGAGATACAAATTTGGATAATAGGTGAGAAATTTAAATAGGAATAATGTGACAGGAAAAAAAAGTCCACAGGAGAAACTAGCCAGAAATAACCAAGGAACATCTCCTGACTGAGCTTAGATCTCAGACTTGAGGAAAGAGATGAGTAAAGAAAATGTGAAGGCCAGGATCTGATAAACAGGTGAAAGTGATGGTACTGATCCCTTCCAGCTGGAGCTCCCATCCATCATTCACACCTCTGCCAGGAGAGCAGCCGCTGCGCCGGGGATTGAATAACCTGTAACTCACAGGAAAGCCTGCTGCTCCTGCTGGGATCCTGCACAGGGTCAGGGATAAATACCCCACCATAATCCTGGAAATCCCCAGGCACCGCAGGCTTTGCACAGGGCAGGGGCAGATTCAGTAGTTTTGCTGGCACAAATCTATCGACTTCAGAAGATTACTTCGACTTAGCAGTCCTGTGGTACAGCAGCCACAGATCTAAGTGTAATTAACATTACATCATCTGTACTGTAGTTTCAAGGTTGAAATAATCACGTAGTTCACATATTGGAAATTACAGGATGGCTTTCATATAAATGATTAACTGTCACTATTACTTACCCCAGAAAAATAGTTTCTATGGAGTTTGGAGTATAAATAATACCCTATACCTCTATAGCGCTCGGCTTCAAAGTAACTCTTCAGTGCTGTGCCATAGCGAATACCCTCCCATTCTGTAATAACTGGTCTGCAAATGATGTCTTTTCCTCTGTTGTAAATTATACCGTGCAGTTATTGCCACTGCTGCTATTGCATTCAATCTGGTTAGTAAATAATACTCTTTCCCTACCATTGTATCTGGGGTTTAAATAATACCCTGTCCTCATACAGTAGTTGGCATATAAGTGTCACCCTAATCCTGCTCAGTACTTTGGAGTGCATAGAACATCCTGCTGCTGCAGAACAAATTGCAGCCTTCCTCTCCGTAGTATTTGCCCTCTAAATATTACCCTGCTGTTCTATATAGCACTTATTGTATAAATAATACCCTGTTGCCTTTTAGTAATTGATATGTAAGTGAAACCATCAGACTACAGGGTACCTAGTCTGCTAATACTGCCTCCTACGCTGACACTAGATGAGACAGTAGGGCTGTGCAGTGGGAGACACTGGGCTCCCTGCTCAGCCCTTTGTCACTGGTGCTTCGGTCTTCTCTCAGAAAACAGGGTGCTCAGCAGCCACAGAGCTGGAGCTGTCCTGCAGCCATCACTGCATGTCAGCAGGGAAAGGGGGTCACTCCTTTCCTTGGCCAGCTAGCCCATGGGACACTGACCCTTCCTGCTGTCCTTCAAGATCATGGGCCACTTTGCCAGAGACAAGGCAAAATTCTTGTCCCAGATTCCCTGCAGTTTGCCTCCTAAGAAAACCCTGTGATGCTAGCTAACAGCAGAGATCACTTTCCAGTATCCATTGATGGTTTCCTGCCTGTTATAGGACTGCACGAAATGATGCAGCACCTTCTATAGTGTGGAGTTGTGTTTAGCAGAGGACAGAAGGGTCTTCTTTGCTCTTATTGTTTGGCTCTGAATCTGTCCAGCATTTTGAAATGCTCCAGACAAATACCAGTGTGCCCCTGAGACTACCGCACCCTGTACTGTTGTACCCACTTCATCTGTGTAATTATTCCTGTTTCAGTACACTGATAGGCATGCTTACCTTCCTTTGCTCCTTTCTGAAGTATGTGAATGCTGGTTTGGGCCATTGTCTTGCTGTATCCAGGCAGGTATGTGTGTTACAGGCATGAAGATCTCAGAGTCAACTAAGATCTTAATTTCATTTCATCTTCAATGTTGTGCTTCCAGGTCTAACTAACACACCCAAAGTAACTTTGAATTAGCTAGCCCATGCACCATCACCATTCTGACCAAGACAGCACTGAGTTCAGTGTGGGCTGCAAAATCTTCCTGAGAAAGAAGAGAAATTCTTGAGTTAGTTGTACTTTGCTGGACATCGCACTCCCAAGACATGGTGTTCAGTTGCGTGTCAGCCAGCTCAGTCTTGTCTGCACTACCTAGCAACATTCCCCTTGAAGAAATTAGGGAAAGTGCCCCTCAGTCCTCATCTACATTATCCATCAGGGAAACTACATATTTTCCCCAAAACACCCTGTTTCAAATAGTTAATAATCTTCTGTCCTTCCTTCTGCTAGCCCTGTCACTTGTTCTTTTTTAGTCAAGGTAGTATTTGTAGACGGATTTGATATAGCCAAAAGTAGCTGAGAATACTGGGAAATAAATATTCTTTGGCTGACACAAGCCCCTTTTCCAGCTTTTCAGTCCACACAGGCCACCTCACTTCTGCTCTGGTTTTGGCGAGTTTCATACAATTGTCACTGGCCTCCTACTTTGAATAAGAGCATCAGAGCAACATAAACCCCCATACTTCTTGAATATGCTCAGTCCTTTCTTTCCTAGGTGCTAAGGCCCCCTGCTCCACCTGCATCCTCCATGGCAGCTCGGCTGTTCACATGTTGTTGGAGTGAGGGTGTTTTGACAGCTTCAGAAACAGACTAGCATCAAAGGCAAGAAGGTTGGGTTTGCTTAAAATGGAAACTTCTCTCTCAAACTACAGTCTCAGAGTAATGCTGAAGCTTAACTCATGCCTCCATTATGCATATTGGTGAAATTGAAGACACTCCTATACATTGATTGGCACCTTCTCTTCAATCCTGCCAAAGTTTATTTCCAGTTTCTCCTATTCTCCAACTGGATTGCTCTCTGTTTTGCAACTGTAAATGCAATGGACTCTTTTTCTGTAGGTCTGTACTGTCTTATCCACCAGAGATGTCTCTCTCTTCCATGCTGTTGGTGTAATTAAACAATAATATTTCTAAACTGATTGGGTATAAGGGTCGTTAGACACTCAGATAGCTGATTGGATTTATCTCCCTCATAAAATTATGTCCTTTTCCAGAAGTTGCTTGAGGGACTGAAGGCCACGTTTTGCAGAAGCAGCAGAGTGCCCAAAGACACGAAGCACTTCTGCAAATTCTATTAGGTGCCTCACTCATCCATTTGCATCTTTAAATTCTGAAATACCGTGGACAATTTGGCAGGCTATCATAGTTTTACTAAACAATTTTGACATTCCCAGAAATCTCACGGCAACCATGCAAGAGCACACTGTATCTATTGCTGTTGTGTCAAAACTTGTAATCTAGATTTTTTAAAGCTCAGTTTAGGAGCCATCTGCTAATTTTGTTAAGGAGCAGCAGCCCTTGTTTCTCTTGCTCTCCAAAATGCTTGCTTATACTTTTCATTCTCGTTTGTGACATCCTTATGGTAGGAAGGCAATCGCATCGAGTTTTTCAGAGAGTAAGCACAGAGTGCACAGCTCAAGGGCGGAGCATGTCCGAAGTGGCTTTTGAACATCCTTGATGCTGCACAAGGGGCTCGAGAGGCTGGGCAAGTATGGGGTCTGCATGGATCAGTCTTTGAGGGCCAGGAAGAATACCAGCTGTAGCCCCTCACCTTTCCAGTGTACTTCCATTAAAAATCATTAACTTAAAGTATAACTCATTCAACCGTGTTTGCAGGAATGCTCATCCTAAATGTTAGAGAGTATTTTTGTTTTGAACATTTAGCTGTCAACTAGTTCTACTGAACATTGCTCCTGTGTGTGGTTTATTTAAGTGGTGTGGATCCATATGCATTGATGGCTTTTCAGTTGCAGCTATGGAAATATCATGATCTGCAGACTGCTCCCTGACAGTACCCAAATATTATGTATGATTAGATCTAGTTCTCATGCTGTGTGTAAAAGCCAAAAGGGATTTTCCTTGCTAGATTTTCTTATGGAATTCTTCTTCTGCCTGCAAGCAGAGCGCTCTGCACAGACTTGTGGGTATTTAGACTTCCTTTCAAGAGCACTGCCTGCTGTCTGGTTGGGACTTGCAAGCAGCTATTTGTCTAGACTAGGTTTTAATACCAGGACTTGGACTTAACCTCAGAGGTAAATGGCATCTTTTCTACTGACTCCAGTGGTAACTGGATCTGGCCACCAGATAATTTACCTGCCCATCTTATTGGAAGAAATACAAGATAGTTTGGTCAAAATAGATCATAATTATTGCTTGCCTTTGAATTGGTCTGTTATGCCAACAATATAAAACAAATTTTACTTTTAAACACTTGTTTTGTGAGTTTCTCTTGTGTCTGAGTTAAAATACTAGTGTAGCATGCTCCAGGATCCATTTTAAAGCCCACATCTCCTCTATCAATGCTGGAACATATTTGCTGGTTTGAAACACTTTTCTAGACAGTTATTTTGCCTACAAGGGGATCCTTGTTGGTGCCTTTCTGTTCCCCAAAATGTGGGCACTGTTGGTTTTAAGCTGTTCCACATACCTCTGGAAAAACATTTTCTGTTGCCCTTACAGAATGCTTCACCCAATGCTGGGCAAAGTTTTGGCTCTTTCCCTCAACCACATCTCATACATAGGAATTTATTTGCCTCTCAGAAAATTTTGTATTCTCATCTAATTGCTGTTTCGGTTTCCTCCATACCTTGCTTTCTCTTTTTGAAGGTATGACATATGGACTTTACTTAGTAAACTGTAGATTTGGGCTTAACAGCAGCGGCTCTCCAAATGTCTGTGGCTTATGTTAAGGTTAAATTTCCTTCCTTTTGCAGTCTACACATCACAGAATGATTTTATATTCCATGTAAGAGCCTTGCTTTTATTCAGGAATCCCGTGGTCTCCCCAAATTCATATTCATGCTCTCTAGGCTTGGTCAGTAGCATACTTTCTAGACTGCAAGATCTTTGAGGCAGGGACTGTTGTCTGCCTGTGCTGGGGTAATTCAGTGGAGCCCTGAGATCCGAGCTGTAATGAAAAGGTTATTGATAGGCATTCATTCATCCTGAAACTAATTTTGAAGAGGCTAATTGTCTCCATCTTGCTCTCTCTTTCGATATCACATCACCACAGTTCATTCCTAAGTAACAGTATACCTATGCCCATTTATATATTTGTGTACATGCAGAGAGAAAGCTCTGTGTATACATAAGTTACTTTTAGGTCAAGGTGTTTAGTTGTTTTTAAAGTCCAATATTTCTATTCTCCAGGCTTGTTTCACCGTATCTGTGAAGGGAACAGACCTTTTGGTGTGGGCAGAGTTTTGTGAAGACACTGAAATCTCTTTCTGAAAAAAACAAAAGGCTGTGATTCAGCTTTGGATTGCACAATGGATCTCACATGATTAAAAAAATTATCCTTTTACATTTGTTGCTTGTTTCAGAAAGTGTTTGAAGGGTTTTCTTGGGGAAATTTTGGACTGACCCAAAACGGAAATCTCAGCCAGGGAACTGAAAATCTTCTGCCAATTGTGCCCTCTCCCATGCTGAGGAGTCCCGTTATCTTTTCTGCTGGGTGGATGAATGCAGCACCCTGAGACCAACATTCACCTTCATGGAGGGGCCAGTGGCTAGAAGTGGACTATTTCTCAGGCATCTTTTCCATCACCTTGCTCCTTCCCTTCCAACTCCCTGCCAGTCTCATAAAGTAGGGCTTAAAGCTGTTGAGGTCTCTGATGGATGGTCTTCTCTGTGGTAAACCCAGAACAGCTTGTTTGACTGAGAACTATTTTGTTGTTATCTTCTTTCTTGTCTTGTTTTCCGCTGTACAATTTGACTTGGTTCAAAAGCATCACTATAGTAGCAAAAAACAAGAGGAAGATTTATTTTCTGCCTGGAGTCCCTGTTGGTTTCTTCACAAGAAGAAAAGAACACTCTGAACCAAAGACAGGAATTACTGGTCGGGTAAAGTGACTTGACAAGTGAACAGGAGTAGAAGATGAGTGTCCATGCCCAAAGTGAATGCCCCTAGCAAGGAGAACTGTGCATCCTTCAGTGTTCCCAAGACAGTGAAATCCCCTCAGAACTGGTGAAGGACAGGGCAGACGACTGTGCTTTGAGGTACCTCCATCCCCGAGAAGGAATGGAGCTATATTGAAATAAACAGGGACCTTATTGACTGAGCCAATTAAATTAGTTAAATACACACTGTATGTCTTGGCTAGGAGGAAGGAGGGTACTGCATGCCAGAATGGCCTCCTAGTACATGAACGGTTTGAGCACACAGCAAAGGAAGGAATTGTACAGGGATGCAGTGTGACCAGGTGCCATGTGATGGCACTGGCTGGAGGAATGAGTGGGGATGAATATAAAGGAAAAACCTCAAAGAAGAGACAGCCTGGTGAGATTTTAACAGAGCCTAAATCCTCCACACGCTTACAGGAAAGCCCCTGGTTTGTACAACCACACAACAGCCACGGACACTGCCCCTGCCCAGCATACGCCCATTGAGTGACTCGATCCCTGGAAGGGCGGTGAGGGGGAGCACACTGTCCGTGGTCCACGTAACCTTCCACCACTGCTAAAACTGTCAAGAGGGGGACAAAGTAGGCTTGGAGAGCTGGTCTAGGAGGAAATGAAAGGAGACAGCAAGCCATTCTCCTGCTGTCATGCATGAGTTGGTTTCAGGGGTGCAATTCCCAGCCATTGATTAAGCTTCCCTAGAACCAGAGACGAGAGTGAAAAGCTGCTTCTCTTGCTTAATCCTTCCTGTACCATTCAATCTGCTAGATTAGTACAGGCTGGCATGGCTGTTTTGTGCTCAGTCTAGTTGTCAGAGGTTTGCTGGCAGAGGAAAGTGAGAAGTAGGAGAGTCTTCCTCAACGCAGCCAAAGCAGCAAAACCCTCGTTATAGTCAGAATGTGAAGTCTGTGGTCTCTGTTTCTGTGCCCGCTCCATAAACTGGAAGGCAAAGCCAGCCCAGCGCCTCCAGAACTGAGATTTAGCAGATCAGTCTCAGGCAGAAAAAAAGTTTGACAAAAACCTACTCCATCATTTTGGTAAAGACCCTTTGCCAGGCTCAGGGGTGTGTGAGAGCCTTCGTCAGCAGTAGCAAAACCCACACTTGCATTATGTTTGGGGGTTCACATTGCTGCCAGAAAAAATATCTGAAGTCCTGGTGAGTAGAGGCTTGTGAATCAAATAGGAAAAGCTCTTTCACTCCTAGGAGATTCTCTGATTGCCTCCCCAAAGAGTGCTTATGAACATTTGATATGCAAGTGCCTTTCTAATAAGTAACAAATAGTTTGAGTATCTGGAAACAGGAGAAAATAGTAATCATGTGTTTCTCCACTGAAAATGCCAGTGGTCTGCTCAGTAGGAAGAGATGGTTCTCTGTGTTCTGGGATTCTGAAGAAAAAAATGCCAAGAGACTGGTAGATTTCAAATCTTGCAGATTATTTATCTCAAGTAGTAACACTCTCTTGGACCACTGGCACCACCTCCTGAACAGCACATGGCAGGATGTTGCCCCGCTTTCCAGCCAGTAACCAGAAGATCCCAGATCCTCCATTTGCCCTTTTGTCTTCCAGGTCATCCCAAAAGGAGGATCAACTCAAGATTCCACCTTCCTAGCAAAACTGAACTGTGCATGTCTTGAATTTATGAGACAGGAAATCTACTTGAGAGGAAAGCTAGGGCTGAAATAGCCTCGTTTAAGTAAATCTAAGCCCAGTGTTTACACAATGTCTGGAATTAATGCAGAGAAAACTTTCAGGTGCCAACTTTGGAAAGAGAAAATGGGGAGCAAAAAGAGGCAGATACTGAAAAAGTGATGAAGCTGGAAGCTCTTCCTCCAGGTTGGATGGAAGGTTGCTATTACTGCTATTAAGCACCAGCAGCATGCTATACTTGGTAATGCCAAGGCCAGATAGGGTGTGATTGCTTATCTACCTCTTTTGTGACCAAGCTGTGACGGCACGAGGATGTTTAGTATTGCCAGCTGTGTGTACTCCCAGTATGCACGGCCTCACCAAAGATCGTGGTGCAGCGTGATGCACGCAGCACATCAGTAGAAGGCGTCCTTAGCAAGAGGTTGTTGCAGCCTGTGTATCTTATGAGAGGTGCTGATTCACATGAAGGGACACTAATGCAAGCTGAGGCTATGCACAATATTACATAACTGGTACCAATCAGAAATGTGATCACACTACATGTCATTAGCATGACCCAAATGTGCAGTTATTACAGAGGTCCTACAGCTGTGCACATGGTCTTGTGGCTTTCACCTTGAATCTCCTAGGTTTGTTGACTTTCCAAGCCAGTGTGATGTTTTCCCTCTACGTGGAACACAGCAAGAGGAAATATCTTTACCATTGTGAAGCTGATAGGGACCAGCTTCATTATATCTTTTCCAGCCCTGCCTGTGGCCTTGTCAAGTGAACTTTCACATCAGATATCTTAGGAGCACATATGTTGCATCCAAGACAATTTGGGGAAGCTGAGTATTAACAGATATTAGATTTGGACAGTAACTAGCAAAGTCAGTGAAGACTTTGGTCTCCAAGCCCATGGATTCTGTATTAAAACACAGTTTCAAAGGTGTTACGGATTTCTGGAAAACTAGCCCTCTGAAGGGCTGAGCTGGGTCGGAGCAGAAAGGAAGTAAGGCAGAAGATGTCCATGAATCTTCTGCCAATGTGAAAGCACTGCAGAGACTTACTTCTCTGCAGTCACATTCGCATCTTGTTCTGTAGCCAGAGAGGGATGTTTTCTCATTTTTAAGGCTGCTTTTTCGCACAAATGAGGTTTCAGCCTACTCATGAAACAAGTGAAAAGTCAAATTCTGCACAAATGAAAATCCCCAGCGCAGTCTGTGCATCATTCTCATGCTCCAACAGAGTAATGAGCCATCCCCCAACTGGGGCAAGCAGCTGCTATCAGTCGGCTGATCTTTACCTGTACCACACTAGTGCTCCCCGCATCTGCAGAGGACCTACCTGCCTGGTTAGCTGATGCCTGCTTGGACCAGGTAGTTTTGTGGCGATTTAGAGAGGCCTTACCAGGTTACTGGAAGGATGGTTTGCCAGGTCGCTCAGTCTTCTCTTTCTCCTGCTCTGTGCTGGGCTTAGGTAACTCAGATCCTAGGTGCTCAGAAACAACAGCTTTTATATTTCTCAGTGGGTTTTAGAGTGAGCCAGTGCATTTGAATGGAAAAAGTTGTCACTTGAAGGTCGTGTTCTTGACTTCCTTGGATCATGACCCAAGTTGCCATCTTCACACCTGACATCCAGGGAGAATCTGGTTTTTCTTCTTTTGTGTTTTGCTGGGTTTCCTTCCCGTGTCCGGGGGAGCTTTGCTCAAGGCTGACAACAGCTCCGGAAAATAAGTGTAGATATTGTTTCTTTCTTTCCCTGGGATATGATTGTTTACCTGCCTTTTGCTACCAAAGCGGGGTGATGCGTGACTGTCATTCCCTGAGACAGCATATCCAGGAGGAAAGAGATTTCCAAGTTCCCATGCTTCTCTGCAAATTAAATTCTTCTTTCCTATCCCAAGCGAAGAGATAGATCCCAATTACATTCAACTACTGTGCATAAAAAATAAGGTATAAGGAGGCTTTATGCAGTGCGTAATCACCCTCACATCTCTAAAAGTTAGGTGCCTAACAGTGCTCCAGGCTCCCTTACTAGCCAGTGGAGAAATGGCTGAACCACTCCTTAAAGGTTCTCAACCAAGACATCTCTTGCATAAGGAGATTAATTTCTCTTTAGAAGTTTCTTTTTCTCCCCTTGGAGTAGAGAGGATTTTGAGTGCAAGTCTCAAAGGCTCATTGTTCCCTTGAATTTAGAGGCTCTAGGGGATGTTTGAATGTGGCTCTTGCTTTCCATATCAAGCAGACACTCAGAGCCATGGCAGCTCAGGAGTTGGTGCTGATCCCATACCTTGCATGAAGGGCTCCAGCTGTCATCCGCTTGCCTTAATGAACATTTTGAAGCTTCTCTGCCCTTGAAGGGTAGGAAAATTGGTGGTGTCTGTGTTGTCAGTGACAGACAGTTCCGGTTTTCCTACAAGAGACCTAGTTTTGAGGTGGCCAGGGGTATGGGTTTCTGATGTTCTGGGGCCAGTGTGTTTAGCTTTCTTCTGATCTCTCAGGGTAGGGGGGAGGGGAATTAAAAAAAAGAAAAAAAAAGGAGAAATTCTGCTGAAGTTAATGGAGATATAATGTAAAATCAATGTAAATCAGGGGAGAATGCAAGCCATTCTGTGGCAGATACCAGAAAAGACATAAATTCTTATAAAGCTCTTAGTGTTCAGTAGGACGTTTATTCCGGACCATACATCTGAGTTTGGATCACTAACTGAACCTAGCATATGAATGTTTAGGTTTCACTAAGATTTCCTGTGGCATCTTGCTTACTGAAAGCATGTCCATACATCCTTGGTTATGTCGACTTCCTGTAGTGTATGTGCAATATGATTAGATAAACAGTCAAATTATAACAGACTGCAGCTCTTTTATTGAAAGAAAAATCAAAAAGACACTGAAAATGGAATAGAACAGAAACAAAATTACAAGTTCAGTCTACTTTGGTTCTTTATGGAGGAGGACAGAGCGGAGTTCTGGACCACACATTGTGACTGAGGGGCATACTGATACCATCACCAGGGTGCATTAGCAGAGCTGTGTCTGGCTGTGTTCATGCCTGCAATAGCAAGAGGCCCTTGAGGACAGAAGTCGTCTGAGGCTCGAGGTGAAACTTGACATTATTCCTAATCTTCAACAAATATTCTCTGTTCTGTGCATTATGCACTAAGAACGCCTCGGTGCCATCAGTTTGCCATCTCCTGTAGCAAGCCAGGAAGCCAATGTTGCAAGACTGTCAGTGTGTGGAGAATTATATCCCTCGATGACAAAATATCTGAGCAGTTACTGCCATGTGTCTTAATGATTGGGGAATAAAGGACTTTATTGTTCCAGGGATGGTTTCAGAAACAGAGCAGGCGGGAGCAGCATCCAAGTTGCACTGTACATAAAGACCTTACTCTCAGAATGGTCTGGAAGCCAGACAGAATGGAATATTTCTCCTATTTTCTTTACAGCTGAAAAAACATGAAAAATCACAGGAGTGCATTTATTACCGTATTTCAGTTCCAAAGTTTGCCTTATTAAAAAAAAAAAAAAAAAAAAAAAAAAAACGGGTTTTCCCCCCCCCCCCCCCTTTTTTTTCCTCCTTCCTTCCCCCCCCTTTTCTTGACCCGGTTTAGGTTTTTAAACACAAAGCCTCACT
>Ga0181612_149161_pt1 | contig 30292 bp, 25 predicted proteins | sample HoacroProtozoa21_FD_119630 | JGI IMG/M metagenome (GOLD analysis project Ga0181612, IMG submission 119630) | Hoatzin crop microbial communities from Cojedes, Venezuel. Combined Assembly of Gp0051906, Gp0051904, Gp0051908 | reverse complement strand
GAAGCGGAAGGTGAGGGATTCGAACCCTCGAGCCCCCGGAAGGGGACTACCGGTTTTCGAGACCAGCTCCATCGACCACTCGGACAACCTTCCATAATGCAAAGGGAACCTTTCGGCTCCCTTTATAAATAGTGCTCGCTGAAATTGCGGATTAGTCATTCAGACTGAAGCGCTTGAAAGCAACAACCTTGGCGTCCTTGTCGGCAGCGGCGAGGGTGTCCTTAACGGATACCTTACCATCACCCATCTGGTACTCCTGGTTGAGCAGAGTCTGCTCCTTGAAGAACTTCTGAACGCGGCCGTTAGCGATATTGTTAACCATCTGCTCGGGAAGGCTTGCAGCCTTGGCCTCACCTACGGTCTTGATAATCTCGCGAGCCTGTGCGCCCTGCTCCTCGGTAAGCCAGCCCTTGGAGATGTTGGAAGCGATATGGTCCTCGCTGTCAACATGTGCGGGGTTGATGCCAACCTTTGTGAGAGCAGCGTCAACTGCCTTCTTAACGAGTTCTTCCTTGGTCTTCTCTACAGCTACCTTGAACTCATTGTCTACAACCTCCTTGGGGCAATCCTCGGGGCTGATGGCAACGGGATTCATAGAAGCAACCTGCATTACAAGACCCTTTGCGAGGTCTGCGGGAACTTCCTTGTTGAGACCAACGAGTGCACCGAGCTTGCCGTTCAGCTTGTGAACATACTCGGCAACGAAAGGAGCCTCAACCTTGTCGTAGTAAGCGATGACGGTCTTCTCGCCGGACTTACCGGTCTGAATCTCGATAGCCTTCTCAACGGTGTTGCCGTCGGGAAGAACGCAAGCCTTAAGTGCTTCTACATCAGCGGGGAACTGGGCAATAGCCACATCGGCCACAGCCTCAGCAAGACTCTGGAAGTCCTCGTTGCGGGATACGAAGTCGGTCTCGCAGCCAAGGCAAACAAGGATACCCTTGCCACCCTGAACGCGGGTCTTAACTGCACCCTCGGAGGTCTCGCGGTCTGCACGCTTTGCAGCTACGAGCTTACCTTTTTCGCGGATAATGTCAGCTGCCTTCTGAAAATCGCCGTCGGCCTCAATGAGAGCCTTCTTGCAATCCATCATACCGGCTGAAGTCATCTTACGTAACTTCATTACATCTGCTGCGGTAATATTTGCCATGATAATTCTCCTTTATTGGTTTTTACTTTTCCTCGGCCTTCTCTTCTGCCTTCTTGGCAGCGGCCTTCTTTGCGGGAGCCTTCTTGGCAGGCTTTTCCTCTGCGGGCTTCTCCTCCTTTGCGGGCTCTGCAGGAGCCTCTTCCTTTGCAGGAGCGGCCTCTACGGGCTCTGCCTTGGGAGCCTCTGCCTCAGCGGCCTTGGCACCCTTGCGGGAACGGAGGTTCTTTGCAGCGGGCTTCTGCTCGCCTTCCTCGGCTGCGCTTTCCTTGTCCTTCTCGAGCTTGCGCTCATCAAGACCTTCCTGGATAGCCTTGCAAAGTGCGGAGAGTACATACTCAATGCTCTTTGCTGCATCGTCATTTGCCGGAATCACATAATCTATAGGAGTGGGATCGCAACATGTATCAACCATTGCGAATACCGGAATGTTAAGACGATTGGCTTCCTTTACTGCGTTAGCCTCTTTCTGAACATCTACTACGAAAAGAGCGGCGGGAAGACGGCTCATGTCCCTGATGGAACCGAGGTTCTTCTCAAGCTTTGCCCTCTGGCGGTCAATCTGCAAGCGCTCACGCTTTGCAAGTTTTTCAAATGTACCATCCTCTTTCATCTTGTCGATGGTGGACATCTTCTTGATGGCCTTGCGGATGGTGGGGAAGTTGGTAAGCATACCACCTGCCCATCTTTCTGTTACTGAAGGCATATTGACCTCGGCTGCTTTTGCAGAAACGATGTCCTTAGCCTGTTTCTTGGTTGCAACGAAGAGAATCTTGCGGCCACTCTTTGCGAGTGTCTTCATCTCCTCGGCAGCCTCGTCTATCTTGACGACAGTCTTGTGCAGGTCGATGATGTGGATTCCGTTCTTCTGGTCGAAGATATAGGGAGCCATTTTAGGATTCCACTTGCGGGCGAGATGTCCGAAGTGAACACCTGCATCAAGCAATTCTTGGAAATTTGTACGTGACATTGTTTTAATTTGTTTTTTGTTTTTGTTCCGGATGTTTCCGGGTCTCTTTTCTTCAAGGTGAAGTAGTGGCCTAGCCAATCTTCTACCTTTTCCGCAGTGGGGCAACTATCCTTCGTGGAGGGTTTAAAACCCCATCTGTGCGAATAAAAACAGTAATAACTAACGTTTGCTGAACTGGAAGCGTCTGCGGGCTCCGGGCTGTCCGGGTTTCTTACGCTCAACCTCGCGAGCATCGCGGGTGAGGAATCCGGCTGCCTTGAGAGCGGGACGATATGCTTCCTTGTCAACCTCACAAAGTGCGCGTGCAATGCCGAGCCTTACGGCCTCTGCCTGACCTTTGGTACCACCACCAACGAGGGTGATCTTGGTATCGAACTGGCCTTCAGTTGCGGTTACTGCGAAAGGCTGGTTAACGATGTAACGAAGGCTCTCCTCCTTGAAGTAGTCCTCAATGGGGCGACCGTTAATCGTAACATTGCCTTTACCGGCTGTGAGATAAACGCGAGCTACAGCTGCCTTTCTTCTTCCAAGGGCGTTTGTCTGTTCCATTTAGTCTCTAGATTTCGTTTAACTTGATTTCCTTAGGGTTCTGTGCCTTGTGAGGATGCTCAGGACCTGCATATACATACAGGTTTTTGAGAATCTTGCTGCCAAGACGATTCTTAGGGAGCATACCCTTTACTGCTCTCCTTACCAATTCAGCGGGCCTCTTCTCGAGGATTTCCTTAGGCGTGGTGAAGCGCTGTCCACCCGGATAACCTGTGTAACGGGTGTAGACGCGGTCTGTCATCTTCTTTCCACCAAGAGCCACCTTCTCAGCGTTTACTACGATTACATTGTCACCGCAGTCAACATTGGGGGTGAATCCGGGCTTGTTCTTGCCACGAAGGACAAGAGCAACGCGGGAAGCAAGACGTCCAAGCGCCAAATCAGTTGCGTCGATAACGACCCACTGTTTGTCTACAGTTGCTTTGTTAAGCGATACTGTTTTGTAGCTTAATGTGTCCACTGTCTTGAACTTTAATTAGTTATACATAAAAAATTGCGATCCCTAAATTAGGGGGCGCAAAGATAGAAAATTATTTGCAGAAATCAAAACAAAAACAAGAAGAACGGCCTTTGGAGCCTAGAGGATGTGCTTTGCAGCAGCATCCAAAGCCTCATAAAACTCCTCGCCAAACACCTTCTGCAGCGGTGCCTTCAGGAACTGATATGCCCTGATGCCCTCTTTCTTGCCTTTTTCAAATGCGCAGGAACAGATACTCCAGCGGTGCAGATTCAGCGCCAACCCTCCCCCGGTGAGTTTGGTCACCCTAATGGGATAGAGCGAGCAGGAACGGGGTTTGGTGAGTCCCGCCATCTCGATTGCACAGAGGCAATCATCCCCATCTGTTCCCCTTCGGAAATGGCAGTATGCGCATTCCCCAGTGACTGGTACACAGGGAGTTACAAGGTCTCCATCCCTATCTAGTTCAAAGAATCCGTTGGATTCAGCGGCAGTTCTTCCGCTCTGGGTCATCAGAGCTTCAAAAGCAGGGTAGGAAGCTTCCAGCGGCTCCAACTCATCCTCTTCCAAGGGAGCGCCGCTATCCCCAATTATGCAGCAGGCGCCTTTGCAGACGGGATAATCGCAGGCAAAGAACTCGCAAACTACATCCTCCGAAACGAGGATGTCGCCTATCTGGATTATGGTTCCGAAATCGCCAGGCATACTACTTAATTACATATTCAACCTTGCAACCTGAATCCAGGTCCTTGAGAGCGGAAAGCACATCGGCCTCGGTGACCGCCTTGATGCCATCGGCATAGTTGGAAACGATATCCCTGCCTTCGGCATAGCGCAGCAGCACCATATTGATTAGGGAACGGGGATTTTCCACCTCGGCGCCCATATCATTGAGCAGAGCGGCCTTATAGGCCTTTAATTCGCTGGCAGAGATGCCCTTGTTGCAGGTTTTGAGGATGCCGGAGCGAGCTGCGGAAAGGGCTGCCAGCGGGTTGGCAACCTCAACTCCCAGCGGGAGACCGGATTCCAGGCAGGGCCTACAAGAAATCAGCAGCGATACCTTTTCAGAGGGGAAGATGTTCACCTCGGTGGATAGGTTCACCATATAGCCCTTGCCCGCCATTTCGTCGATTACGGCCTTTTTCAAGGCCATCGAGGCCATTCGGAAGGCGGCGTAACTGCGCATGGAATAAGGCCTGAGGGCAGCCATAGCGATATTCACGCTGGTTTCGCCGGTGCCGACGCTGCTATGGGCAGCATCTATGGTAAAGGTAGTCCAGCCCTTGTTCAAATTGTAGCGTACTCTAGGGCGCTTGACCTTGGTATCGCTGGTATTGAAATGTCCTAGGTACTTGCAGAGAGTCTTTTGTAGGTCATCCTCGTCCATCTGCCCTACCAGCACGATTATGCCGTCGTTGGCATTGGCAAAGCGGGCGTTGAGGTACCTGTCCACTCGGTACATCAGGTCGGGTTCGAGGTAATCGGTATTTTTGGTTTCGGGATACTCGAAATCGGGGGCCATTATGCTGTCTATTACCGCTTTAATGCCGTTCTGGGTCAGGCGGGCGCGTTGCTGCTTGTACTTTTCGGAGGACTTGTAAAGCTCGAAATATTCCTCCCCTATCTGCCTGCTGTTGCAGTAGGTTAGCAGCGATTTGAGCAGTAGGTCCAGCGATGAGGTGGGGGCGGTTCCCACTATCCTCATATCGGTGAGGGTAATGTCGAGGTTGTAGTAGATGCCGCAGTCCTGCAGCAAGGTGCGGAAGTCTGTCGGAGAGATGCCTGCCATCTTGAAAGACTGGGCAATATCCGAGGCAAAAGCGCTCTCTGAGGGCTCCAGGTCGGGGATTTCGGGCAGACCGCCGTTGAACATAAAGCCGTAGGAAAGCTGACCCTTGGTGCCGCCGTTCTTGTAGATTACCCTCATTCCATTGCTGAAGGTCCAGAGTTTGCCGCCGCTGATAGGGTCGGTCTCTTCGGACTTGAGCCGAACCTTGTGACCCTTTGGAACATTGAGCTTGGATGTATCGGAGAGGGAGACGCCGTAATTGACCTCCGGAGGGGTTGCAGAGGGGTTCCAGCCGCTTCTGAAGCAAGCCAGCAGGCTATCCTTGTCGGCACGGTCGCTAGGGGTCTGCACATTGAGGGTCAGCCCCTTTTGAGGGTCGATGATAGCGGCAGCGAAGCGGTTGAACAGGCTTAAATCCTTTTCTGAATCTATCTTGCGGTCCTTGAAGAAATCGCCCATGGCGCTGGCAGAGGCCAGGTCGGAGCCGTAGAGGAAGGCAGAAACGCACTTCTGCACATAAGCTCGGTTGCTCATCTGGGTGTTCAGGGTAGATTCGGCAATCAGGCGGTTCTTGGCCTCCTGGTACTCCACCATCCCGGCGCCGTGAACATCCATATCCGCCAGAATCTGGGCAAGGATGGAAGTTGCCTCATACACCTTGGCAGAATCGGTATAAACCGCAAAGCGGTACTTTTCATCGGAGCTGCTTTCGGACCCAGCGGTATACTTAAAATAGGTGTCAGCGAGAGGGATGCCGGCCTTTATAAATGATTGATATGCACGCTTTTGCAGGATATACCCAAGGATTGTTGAGTACATCCTGGTAACCAGCGGCTGCACCGTATTCAGGTATTCCTTCGGGGGTCTGGGCGAGGAGTATACCACCTGCACTCCGGCAACATCCTTAGTGGAATTGCGGGTGTGCACAAAGCGGATGTTCTGCGAGGGCTTCCACTCCTTCTCGACATATTCCTTGGCACTAGGCCTCTGCCCCAGGGTAGTGAGCGAAAGCATCTTAATCTTGTCGGTAATGCCCGAATTCTCAATATCGCCGCAAATAATTACCGCCTGAGGGGCGCTAGAGGTCTGGATAAGGTCGAAAATCAGCAAAAGTGTGGAGTCCGATGCAGCGGAATCGTAGATTGGAACATCTTCAAAACAGAACACCGCACTGTTTCCGGGATAGGAGATGTAGCCGTAGCGCTTGTAGCCCACTCCGTGCGAGGCCATAAAGCTATATGGTGCCTGTTTGGTAAAGTGAGGGAGCGATTTGAGAGAGCCTCTTACAGCGGCCTGATCGGCGTCCTCCTTCTGCACCAAAGCAAAATTGGCATAACCTTTGGAAGTAGTATTGGTGGCAAGATAATATGAAACGCCGTTTGAGAGCTCTCCGGTTTGGATTTCGGAAGCTTTTTGTAAAGTTTGAAGACCCTGTGCCGGGGCCATTTGAGAGCCCAGAACAAGGGAAAAAACAATAACCAAAAGAGTTTTTAAATGCTTCATAATATCTTACAGGCGCAAAATTAAAACAAAATTTACTATTTTTGCAGTTTTAGAAATTGGAAGTTAACTATTAAATTTATATCAAGATGAAAAAGTTGTTCATTACACTCGCAGCAGTAGCACTTTGCGCAAGCGCAGCTTTCGCTCAGGACCTTGCTACCGTAACTGAAATCTACAACAATGGAGCCATAGCACTCAACAACGGTGATAAATCCGGCGCACTGGCTGCATTTAAGGATGCCCTTACCAAGGCTGAAGCTCTTGGCGAGGAGGGTGCTGAAATCGTAAATGATTGCAAGACAAATATCCCTGTTATCCAGTTCTCTATCGCTAAGGAGTTGGTAAACAATGGCGAATATGACAACGCCGTTGCCGAGCTCAAGAATACTGTTGATATCGCCAAGGAATATGGCGCAGCAGAGACCGCCGAGTCCGCAGCTGACCTGATTCCTCAGGTAATGCTCCAGAAGGCCAACAGCGCTTTCAGCAACAAGGACTATGCTAACGCCATCAGCGGTTATAAGGATGTTCTTGAGAACGATCCTACCAATGGTGCAGCAGCCCTTCGTCTTGGCGCAGCCTACAATGCTACCGGCAAGAAGGCCGAGGCAGTAGAGGCTTTCGAGAAGGCTATCGCTAATGGTCAGGAGGAGTCCGCAGTTAAGCAGCTCAGCAACCTTTATCTTAAGGAGGCTGCTGCCGACCTCAAGGCTAAGGACTTTGCAAGTGCCATCGAGAACGCTACCAGCGTTAACAAGTATGGCGAAAATGCCAAGGCTTACCAGATTATCGGCCAGTCCTACCAGAGCCTGGGTAAGAGCGCTGAGGCTATCAAGAACTTCGAGAAGTATCTGAGCCTTGCTCCTAGCGCAGCCAACTTCAACTCTATCGCTTTCACCGTTGCAGCTCTCTATCAGAAGGCCGGCAACAAGGCTAAGGCTAAGGAGTACTATCAGAAGGTCGTTAACGACGCTAAGTTCGGTGCTGCCGCACAGGCTCAGCTTAACGCTCTGAAGTAAGACGAAAAGTCTGGAACTTCTATCTCCTGCCGGAACGGCAGACATTGGCATCGCGGCGATTGACTGTGGTGCCGATGCTGTTTATATTGCAGGACCGGACTTTGGGGCGAGGAAGGCAGCAGGCAATAGTTTTGAGGACATTGCCCGTCTCTGCGACTACGCCCATAAATTCGGGGCAAAGGTGTTCGTTACCTATAACATCAGCATCCGCGACGATGAGCTAGAGGAGATGCACTCCCAGATGCTAAAATCGCAGGAAGCCGGGGCTGATGCCTTTATAATCAGAGATGAAAGGATTTGTAGCTGGGACGATATTACAGTGCCACTCCACGCCTCCACCCAATGCGCAATCAGGGACGCAGAGAGGGCTAAACATTTCCAGGACCTCGGCTGTACCAGAATTGTACTGGAGCGCGAACTTTCGCTGGCCCAAATCAAGGCAATCAGGGATGCTGTCGACTGTGAAATAGAATTCTTTGTACACGGAGCGCTTTGCGTTTGCTACAGCGGCGAATGTCGCTTGAGTGAATACATCGATGGGCGAAGTGCCGACAGGGGCGAGTGCATTCAGGCTTGCAGGTCGCTCTACGACCTAATTGACGACCAGGGCAATGTGCTGGTCAAGAACAAGGCCCTATTGTCGCTAAAGGACTATAACCTTCACAATCGGTTGGAAGACCTTGCAGAAGCCGGAGTCTGCTCCTTCAAGATAGAAGGGCGCCTCAAGAACATCTCCTATGTGCGCAATATTACCCGCTATTACGACCTGGCGCTGAACGCGCTGGTTGAAGCTCACCCAGATTTATACCGCAGAGCCTCTTATGGCAGGGTAACAGGTGGCTTTGACCCCGCACCAGAAAAGACCTTCAACCGCGGTTATACCGAACTTTATCTGGATGGAAAACGGGGTAAATGGTCATCAATGGATGCCCCAAAATCCATGGGAGAGGCCGTTGGAAAGGTGATTTCGCTCAAACGCGCCGACCGCTACAACTATGAGCTGAGAATCAAGCCCGAAAGGGGCGTTGTGCTGCACAATGGCGATGGCTTTGCCTTCGTTAACAAGAACGCAATAGCCGGGTTTAGAGGGGATGTTTGCGAAGGCAACCGCATTCTCTGCAAAGCTGTCAGCGGCATCCACGAAGGCACAATGCTCTACCGAAACATCAACACCGCCTTCGAAAAGACCCTTGAACGCGACCTCTGCCACAGGGAAATCCCCGTCAGCCTTAAAATCAAGATTCATGGCAGCTGGAACATTGATATCACCGCCACCACACAAGATGGCAGGGAGGTCTTTTCTCCGTTCAAGGCCGACCTTGATATTGCCGAAAACAAGGAACGCGCCGAGGCGATGATTCGCGAGCAGCTAGGCAAGCGCAGTGCCCATTACGCCTTCGCCGTCACTTCCCTCGAGACCGAGGGCAAACTTCCGCTCCTCAGCGCCTCTACACTTAATTCCATCCGCCGGCTCCTAGCTTCGGATTTGGATTCATTACCAGTCTCTAGTGTAGAAATTGGTGTTGGACCGAATGTCGGTAATAGTTTCGGAGCGACCAGCGAAGCCGAAAAAACCAATAGCAATATCCAGCTAATGCGCTCAAAATACTGCATTCGCTATGAACTAGGGCTATGCCCCAAATACCAAGGGGCAAAAGAATTACGCCCGCTGTTCCTGATAAACAACGGGCGCAAATTCAAGCTGGATTTCGACTGCAAGCAGTGCGAAATGAGGGTTCTTGCGTAACTGCTAGTTCTTCGCCTGCAATACAACATTCATATCTAGGGCATCAACTATGCGGAAGAAAACTCCCACGCTAGGAGTTATGCCACCATTTTCAATCCTAGAGATATAAGATTTTGAGGAATCTATCCTCTCGGCAAGTTGCTCCTGAGTAAGATTAGCATCCCTTCTGGCATCTTGCAAAATCTGCCCAGAATAAAAAGCATACGCCTTTGCTTCGGCAATTGAGCGCTTTTTTGTCCCTTTAGCACCAAAATCCCTATCCAAAACAAGGTCATAGTCAGAAATTGAATGATTGTTTGTCTGCATAATATGCCTCCTTTATTCTTAATGCTTTAAATATCTCTTTTTCTGGAGTTTTCTGCTGCTTCTTCACAAATCCGTTTAAAAGTATAACCCTGCATCCCTCGTCAAAAATGAAGAAAACTCTAAATTGTTTCCCGTTATATTCCGTTCTCAACTCATAAATATCATCTCTTTCATGCTTAACAAATTTCTTGGAAATAATGTCTCCATTTTTTATTAGCATCAATCCATACTTTATCTTTTCCTGCTCCTTGCGGGTTAAAGTTTCCATAAACCGCTCAAAATAACCACCATATGTCAAAATCCGCCTCATACCAATTCAAATGCAAATATATAAAAAGTTTTAAGATATTTAAACTTTTAACAAGATTTTATTCTAGGGCGAAGCCGATGATGACATCGCCGAAGCGGCCGGTGACGACGTCGCTTTTGCTGAAGTAGCTGGCTGCAAGTTGGCCGCGCCAGACGATGTCGTCGCTGCTGTTAAGGGGGATTTCAACATCGAAGCCGTAGGCCTTACCTTTGTATTTGACCGTTGTAGCGCATTTCCAGCTGGTTCTGGTGCCGCCGTCGTCCTCGATTACCAGGAAGGCCAGCTTGTCCAGAGCATCGCTGAATTCGGTCACTAGGATGGCGTCGTAGCTGAGTTCCTGCCCCACCTGACTGCGTTTAACATTAATCATTAGGTCGGTAACGGTGGGCGTATATAGCTTGATGTCTGTTTCTTTTGTGACCTTAAATCCACTTACCGCCCCACATTTTACGAAAAATTCACTTCCGCCCGCGAACCAGGAATCGTAGTTGCGCAGCATGGTGAAGGTTTTCATGTAAAGGTCCTTGAATTCACCCGATTCAGACGAGTCCGAATCGGTATCGGCACGAGTGGAAAGGTACATTTCCAATGGGGTGAAGCCGCTATCGTCATTGCGGTTGATAACCCACACAGGGCGGGATGCAGCCACATTTTCATCGACATACACCGAATCCACCACCTTGTAGCCATCGTCAGTATATGAGATTTCATACCCTACATTGGAGGTAGCCCCATAGCCGGGGTCGAAGGTAATAATGGGGAAACTGCTGCCATCCCAGTTTTCGGAGTATGGCCAGTAAATCTGCATTTCCGATGCTGCAAGTTCATCTAGATAGGCCTGCACATCCCCCGCTCCGGCCTTGGTAGAGGCATAGTTCTGCTGAAGATAATCGGCAAGCATATCCCTTAGTGGATTGGAATACGAGCTTTCAACAGCCTTGGTACCCACTCCCGCCCCAGGATTGCCAATAAGGTCGCTCATCATATATTCCTCATCGTAACCATTTGAAGATGAAGAATTTACCGCTTCATAAACTTCATCCAACTGTTCATTCCCGATTGGAAGCTGGGAGAAAATCCTAGCCATATCCTTAAGGGTAAAGCTACCCGAGGAGTAAAGATTGTCGGCGGCTTTGCCGCTCTCTTCCTTACTGCACGCCCCTGCACCGCACAACGCTACTGCAAAGGCAAAAAATAAAACCACTCTTTTCATATCGCACTTTCGTTTCTGCAAAGTTCAGAACACAAAAGCCGTTAGTCAAAAATTTAAGCGCTTAATTACGAAAAACGGCATCCTACAAATGTAGAACGCCGCTTTTGTGGTTTTTAATAAAGGAATTTTGCAGCAAAATATTTTTACTTTTTGCCGAGTTTTCCCATTTTGGACCCCTTGCCGAGCTGAGTAAAGATGTTGCCGCCGAAGTCGGTCACCTTGAAACCCTGCTCCCTACTGCGGGCAAAAGCCTGGTCAATCAGCCTATCCAGCAGTTCGGTGAAAGGCACCCCGCTATAGTCCCAAAGGTAGTTGGAAAGCGAGCCGGGGATGGTATTAATCTCATTTACATAGATGCGCTTGTCCTCCTCGTCCTTGATAAAGTCGATGCGGGCAACGCCCTCGCAGTCAAGCACGCGGAAAGTCTTGCAGGCCAGGTCTTTGATAAGATTGGTCTCATCCTCGGATATCTTGGCAGGAAGTTCCCTCTTGGTAGACCTCATTCCCTTGCTCTTGCCACCACCGGACATGTATTTATCGGAGTAGGTCAGGATTTCGCCGCTGCGCATAGGCACCTCGCAGGCAGAAGCTTCACACTCCTCGTAATTACCTAATACAGAGCAGTTTACTTCCTTAAGCTTCTCTACCATGCGCTCCACAATGATACGGGTGGTGAAGGTGGCTGCATAATCGATTGCCTCAGCAAGTTCCTCGCGGTTGTGGGCGGGGCGGATGCCGACGCTGGACCCGGAGTTGGCGGGCTTTACAATCACGGGGTAGGACAGTTTCTTCTCGCAGGCCTCAAGCACAGCCTCGCGGTTCTTGTACCAAGCCTTGTCGTTGAACCAGTGGTAGTCCACAACGGGCACGCCGCTGCTCTGAAGGATAAGCTTCATTGTTATCTTGTCCATACCATTGGCGGAAGCCAGCACATCGCAGCCCACGAAGGGGATGCCAACGGCCTCAAGCACGCCCTGAAGGGTGCCGTCCTCGCAATTGGTGCCGTGGAGGGTAGGCAGGATAACATCCAACTTGGCGATAACCTTGTCGCCGAACAGGGCCTTCTTGTTGGAATAAAGGTTGAAATCCCCGTAGATTGGCTTCATAAACACCTCTTCGCAGCCAGCAAAAAGAGTTTTCATGTCCTTGTAGTTGTCCAGGGTGAGCAACTTGTCGCCAGTGTACCACTTGCCGGTCTTGGCAATATAAATGGGCACAATATCGTATTTTTCGGTATTTACAGCCTCGATTGCCTGAAGCGCACTTACTACCGAAATCTCGTTTTCTACGGATCGACCGCCGAAAAGAACACCAAGTTTAACTTTCATTTTCTTATCTTTTTACTTAAACATATCGGGTAAATCATTCTCATAGAGCAGCACATCGCCGGGTTTGATGCTGCCGGAAATCTTCTGCAGGGCCTCTGAAAGCGAATCAGCCACCACAATCTTGCCCTCGTCCATCCCTGCCTCGCGGGCGCCCTGAAGGATCGCTTCGCGATTCAGCTTGTTCACAATCACCAGCAAATCAGCTTTGCCTGCGGCGTATGAACCCAATTCCTTATTAGCCTCGAACTGAGCGCTCCCCATCTCCACAAAACCGGGAGTAATCACCACATGCTTGCCATCCTGCGGCACTTTTATGCCCTGCATCACATCCAGAGCCATTTTTGCTCCCAGAGGATTGGAGTTGTAAGCATCGTCCAGCACCACCAGACCGCCCTTGTTGCTCATGCTGAGCCTATGCTCAACCTGCTGCAACTTGCTCACCGCAATCCTAATTTGGTCGGCGCTCATTCCCAGCTTGAAAGCAACGGTAGCAGCAGCCACAATGTTCAGCACATTGCTCTCGCCCAGCAGCCTTGTAGATAGCCTGAAGGGGATGGGGTCCAGCCCGGAAAGGGTAAAAGAGGTGCCTGAAGCGGAATATTCCAGGTCGGAAGCCATAATGTCAGCACTATTCCTGATGCCATAGCGGAGAACCCCGCAATTATCTGGTATTCTGGCACTTGCAATAGGTTCAGAATCGAAGTTCACCACCCCAAAACCATTAGCCGGCAGAGCATCCAGCAGCTCAAATTTGGTAGCTAGGATGTTCTCGCGGGATCCAAAAGTTTCAAGGTGCATATCGCCCACGGAGGTCACAATACCTATGCTGGGATGCACCAGGTCGCAGATTTCCTTGATATCTCCCCTCTGTTTTGCCCCCATTTCCACAATGAAAATCTTGTGGTAGGGCTTGAGTTGCTCGCGAACGGTGCGCACGACTCCAAGGGTAGTATTGAAATTGCCGGGAGTTACCAGGGTATTGTATTTTTCCGAGAGAATGCGGTAGAGATAGTTCTTGGTGCTGGTCTTGCCGAAGCTGCCGGTAATGCCGATAATGGTAAGGTCGGGGCGGGCGGCAAGCATCTTGGCAGCATCGTTATAATACCAGCGACGAATCGCAGATTCAATGGGGGAATTGATAAGGTTGGCAAGCACCACAATGAAGGGCGCCAGCACCAGCAGCAGAACGGCAACAAAGGCCACCATTCCCACCCCATTAAACAGCTTTCCTGCCAGGAAAATCAGCAGCACAGAAAGCAGTATAGTGGTGATAATCAAGCGGATAACCCTCTTTGTATAGGCTATTTTAATCTTGTAGGAAGTGCTGAATTCCCTATAAGCGATGTAGGCGAAAAGCAGAGCGCCGAGCAGCCTTAGGAAAGGGGTCCAGCAGAGCGCAAGTGCCAGCACCGGCAGGATAGCTCCGTGAGTGTAGAAACTCCCCTTCAGCCAGCGGAAATAGCGCTGGGGCATGTAGGAATTCTGCTGGAACATCTGAATGTGATAACGCATTACAGCGGCCCAGGCGGCAAGGTAGCATACACAAAAAAGAATCGCGATTATCATTTGACCTTAAAGAAAGATTTTAGTACAGATTTGAACATTCCGGGAGCTTCCAGGAAGGAAAAATGCGAGCCACCGGGAACCTCCACCAGCCCTGCATCAGGAATGAGCTTCTCCATTTTGCGAGCATCTTCAATGGGAGTAGCAGTATCGTTGGTACCCCAGAAAAGCAGCGTAGGAGCCTTTATAAGCGGCATTTTATCGCAAAGGTCCTCATTTACCACCTTGGAAAGTATCGCCTTCATTTTAGGAGAAGCATTGCGATAGTCCGAGGACCCGGCGTTCCCGCGATAGGCATCAAAGAGCTTCTGCGAGTGTAAAACCTTGAGCAGCAGGAACTTCATGAACTTGTAGGAATATACCTTTATATAGTAGGCCGCTCCCCTCTTGGGCTTGACCCCTGCCGAGTCCACCAGCACCACGCGGGCAGTTTCATTGCGGGAAGCAAAGAGGATGGACACCCTACCTCCAAAGGAATGGCCTATGAGTGAGGGACTTGCAAGCTTCAAATCGGAGCAGAAGGCCTCCAGCATCTTGGTATATTCCTCAACACCCCAAACCTCCTCGGGTTCTTCCGACTGGCCAAAACCGGGAAAGTCCAGTGCCAGCACATGATACTGCGGGCTCAAATCGGCATAAAAGTTCTTGAAGATACTGCCATCGCATCCCCAACCATGCAGAAAGAGCACCGGTTCGCCCTCTCCACACTCGGTATAGTACACTTTTTTGCCTTTATAGAGATATTCCATTAGTCAAAATAATAATCTTCCTGCGAATCGGCAGCGTCAGTAACATCGGCCTCAACCCCATAGCAGCCAAAATCGGATTCCATGCCAACGGGAGGGATAAAGCGGTCTTCGACCGTAATGCCCAGAGTGCCATCGGCAAGGCATTTCTTCATCCAGATACCCCAAACAGGCAGTGCCATACGGGCAGCATCGCCCAGCAGATGCACCTGACGGTCCTCGGCACCAACCCAAACACCGGCGGTGATGGTGGGAGTGTAGCCGATGAACCAACCATCAGAGTTGTCGTTGGTGGTACCGGTCTTGCCGGCAATCTCGCCCTTAAGGCCGTAGAGCCAGCGCAGACGGGCACCTGTACCCTCGTTTACAACACCCTGCATCATATTCACCATCAGGTAGGCTGTGCGCTCGCCTATTGCCTCCCTCTTGCGGTTGGTGCACTCGGTAAGCACATTGCCCTGATTATCCTCGATGCGGGTAACATACATCGGAGCGATGTAAATACCCCTAGAAGGGAAGGTGTTGTAAGCGGAGATAATCTCGTAGGGGCAGATGTCGGCAGGACCTACGCAAAGAGCGTAAACCTCGTCCACATGGCTGGAAATACCCATTTTGTGCATCATTTCTGCCATTGCGTGAGGGCCAAACTGCTTCATCAGGTATGCAGAAATGTTGTTTGAGGAATTGGTAAGACCCCATTTCAGGGTAACGGTCTTGCCGATTACCGACTCGCCATCGGTGGAACGAGGGGTCCAAATGGTACCATCGCCTGCAACGAAGGACTGAGGCATGTTCACCACCCTGTCGCAAGGGGTCATGCCCTCCTGCATTGCAAGGGTATAGAGGAAGGGCTTGATGGTTGAACCCACCTGGCGCTTGGCCATACCCACATTGTCATACTTGAAATAACGGTAGTTGGGACCGCCCACATAGGCTTTTACATAGCCGGTTTCGGGTTCGACGGCCATAAAGCCGCAGCGTAACATACCTTTATAATACTTAATGGAATCGTTGGGGGTCATTGTGGTGTCCACATACCCCTTCTTGTTCCAAGAAAAGAGCCTCATTCGAACGGGAACATCGAACTGCGAGTAGATTTCAGCGTCGCTCACCCCGGCCTTGTGCTGGTTCTGATAGCGAGCGCTGGCCCTGCGGGCATTGCGCATGATGGTTTCAATGTCCTCCTCGGGGATACCGCTGGCAAAAGGACCGTTCTTTTTCCACTTTAGGGTCTTGTCAAAAGCGGGCTGAAGGGTCTTGCCAAGGTGCTCCTCAACGGCTTGCTCAGCGTAGAGCTGCATCTTGTAATTGATGGTGGTGTAGATTCGGAGGCCATCCTTATCGAGGTCGTACCTCTCTCCGTTGGCCTTTTTGTTCTTGTTTAGCCAGCCATAAATCTCATCATCTGCCCAACGGGTAGAGTCGGCGGCGAAGTCCTCGCGGTATTTGTAGTCGCTGCGCTTGGGCTTCTTGGCGTTCATGTCGCGGCGGAGCCTATCCCTAAGGTAAGGCGCCAGGCCGGCGTTGTGGTCCTGTACCTGATAATTCAGGGTAATGGGAATCTGGCAGAGGGAATCCACATCGGCCTTGTCGATAAAACCGTTCTTGGCCATCTTGCCGATAACAAAATTGCGGCGATTCAGGGCCTTGTCGGGATTGATGACGGGGTTGTAGCGGGTAGGCTTGTTCACCATACCAATCAGGGTTGCAGCCTCCTCTACAGTCACCTCGGCGGGCAATTTCCCGAAGAAAGTTTCGGTTGCGGAGCGGATACCGTAGGCGCTACTGCCGTAGAACACGGAATTAAGGTACATATCCATAATTTCGTCCTTGGTGTAGTTGCGCTCAAGCTTCACTGCGGTTATCCATTCCTTGAGTTTAGTCCAAACTATACCGATTTTTCCGCCCTTGTCGGAACGGGGATAAAGGGTCTTAGCGAGCTGCTGAGTGATGGTAGAACCACCGCCCTGGCTGCTGTCGCGCATAATCAGGGTTTTGAAGAGCACGCGGAAAAGGCCCTTGGTGTCGATTCCGGAATGTTTGTAGAAGCGCACATCCTCGGTGGCGATGGCAGCATCAACCAGATGCTGGGAAAGTTCGTTATATCCCACCCATGTGCGGTTTTCAATGTGGAAGGTATTCAAAATCTCGCCTCCCTCGGCTATAACCTGGGTTGCAAGCTTGCTATCGGGATGCTCCAATTCTTCGAAAGAAGGTACTTTTGCAAACAGCCAAACCAGCAGCAAAAGCAGGAAAATCAGGGCAAATGGAGCGCATACTATGAGCCAGAACCACTTGGTTATATTCTTTCTTGTACTGTCTTTCATTTTTTAATCTTCGATTACGGTCACAAAATTAAGAATTTTCCACAACAAATTTTGAAAATTCGAGAGTTTGTGCTTTACTTTGCAGTTTGAAATTGAAAATTTTACTGTCTATGGAGGGAAATTTAGTCATAGTTGAGTCTCCGGCAAAGGCCAAGACCATTCAAAAATTTCTAGGCACCGGATTCACTGTAAAACCCAGTTATGGCCATATCAGGGACCTGCAGGAAAAGAAGCTCAGCATTGATGTCGAGCATGGCTTTACCCCGGAATATGTAGTGCCGGATGATAAGAAAAGGGTTGTTTCAGAGCTGAAAAAACTTGCAGGGAGTTCCCAGACAGTTTGGCTGGCTTCCGATGAAGACCGCGAGGGAGAGGCCATTTCTTGGCATCTTGCGGATACTTTAGACCTTAAGCCCGAGAACACCAAACGCATTGTATTTCACGAGATTACAAAGGATGCAATCCTGAATGCAGTGCAGAATCCCCGCAGCATAGACATGAACCTTGTAAACGCCCAGCAGGCCCGCCGCGTGCTGGACCGTCTGGTAGGTTTCGAACTTTCTCCCGTGCTTTGGAAGAAAATCAACCGCGGGCTTTCCGCAGGCCGCGTGCAGAGCGTTGCACTCAGGCTGGTGGTTGACAAGGAAAGGGAAATCATGGCCTTCAATCCCGAACCTTTTTATAGGGTAGAGGGCAATTTCAAGGTCAAAGATACCTGGGCAAAGGGTGTGCTGGATGCCAAGTTCAAGACCATCGAAGAGGCCCGCAGCTTCCTTCAGGACAGCATCGGTGCCAACTACACAATCGGCGGCATCGAAAAGAAGGAAAACCTTCGAATCCCCCCGGCACCTTTCACAACCTCAACCCTCCAGCAGGAGGCTTCCCGCAAGCTCCGCATGCCTGTAAGCCTGACAATGAGGATAGCCCAGGGGCTCTATGAAAAAGGTCTTATCACCTATATGCGAACCGACTCTACCAACCTGAGTTCGCTGGCTCTTGGTACCGCCAAAAAGTTCATTTGCAGCAATTTTGGAGAAGAGTACTCGCATCCTAGGCAGTACAGAACCCATAGCAAGGGCGCTCAGGAGGCCCATGAGGCCATCCGCCCTACCTATATAGAAAATACCGAAATCAGCGGCACCGCCCAAGAGCAGAAGCTCTACAACCTGATTTGGAAGCGCACGGTGGCCTCGCAGATGGCCGAAGCCAAGCTGCTCGGCACCGAAATCAGCGTGGATAGCGACAAGCGCAGCGAGAAATACAAGATTTCAGCATCCCAGGTTCTTTTCGACGGTTTCCTCAAGCTCTACATCGAGGGTCACGACGACGAACCCGTTGATGATGAGGATGTTATCCTGCCCGAAGTTAATGTTGGCGAGGGTCTCACCGTGGGTGCAGTCAAGGCTGAGTGCAAGTACAACCGCCCTCCCTACCGCTATTCCGAGGCGACCTTGGTAAAGAAGCTGGAAGAGTTGGGAATCGGCCGTCCTTCAACCTACGCCCCCACCATCTCAACCCTTACTACCGGCCGCGGATATATCGTTCGTGGCGATAAACAGGGAACCAAGTACCAGGTTACCAACCTGAAACTCAGCGGCAGCAAAATTACCGAGAGCGCAAAGACCGAAACCGTCGGCGAGGAGCGCAACAAGCTGCTGCCTCAGGAAGTGGGAATAATCGTAACTGATTATCTTGTAGAGCATTTCCCCGAGGTAATGGACTACGACTTCACCGCAAATGTCGAGAAAGACTTTGACCGCATCGCCGAAGGCGAAATGCAGTGGAACAGCGTGATTGCCAAGTTCTACGGCCCCTTCCACAAGCTGATTGACACTAATATGCACGACGGGCAGTACAGTCATGTCAGCCGCGAACTCGGCACCGCTCCCGACGGAGAAGTCCTGATCGCCAAGTACGGCCAGTACGGTGCATTTGTGCAGAAAGGCGACGGCGAAAACAAGAAATACGCCAGTCTCGGCAAGGGTCAGCTCATCGAAAATATCACTCTAGAGGAGGCTCTAAAGCTATTTGACCTCCCCAAGAAGGTAGGCGAGCACGAGGGTCAGGAAATCATCGTCACCAAGGGAAAATTCGGCCCTTACCTCAAATGGGGAGGGTCCAACTACTCTCTACCGAAGGGCAAGGACCCCATCAAAATCACTCTGGAAGAGTGCATTGAAATCATCGATGCCGGCAAGAATGTGACCGGCGCCAACAGCATAATCGCAGAATTCAAGGACAAGGACATCAGCATCATCAACGGTAGGTACGGCCCCTACATCAAGCACGCAGGCGCCAACTACAAGCTGCCAAAGGGAACTGATGCCAACTCTCTCAGCGAGGCCGACTGCCTCAAGATAATTGAGGAAAGCCAGCCTACTTCTTCCAAAACAAAATTTAGAAAGACCTACAAAAAGAAATGAGTATGGCAAAGTATCAACTTGACGAAATAGATCGCAAAATCCTATCCTTCCTAATCAAGGATGCAAGGAAGCCCTACCTTGAAATCGCCCGCGAATGTGGAGTTTCGGGTGCTGCCATCCATCAGAGGGTGCACAAGCTCGAGGAAGCAGGGGTTATCACAGGGTCCCGCCTGCTGGTAAAGCCCAAGGCTTTGGGGCTGAATGTGTGCGCCTTTATCACCATCAATGTAACCGAGGCAAACAAGTATCCAGAGGTAATTGCAGAGCTAAAGCATATCCCCGAAGTGGTTGAGTGTCACTTCATTACGGGTAAGGGAACCCTGCTGGTAAAGCTCTACTGCCTGGATAACGAGCACCTTATGGAAGTGCTGCTGAACAACATTTCCAAGATTCCCAACATCCAGTCTACCGACACCATGCTATCGCTCGACGAATCCTTCGAGCGTCAGGTATGGGTTCAGGACTTTAAGAATACCAGTTTCGACAAGGGAACCGCCGCTAAGCCCGTCAAAAAATCAGGCACCAAGAAATAGGCTTGCAAGCGCTAGGTCTTCCTTGGTTGTAATTTTGATATTATACCTGTCTCCGAGAATGTAGGAGATGGGTATATTGCTTTTACGGGCCACCGAAGCATCGTCGGTAAAGGCGGTATCATAGGCTGTGGTGTAAGCCTGCTTAATCTCCTCTGACAGAAAGATTTGAGGGGTCTGCACGGCGAACATTTTGTTCCTGTCGGGAGCGGGTTCGCCGGAGTCTTCGAGGGTGCCGTCGGAATTGCGCTTCAGCACGGCGAGAGTGTCCACTATCGGCACTACCGGAACCAGAGCACGGCAGGTGCTCATCTCTTCGAACATCCTCTTTAGTAAATCGGGAGAAACCAGGGGGCGCACTCCATCGTGAATCGCCACTACAGCCCCTTCAGGCACTCTTTTTAGGGCATTTTGCACCGAATGGAAACGGGTGATTCCCCCGGGTACGATGGTCTGGGGCACATCAAAATTGCGCTTGAGGTTGAGTTCCTTCCAATTCTGAATATGCTCCTGGGGCAGAACGGTCACAACCTTGATGTCGGGCAGGGCCTTGAAGAACTGCACAATGGACCTTTGAAGTATCGGAATACCTTCGAGTTCGAGGAATTGCTTGGGCACAGAAGCCCCCATACGGGTGCCGCTTCCGCCTGCAACAAAAATCACATAATTTTTTCTTTCCATCATTGAGGATTTATTGGGCAAAATTAAGTATTTTTGTTTACTTTTGTGCTAATTAAAACCTAGAGAACAAAAATGGCATTTTCTTTTTTGAACCAAGAACTGGCAATGGACCTCGGAACGGCCAATACGGTCATTTATCAGAATGACCAGATTGTGCTGGATGAGCCCAGTATCGTTGCGATAGACAATAAGACGGGTAAGTGCATTGCTATTGGCAAACAGGCCAAGCTGATGCATGAGCGCAGCAACCCGGGCATCAAAACCATCCGCCCTCTTCGCGATGGTGTGATTGCCGACTTCAACGCTGCAGAGATGATGATTCGCGGCTTTATCAAGCAGGTAAACAACAAGCGCCGCAACCTTTTCACCCCCAACCTTAAGGTGGTTGTGGGCATCCCTTCGGGTTCTACCGAGGTGGAAATCAGGGCCGTGCGCGACTCTTCGGAGCACGCCGGAGGACGCGATGTTTACCTGGTTTACGAGCCTATGGCAGCCGCCCTGGGTATCGGGCTTGAAGTGCTCGAACCTAAGGGAAGCATGGTTGTGGATATAGGTGGCGGTACCACCGAGATTGCAGTAATCTCCCTTGGAGGCCTTGTGCTTCAGGACAGTATCCGTACCGCAGGTGATGTATTCACCAGCGATATCCAGTATTACCTAAGGCAGCAGCACAATATCAAGGTGGGTGAAATCACCGCCGAGAAGATTAAGATAGCCGTTGGTGCGGTTATCCCCGACCTCGACGAAGCACCCGAGCCCTACATCGTGCGCGGTCCAAACCTTATGACTGCCCATCCCGTAGAGGCATCCATCACCCATGATGAGATTGCCCACTGCCTCGACAAGTCAATCGCTAAAATCGAGACTTCCATCCTGCATGTACTCGAGCTCACCCCTCCCGAGCTTTACTCGGATATTGTGGACAACGGCATCTACCTCTCCGGTGGCGGTGCACTGCTGCGCGGACTGGACAAGCGCCTGAGCGAGAAGGTAAACATCCCCTTCCATGTTGCAGACGACCCTCTGCACGCTGTGGGCAGGGGCACATGCAAGGCTCTCAAACATACCGACGAATATCCTTTCCTAATGAGGTAAATGGCTAAGGAAGCGCGGCCATATAGCGGATTTCTGAATGCGGCAATCTTTGTTTTGATGGAGGTTGCCGCAATCATTATGCTGACCCAGACCGCCAGCCTTCAGAACATCTGGATAAACCGCGCTACCCACAGGGTGCTGGCCGCTCTTTGGGGCAGCGGCGAAAATATTCGCAGCTACTTTTCGCTGGAGCAGCAGAACGAGGCCCTTTCGGCCGAGAATGTGCGCCTGTTCGAAGAGCTGCAGAAATATCAGGAGCTGAGCGAATCCTACAGCCATTTTGCTTCCATCAAGGCGGATACCACCGTCAGCGAATACAATTACATCCCCGCCAGGATTGTAAAGGCCAGCCGCAACAGCCAACACAATTACATCATCCTCGATAAGGGCAGTGCCGACGGGGTGCATCCCCATTCCGGAATCATCACCCCCGAGGGTGTAGTTGGGCTGATTGAATCCGTCAGCGAGAGATATTGCTACGGCATCACCCTGATGAACCCGCTGCTGAGCGTGAGTGCCAGAGTGGGCAAAACCGGCATTGTAGCCCCTTTGGAATGGGATAGAGCCAATAGCAACAAGGCCATCCTGCGCGATTTGCCGATGTACTACAAGATAGTGCCGGGCGATACCGTTTGGACCAGCGGCTATTCCAACCTCTACCCTCCCGACATCCCCCTCGGCACCATCGAAAAGGCCAAGACGGTGGATGGGAGCATCAACCAGGTGACCGTGCATCTGTTCCTGGACTTCAGGACCCTGCGCTATGTCAGCATTGTAGAAAATAAAAACCGTCAGGAAATTGACGATTTAGGAGGGAAGGACGAATGAAACTGAGGTTCTATCTGGTTTATATAGTGCTGGTTGCCGTGCAGATTCTGCTGGGCAACTACCTCAACCTTGGGCAGTATGTGCTGCTGTGCTTTTTGCCCAGCATGTTGCTGTTCCTACCTATCAATGTAGGTACCGTTGCAGCAATGCTAATTGCCTTTGTTACAGGCTTTTTCGTGGATTTCTTTACCCACGGAATACTGGGGCTTACCATCTGCGCACTGCTGCCGGTTGCCTTCTGCCGCGAGTGGATTATCCGCCTGGTTTTCGGCAATGAGGTGTTCTCGCGCGGGGAGGATGTTAACATTGAGCGTCAGGGAATTGCGAAGGTTTCGCTGGCCAGCCTGATAGCTACCGCCCTCTTCTTCCTGATTTATATCTGGGTTGATGGCGCCGGCACCCGCCCCATGAACTTCAACATCATCCGCTTTGTGCTGTCGTGCGTTGTCAGCATGCTGGTTTCGCTCTATGTTATCCATATCCTGACTTCCGAGGAGGTTCGCCGATGGAGGTAAACAATCGCTACCGTACCCTCAAAACCGGGTTGTGGATAGCTGCATTCGTGCTGCTGGCCAAGCTTTTCTATATCCAGATTATCGACGGGAGCTACAAGCGCGACGCTGATAACAACTCCAATGTCTATGAAACAGTGTATGCTCCCCGAGGCATCATCTACGATAGAAATGGGGAGATTCTGGTGGGCAACAATGTGAGCTATGATATTCTGGTGACTCCCCGAGAGGTGAAGGAATTTGATACTCTTGCGCTGGCAGAAGCGCTGGATGTGGATGTCGATTTTATCAGGGAGAAGATGCAGTATTATCGCAAATACCGCTCCCGAATCGGCTACCAAGAAATCCAGTTTGTGAAGCAGCTGCCGGTGGAGCAGTATATGAAATTTGCAGAGATGCAGTATGCCTATCCCGGCTTCAGGGGGCAGGTGCGCAGCTCCCGCGAATACCCCTTCAATGCCGGCGGAAACCTGCTTGGATATGTTTCTGAGGTGGATTCCAAGGATATCAAAAAGGACCCTGAGACCTACAAGAGTGGGGATTATATCGGCAAGACCGGGCTTGAGGCTGCGAGGGAGGCCGACCTGCGCGGCGAGAAGGGCTATCATATCTTCCTGAGGGACTCCCGCAATCGCAAACAGGCGGCATACGCCGGGGGCAATTTCGACAAGAATGCCGTGCCGGGCAAGGACATTGTGACCACCATCGATGCGCATTTACAGCAGTATGGGCAGGAACTAATGACGGGTAAGAGGGGCAGTCTGATTGCCATAGAGCCCGCTACAGGCGAGATTTTGGCAATGGTTTCCAGCCCGGGTATCGATGTAGATATCCTCTCCGATATCAGCAAGTATTATGGCAAGTTGGTGACCGACCCGAACAAGCCGATGTTCAACCGAACGGTGCAGGCTTCCTATCCTCCGGGCTCGGTGTTTAAGCTAGTAAACGGCCTTATAGGCTTGCAGGAAGGGGTTTTGGAGCCGTCCTACACCTATCCTTGCTCGAGGGGTTATGCCTATACTGCCGGGCATAAGCTGGGCTGCCATGGGCATCCTTCGCCGTTGAATCTGACCCAGGCGGTGATGATGAGCTGCAACGCTTACTTCTGCTATGTGCTGAAAAACTGCCTGGAAAACAAGAAATACAAGACGGTGGACGATGCTTTCGACAAGTGGAGGGACTATGTGCTGAGCTTTGGCTTTGGCAAGCCGCTGGGCAGCGACTTCCCTTCGGAACTTGGCGGCAACATCCCCACTTCGTCGTTCTACGACAAGCATTACGGCAAGAACAAATGGAAGTTCAGCAATGTGGTATCGCTGTCCATCGGACAGGGTGAAATCGGCGCTACACCGCTGCAGATTGCCAATTTGGCGGCCATAGTTGCCAACCGCGGATATTATATTATTCCTCATATTGTCAAGGATTCGGAGCATCTGAAGATTGACGACAAATACCGCGAAAAGCACTATACCATGGTGGATACCACCCAGTTCTCGAAGGTGATTCAGGGTATGTGGCTGGCGGTGAACGGCAATTCTGTGGGGGTTGGCGGTGGTACGGCCTCCAGGGCCCATGTGGATGGGCTGGACATCTGCGGAAAGACAGGTACAGCGCAGAATCCTCACGGAGCGGACAACTCCGTTTTCATCTGCTTTGCTCCCAAGGACGACCCAAAGATTGCGGTTGTGGGCTATATCGAAAATGCTGGCTGGGGTGGTTCCTGGGCCTGCCCTATCGCTTCTCTGCTGGTGGAGAAGTATCTGAATGGGGAAATTTCCGAGGGGCGCAAGGCGGTTGAGGAAACAATGAAAACGACTTATTTTATCAAGGGATGGGAAAGTCAAGAGTAGATAGGGGCATTAAAAAGACGGTGGATTGGAACCTTGTGGTTATCTACCTGCTGCTGGTGTTTATCGGCTGGATAAACATCTATGCTTCTGTACACTCTAACGAGGTTTCCAGCATCTTCGAATGGACTTCGCGAAGCGGAAAGCAGTTCGTTTGGATGCTGACTTCCTTCCTACTGGCGTCGATTATCCTGTTTTGGATAAACCCTAGAATTTGGGAGGTGATATCGGTGCCGGCGTACTTCCTGGTGCTGTTCCTGCTGGTGGCGGTAATCTTCCTGGGAACAGCGCACAAGGGGTCTAGGTCGTGGTTTTCATTCGGACCTGTGAGCTTCCAACCTGCTGAAATATCGAAGATTACAACTTCGCTGCTGCTAGCGACAGTGATGAGCCGGCCGGGCTTCAGCCTTGCTACCCGCAGGGACTTTTGGAAGATTGTGATTATTCTGGCGGCGCCGATGCTGGCCATTCTAGCCGAGAGCGAGACGGGTTCGGCGCTGGTTTATGTGGGCATGCTGTTTATGCTCTACCGCGAGGGGATGTCGGGTATCTTCATCATTATCATTGGGATAGCGATAGTGCTGTTTATCCTGACGCTGACCACTTCGGTGAAGGTTTCGCTGATTGTGGTGGCGGCTGCTGCGCTGATTTACCTGCTGGTGGTGCTGCGGAGGACGCGGCCGCGAAGCAAGGATAGGCGTTTGATGTTGTGGTTGGGTGCTGGGTTGCTGGCGGGGAGTATCTTGGTGGTTTTTGCTACCGAGTTTGCTTTTAACAATGTGCTGGCGGACCATCAGAGGAGCCGAATCGAGGTGCTGCTTGGCATCAAGGAGGACCCTTCGGGGGCGGGCTATAATGTGCGCCAGAGCATGATTGCGATTGGTTCTGGCGGGGCTATTGGCAAGGGGTTCCTAAAGGGTACTCAGACCACTTTTGGCTTTGTGCCTGAACAGAGTACGGACTTTATTTTCTGCACCGTGGGTGAGGAGTGGGGCTTCCTTGGGTGCCTGCTGGTGATTGTGTTGTATGGAGCGTTGATTTCGCGAATAATTGGGGATGCGGAGCGGAGCAGGGAGGCTTTTACGCGGGTTTACGGCTATTGTTTGGCTTGCTGCCTGTTTATGCATCTGTTCATCAATGTGGGGATGACCATCGGTTTGATGCCGGTGATTGGCATTCCGCTACCATTCCTAAGCTATGGTGGTTCGTCGCTTTGGGCTTTTACCATCATGCTCTTTATCTTTATCGCTCTCGATAGAGAGGAGAATAAGTATTTTTAGATTTTCGGTCGCCTTGGATATGAAAAAACCTGTCGAATCCGACAGGTTTTTTTGTGCCCAAAGCCGGGGTCGAACCGGCACGTCTTTAAGGGACACTGGATTTTGAGTCCAGCGCGTCTACCAATTCCGCCATTCGGGCAGGTAGCCTAATGCGTCGCAACACGCGTTGGGATTGCAAAGGTACGAAATTTCCGCAATATTCAAATAAATTTCGCTAACTTGCACCCTGTTATGGATTTTACATCAGTCTTAAAGCCTTACAAGAGCGTATTTGTGGTATGCGACAGCAATGTTCGTTTCTATGCCGAGCAGATAGGAGATTACCCCATTTTCGAAATCGAAGCTTCCGAGCAGAACAAGACAATGGACACAGTGCTTGCCATCTGCCGATGGCTATTGGAGCAAAATGCCGATAGGGAAGCGCTGCTCCTGGCTGTTGGCGGCGGCGTCACCACCGATATGACCGGCTTTGCCGCCAGTATCTACAAACGAGGCATCAAATACGCCAACATCCCAACCACCCTGCTTAGTCAGGTAGATGCCGCAATCGGCGGCAAGACCGGTGTAAACCTGGATTCCTACAAGAATATCCTAGGGGTTATCCGCCAGCCAGAATTCACCTGCATCCTGCCGGAAACCCTCCAGACCCTGCCCGAAAGGGAATTCCGCAGTGGCGCCGCCGAGATGCTCAAAACCTTCATCATCAAGAACCGCCATAACAACTACGAACGCGCTGTGGCAGTTTGCAGCGCCTACGCCAAGCACGGCGCCATAATGTTCCAGAATCCCGATTTCCTCGCCGAACTCTCCGAACTCATCCAGGAAGCGGCCGCCGTAAAACAGGAAATCGTCGAAAAGGACGAGTTCGAAAACGGCGTCCGCCGCAAGCTCAACCTTGGCCACACCTGGGCCCACGCCATCGAATGGTACCAGCACACCCACCCCTGTTCTGACCCCTACACCCACGGCGAAGCCGTCGCCATCGGCATCATTCAAGCCGCTAAATTTACGGAAAGTGATATAGTAGATAAATTAACTTCCGATTTCCAGGCTTGTGGTTTACCCACAGACCTCCCATGCCCCGAAAGTGAATTGCAAGCCGCCATGCACAAAGACAAAAAAGCTGCCGGCAACAAAATTCGCTATGTCCTCCCCCTCGCTATCGGAAAAGTAGTAGTACGACTGTTATAAAGGTACCTGCCGGTTCGACCCCGGCTTTGGGCACCCCAAACCTCGCCTCTGGCTAATCGCCTAACACCTAAGCACTTACCATTACTGGTCTCCTGCTTTTCTGGGAGACCAGAAAACTTATCTCCCTGTTACTCAGCGGTTTACCTCTAGGCGTTCAAAATAAATAGCCTCGTATGGGTCGGATGTGCCGGCTTCGTAGAGGAGGGCGATGTTGCGCTTGGGGAGGAGAACCATGTCGGAGTAGGCGGCGGGGCCTTCGTGGATTGTTCGTGCAGTTTTCCAAGTTTTGCCATTGTTGCGGCTGATGCTGATACAGAGATTGTTGCGGGTCTGGCTCTTGGGGTTGGAGAAAAGCAGGGTTCGGGTCGGGCGGCCGTTCCTGCTGAAATTGAGGATACTGCCTTGGCAGCGGGGCTCGATAAGGTCATCGACATAGAAAGATTCTCCAAAACTCTCGCCGCTATCCTTGCTGACAGCTGCGATTCTGCGGTCATTACTGATATCCTTACTAACCCCTATCACCCTGCTATTCAGGAGGATATCCCCATTTTTAAGCTGCACGACGGTACTTTCATTTCCGAGGGATGTACTGCCGCCGAGGTTCCAACTCTCCCCTCCATCATCAGAGTAAATTACATGCGCCTCGTCCTTCCAAAGCTTGCCGTTTGCCTGAAAAACACTGTGGTTACAGGGTACAATCAGCCGGCCCTTGTGCGGACCTTTCGTCAGCTGGATTGCATGCCCTGGGCCGGTTGCATACCAGCCCCAGCCATCAGGCTTGACTGCGTTTGTTATCTCTTTTGGAGCGGTCCAGCTGGCGCCTTCATCGGTGGAGAAAAACACAAATATGCGCCTTCCATCCAGGGATTTACCGCTGCGGATATCCTTCTCGCTATCTTCAGCGCGATTCCAATTGGCCAGCAGAACCAAACGGCCGTTCACTCTATCGTAGACCGGCGAAGGATTGCCGCAGGTGTTGGCGCCATCGCTCCAAATCAGCTCAACCGGACCCCAAGTTTTACCCTCGTCAGTGGACCGCCGCTGTACCAAATCGATTCGCCCTCCATCGGCAGAATCGTTCTTGCGGGCCTCTGCAAAGGCGATTAGAGTGCCCTTATCCGTCCTCACTAGCGCCGGAATCCTGAAAGTATGATAACCCCCATCCCCCTTCTGGAACAGAGCAACGGGGCCCTCCGCAAACATGGTCGCAGAAAGGGTCAACGCAAAAACTATCGCCAAAAATCTTTTCACTCCGAAAATTACTAATTCTCAGGCGTTTTTCAAAAAATCTACGAAAGCCTGCACTAGGAATTTGATTATTATAAACACAATAATCACCGGCATCCTATGGTACCAGAGCGACAGGATGGTTTTTACCGATTTTCGGTAAGTTGGCTATCGGTATCACCGGTCAAATTGTGATAAAACAAGAGCAAATTTTTTTTAGCCCATTTCCTCCACTTTCCAGCCATCGTCGGGTATGTTGCGGAGTTTGGAATCGAAGTTGACGCCTACGAGGAATTTCTTGCGAGGGTCGGTCTTGAATTGGTCGGCATAGCCTTTTTCGTGGATTTGTTTTAAGGCCTCCTCGGGCGTACCATCGTACTTAAACTCAAAGATATAGATGTAATCCTTGGTCTTCGTCAGCAGGTCAATACGCCCTCTGCTAGTATGGAGTTCCGGCTTGGTGTCAACTCCAATTAGCACGCTTACGATGTAGAACACCGACTGAAATGTCTGCTCGGTATTTTCGAAGAACTCGTAGTACATTCCGGCAAGGAAACCCTGTATTTCAGAGATAAAGGAAGCGATGTCGCCATCGTAAAGACTAAGGTAAAGACGAGCCATCAGTGAATCCACCTTTACGCCACCATAGCTTGAGTATATTGGCACCAGTCGGTTCACGAAACCATCCTCTACTTCTCTATTTGGGAACCCTAATCTTAGCACATTGTTGGGGAAACTTCCCTTGATTGTAAGATACCCGCTTTGGTATAGCAAGGGAATAATGTCCTTTTGGTAATCGAATATGTTTTCAAGACTTTCAGCCCGCACTGCAAGATCGTTCAGATTGGATATATCTTGCTTAGTATCCCTCAGCGCAAGCATAAGTGCAGTTGGAGTACCGGTTCGGAACCAATATGAACCGAAATTCTTGCTACTCAGCGCGTTAAGCACGCTGAATGGATTATATATCCCAACTCCGTTAGGGACGAAATGATAGCCGTCGTACATAAACTTCAGTTTACCATAGCATTCATCTTTGCTAATTCCCTGCCTTTCAGCCATTTCTGCCACTCCCTCATCAAAATTAGCATGAAGTTCTTCTTCGGTGATACCACAAATGGCTTGGAATCTTTCATCCATCGAAATATCCATCAGGTTATTCAATGCGCTGAAGACATTTACATGCCCAAATTTGGTCACTCCCGTAAGCAGTGCGAACTTGATGTAGGCATCGTTGGCTTTGATGTTCTTGTAGAAGCTGGAAAGAACTGTACGATTGGATTCGAGAACGCTCTCATTGCCAATCTGAGTAACAAGAGGGGCATCGTATTCATCCACCAACACCACTACCTGTTTGCCTGTTTTCTCGTAAGCACGCTTGATAATGCCGTTAAATCTCAAAGATATGGTATCTTCAGCAGGGGAAGAACCAAATTCCTTCTCCCATATCAAAAGTGCGTTAGAAATAAAGCCCTCTAATCTTTCTGGTGAGGAATAATTTTCAGGAGACAAATCCAAATGTAGTACCGGATAACTCTCCCAATCCTTCTCCAGATTTTCTATTGCTAACCCTTTGAAAAGTTCTTTATTACCCTTGAAATAAGCTTCCAGTGTGGATACAAGCAGAGACTTGCCGAACCTACGAGGGCGGCTAAGGAAGTAGTATTTTCCCGAATCCACAAGGTCGTAGACTTGTTTAGTCTT
>Ga0181612_166221_pt1 | contig 30301 bp, 26 predicted proteins | sample HoacroProtozoa21_FD_119630 | JGI IMG/M metagenome (GOLD analysis project Ga0181612, IMG submission 119630) | Hoatzin crop microbial communities from Cojedes, Venezuel. Combined Assembly of Gp0051906, Gp0051904, Gp0051908 | reverse complement strand
TGCGCCACAGGCTGGACTGGCCGACCCTGCGGCTGGCAGCGTGCTTAGCGTGGCCGAGGCATTGACAAATTTGGTGTGGGCTCCGCTTAGCGACGGTCTTGAGGGCGTGTCGCTGAGTGCTAACTGGATGTGGCCGTGTCGTGCGCAGAAGGGCGAGGATGCTCGGCTTTATGCGGCGGTGAAGGCTTTGAGCCAGTTCTGCATCGAACTCGGCGTGAACGTGCCGACGGGCAAGGACTCGCTCTCGATGACCCAGAAATATCCCGACGGAAGCAAGATTGTCAGTCCGGGCACGGTGATTGTGAGCGCGGGCAGCGGTGTGAGCGACGTGAAGAAAGTGGTTTCGCCTGTGATGGTGAACGAGCCCGACAGCGTGCTTTATCACATCGACTTCTCGTTTGCCCCGATGAGCTTGGGTGGCAGTGCTTTCGCCCAGACGTTGGGAAAGGTGGGAAGCGACGTTCCGACGGTGAAGAATGTTGAGTATTTCCACGACGCCTTTTGCGCTGTTCAGCAGTTGGTTAACGAGGGTTTGCTGTTGGCTGGCCACGATATTAGCGCGGGCGGACTGGTTACGACGTTGCTTGAGATGACGTTCGCCAACACTCGCGGCGGCATGAGCATATCGCTCCGTCCGTTTGCCAACGACGACGTGGTGAAGACACTGTTTGCCGAAAATCCCGGCGTGGTGATACAGGTTTCCAATGCCGACAAACAGCGCGTGGAGCATATTCTGAACGAGGAAGGTATTGGTTTCGTGGAGATTGGGCATCCTGTCAATGAACGCAAACTCACGGTGAAGCATCAGAATGGTGCTTTGACTTACGATATAGATAGATTGCGTGATATTTGGTACAGCACTTCCGCCCGCCTTGACGAGAAACAGAGTTTCGGTGGAATGGCGGCAGAGCGTTTCAAGAACTATAAGCATCAGCCTGTGGAGATGCTTTTCCCACGGACGTTCACGGGCAAGTTGTCGCAATACGGTCTCGACCCGAATCGCCGCACACCGTCGGGCATCAAGGCTGCCATCATTCGCGAGAAGGGCACCAATGGCGAGCGCGAGATGGCCTATTCGCTTTGGCTCGCAGGCTTCGACGTGAAGGACGTGATGATGACCGACCTGATTAGCGGTCGCGAGACATTGGACGACATTTCGATGATAGTCTTCTGTGGAGGTTTCTCCAATAGCGACGTGCTTGGTTCGGCGAAGGGCTGGGCAGGAGCGTTCCTTTACAATCCGAAGGCTAAGGAGGCTCTCGACCGATTCTATGCACGTGAGGACACGCTCTCGCTCGGCATCTGCAATGGTTGTCAACTTATGGTTGAGCTCGGCCTGTTAGGAGAGGGACAGCCTGCTAAGATGCGCCACAACCGCTCGCACAAGTTCGAGAGTGCTTATCTGTCGCTTAGGATTCCTCAGAACGAAAGCGTGATGTTTGGCTCGCTAAGTGGTTCTAAACTTGGACTTTGGGTGGCTCATGGCGAGGGACGCTTTGAACTTCCGGAGGCGGAGAGCGAATACAATGTTGTGGCAAAATATAACTACGCCGAATATCCAGGCAATCCCAATGGCAGCGACTACGACGTGGCTGGTCTTTGCTCGCGCGACGGTAGGCATTTGGCAATGATGCCCCACCTTGAGCGTGCTATCTTCCCTTGGCAATGCGGGGCTTATCCTGCTGAGCGCAAGGGCGACGAGACGACTCCTTGGATTGAGGCGTTTGTGAACGCAAGACAATGGATTGAGCGTAGGAATGGCTAACATATATATCGAATCGTTCGCCACCTTCTTCAAGATTGGTTTGTTCACCATCGGAGGAGGCTATGCCATGATACCGCTCATCGAGGCGGAGGTGGTTGACAAGAAGCAGTGGCTCTCGAAAGAGGAGTTTCTCGACATTATGGCCGTGGCGCAGAGTTGCCCTGGCGTCTTCGCCATTAACATGAGCACGTTTATTGGCTATAAGCTGAGAAAGACTAAGGGCGCCATCTTCACTTCGCTTGGCACTGCGATGCCGTCGTTTCTCATCATCTTGCTGATAGCGATGTTTTTCCATCAGTTCGACGACAACCGCATAGTGCAAGCCATCTTCCGTGGCATTCGTCCAGCGGTGGTGGCACTGATAGCCGTGCCTACGTTCAATATGGCTCGGAGCGCGAAGATAGGGTGGGGCAACTGCTGGATTCCCATTCTTGGAGCTTTGGCTATATGGGCGTTCGGCGTGTCGCCCATCTTGATTATCCTTATTGCCGGCATCGGCGGATTTGTTTACGGAAAAATGTCGGAGAAATGATTTACTTGGAGCTGTTTTACACCTTTTTTATTATAGGCTTGTTTGGCTTTGGCGGTGGCTACGGAATGCTTTCGCTCATACAAGGCGAGGTGGTTACGAGGCACGCGTGGCTATCTACGAGTCAGTTTACCGACATTGTGGCCATCAGCCAGATGACACCTGGTCCTATTGGCATCAATTCGGCAACATACTGTGGATATACTGCCGTTCACAACGCCGGTTATGGCTATTTAGCCTCGATTGCCGGTAGTGCCACGGCTACGTTTGCGCTTATGTTGCCGTCGCTCATCTTGATGATTCTGATTAGCAAGATGTTCATGAAGTATATGCACACGAAGACGGTGCAGAGCGTCTTTATTGGTCTTCGTCCTGCCGTGGTGGGTTTGCTTGCTGCGGCAACGCTTCTGCTCTGTACGCCAGAGAACTTCTCCACGCCAAGCGAGAATCCGTGGCAGTTTTGGATTAGCGTGCTTCTCTTCGTGGTTACGTTTGTTGGTACTATGTGGCTGAAGATAAACCCGATAAGAATGATTATCTATGCAGGGCTGGCGGGGCTGGTGCTGCTGTATTAGAGAACAATAATTGATAGGAATATTAAGTAATGTAGGTTTTAATGGGTGATATATGGAGGGCTTTAAAAACTTAAAATTATGAGTACACTGACCATTTGTATCGTGATTGCTTTCGTGATAGGCTACTTATTCATAGCCATCGAAAGCCTGACAAAAGTGAACAAGGCAGCCATTGCGCTGCTGATGTTTGTAGTCTGCTGGACGCTTTTCATGCTCGACCCAAGTCAATATGTGGCTGCTGCCGTTGGCGACAAAGTAGCGAGTGCAGTAAGTGAGGTGATAGAGCGGCATTTGGGTAGTACGGCTACGACGCTGTTCTTCCTTATGGGTGCCATGACGATAGTGGAACTGGTTGACCAGAACGGCGGCTTCAACTTTGTGCGCGACACCTTGCAGACAAGGGGCAAGCGGACGTTGCTGTGGCGCATCGCCTTCATGACGTTCTTCCTCTCGGCCATCCTCGACAACCTGACCACGTCGATTGTGATGATTATGATTTTGCGCAAACTCGTGAGCGACCATAAGGACCGCATCATCTATGCCTCGCTTGTGGTCATAGCAGCCAATTCGGGCGGTGCCTTTTCGCCCATCGGCGACGTTACCACGATTATGCTGTGGAACAAGGGCGTCATCACTGCCGCTGGTGTAATCAAGGAGGTGTTCTTGCCGTCGGTAATATCTATGGTGATTCCTGCACTCGTGTTGCAAACTATGTTGAAGGGCGAGCTTACTTTCACGCATCAGCAACAGGCCACCGTCGCTGCCTCGGAACTTACGGAGGCTCAACGTAAGACGGTGTTCTTCCTCGGCGTTGGCGGACTTATCTTCGTGCCTATCTTCAAGACCATCACCCACTTGCCTCCGTTTGTAGGCATACTGCTCGTGTTGGGCGTCTTATGGACCGTTACCGAGATTTTCTATGCTAATCTGAAAGAGAAAGAGGAGCGCGGGGCTATGCAGAAGCGCGTTACCAACATACTTGGTCGCATTGATATGTCAACGATTCTCTTCTTCCTCGGCATCCTTATGGCGGTGGCTTGTTTGGAGACCATCGGCGTGCTGACGGCACTTGGAGAAGGGCTGAACACTGCTTTCAACGGTAATCATTATCTTGTAACTGGTATTATCGGCGTGCTTTCGTCGATTATCGACAACGTTCCGCTCGTGGCAGGTTGTATGGGTATGTATCCTGTTGCCGAAGTGGGCGATATGGCTGTCGATGGTATCTTCTGGCAGTTGTTGGCCTATTGCGCTGGCGTTGGTGGCTCGATGCTTATCATCGGAAGTGCCGCCGGTGTCGTTGTTATGGGATTAGAGAAGATCACGTTCGGATGGTATATGAAGCACATCTCGTGGATTGCCCTGCTTGGCTATCTCGCAGGCATAGTGTGCTATTGGCTTGAGCGTACCTTCATCTTCGGTTAAAATGGAGATAACTCCGATTGCATATTTTCGTTCACCATTCCGCTCGAAGTTCGGCATTCCGAGACAGAGCGGGTTGGTGGACGATTTGTTGGGCGAGGTCTGTTTTGTCAGCCCGTGGGACGATGCCGATGCCGTTCGCGGGTTGTCGGACTTCAGTCATCTTTGGTTGATATGGGGCTTTTCGGAGAATGTGTCGGCAGAGAAACATTCCACGGTTCGTCCGCCTCGTTTGGGAGGAAACCAGCGTATGGGCGTGTTTGCGACGCGCTCGCCCTTTCGTCCCAACAATCTCGGTCTGTCGTGTGTGCAGATAGAGAGGGTGGAGCAGGGGAGGATTGTTGTTCGTGGCGCCGACCTTATGGATGGCACACCAATATTCGACGTAAAACCTTATCTGCCTTCAGCCGATGCCTATCCCAATGCCAAAGGCGGATTTACGGATGCTCGGCAGTGGAAGTCGCTCACGGTGGAGATGCCCGACGATGTGCGTAGTAAGTTGGGAGACGACGCAGAGGCTGTGGTGAAAACGCTCTCACTGGACCCACGCCCTCACTATCATTCCGACCCCGAACGCATCTATGGTATGCCTTTCGGTGAGTGGGATATTCGCTTTCAGGTTAAGGATGGAGTCTTGAGAGTAATCGGGGTGGAGAGATAGGACAACTATTAAATAGGAATAAAAACGGCGGAAACGACGTGTTATTACGGTTGTAATGATTTGTCGTTTCCGCTTTTTTATTTGGTGATTGTTATTGTGGCGATTTCTATTTGAAGTCGTGCTTGCTCTTGACGATGTCGAAGAGCCATGTCAGCTTGATATATATGTTTCCAAAGTTTGAGCGCCCGAAGTAGTCGCGTTTCGAGTTCCCGTAGATGTCGCCCAGACCGTAGTAGTAGCGTCCTTCCAATAGGAAATGGCCTAAGCGAGGGTTAGAGTATTCCATTCCGAGGCCGCCGGCAATACCGTAGTCAAACTTGTTTTCCACGGCCATCGTGTCTTGCGCTACTATGTTGTTAGTTCTGTCTTGGGAGTTGCGAGTGTCGAGGTCGAAGTTTATCTCGGTCTTGTCGTTCAGATATAGTCCCATCTGTGGCCCCACTTGAAAGAAGAATTGAAACCCACGTCTCTCTCTTCCCCATCCCATACGAGCGAAGACGGGTACTTGCACATAGGTCATCTTTCTGCTGTATTTCTCTGCCACTCCCGTAACACTATTGATGACGGGTTGGTCGTCGAGGTCGAGAATGCTTTCTTTCCATCCTATTTGTGCATAGTTCACTTCCCCTACGATGGCGCAGATGCTCTTAAAGTATTTCTCGCAGGTGTAGCGCACGGTAAGTCCTCCTGTCAGCCCGCCGAGCATCGATTGCGGCACGTTTGGGGAGAATCCGACGTTACTCAACACATAGCCGGCGCTTGGTCCTACGGCCAGTTCGTTGCGATGCTCTCCCACTTGCGCCATCGTGTTAGTGGCGACGACAAGCGATAGTGCGAGGAGTATGGTCTTGCGCTTCATTCTCGTTCTCACTAATTCTCAATCTTTTCGACTCTTTGCGTCGGTTTGTAGTGTATCAGCAGCAAGGCTCTGTTTCGCAATCCTCCGTTGCCAGTACGCTCGAAACGCAGAGGTGTCTGTATGGGCCTGTAGCCTACGGTTCCTCGTGCTCCTGCGAAGTCGTCGCCCATGGTAAGCATTCCCTTTATGAAATAGTATGCTTGGTCGAAGCCTGTTATGGCGAAGCGAGGCAGTGCGTCCATCATCACTTCGTGGAAGTTCCACCTGTATTTTGTCTCTATTCGCTTTGTTTGCGGGGCAAGTGGGTCGTAATAGAATGTCGATGGTATGTATGTGTCGAACTTGAAGAAGTTGTCGAGATTATATTTCACGTACATCAGCCATTCAGTATAGCCAAACATCGACACCTGTATAGTGGGTTGGTTCACCTTTAGTGAGTTTAGCTTCGCAAAGGCTACGTTTAGCTCTGGCGAACGTGCGCTGTTGAGAATCACCACGTTAGGCTGTGTCTTGCTGAAGCTGTTGGCAAACACAGATTCGCTCGACTTCAGGTTTGTGATGCTGTATGTTGTGCCTTTTGCTTCGAGGCGGCGACGCAGTCCAGAGGTAAACATTCCTTTCTGACTTGTAGAGTCGTTACAGTCGATGAATACGGGGTGATAGTTTCCGAATCGCTCCATAAACTTCTCGATGACCGTTTCGTTGAGTTCTATCGGGCTCTGATAGACTTGGAACATCTGTCGGTTTGTGAATATCTCGTCGGTGTTGATGCTGAATGGTATCAGTATCTTTGTGTTGTTCTTCTTTGCGAAGTCGCTTATCTGCTTGCACTGTCTTGAGTAGAGCGGGCCTATGATTAGGTCGCAACGGGCAGCGTAAGGGTCGGCGAGGAAGGGCGTGATGTTGGCATCCTCGGCAAAGTTCCATGCGTGAACGTCAATCTGATAGCCCTCTTGTTTCAGGCTGTCGCAGGCCATAAGCACACCGCGATAATATTCCACCATGCGTCGTCCGTCGCCATTGACGTCGTGCAAAGGTAGCATTATTCCCACGGTGATTTTCTTTGAGTCCTTTGTCAGTCGTTGGTTAGTAGGCTGCTGCACAGGTTGTTGCACCACCACAGGCGTAGTCTCTTCGGCCTTCGCGTATGGTATGAAGATGATGTCGCCCTTCTTTAGCTCATAGCCTGGCAACTTCATTTCAGGGTTGGCTTCTATCAGCTGGTCAACGGTGATGTCGTACTTCTTTGCTATTCCGAAGATAGTCTCTTTCTTCTTCACCTTGTGAGTGTCGCGCCATTTTGATTGTGCGTATAGCTGTCCCGATGCCACGACGAGTGCCGCAGCAAGCAGAGCCACATGTCTTAGTATGTTGTTCATCTTATGTTTTGAGTTTCTGTTCCTTTTCGTGAGGCAAAATTACAAACCTTTTGGCAAATCTCCAAACTTTTTGCTCTTTTTTGGCATTCGCAAAAGAATAATTGCTTGTCAGCCGCGTGTAATTCGCATTTTTTGCTTACCTTTGCACCCAAATGAAACGATACAGCAACTATATGATGAACCGTCCTGGCGACTACGATTACTACGAGGTCGGCCAGCCATCGGCCTTGCTCGATTTCCTCTTGGCTACCGTCAAAGACTCGAAGTCTAAGGTTAAGGCGACGCTGAAGGGCAGGGGAATTAAGGTGAACGGCAAGACTGTCTCTCAGTTCGACTATCCTCTCGAACCGGGAATGAAAGTGGCAGTCAGCAAATCGAAGAAAAATCAACAACAATTCAAGAATAGGTTCGTGAAAATAGTTTACGAAGACCGATACCTTATAGTAGTAGAGAAGGCCGCAGGAATATTGTCGATGGCCGCGGGTCATTCTACGCTAAATGTCAAGTCGGTGCTCGATGACTATTTTCAAAAGTCGAAACAGCGTTGTCGTGCCCACGTGGTGCATCGTCTCGACCGCGACACCAGTGGATTGATGGTGTATGCCAAGGACATTGAGACCGAACAGATATTGGAACATAATTGGCATCAGATTGTTTACGACCGCCGATACGTTGCCGTTCTTAGCGGGGAAGTAGAAAAGAATGAAGGAACCGTTGCTAATTGGTTGAAAGACAACAAAGCATACATCACTTACTCTTCGCCAGTTGACAACGGTGGCAAGTATGCCGTAACTCACTTCTGCGTTCTCGACAGAACCACCGAGCACTCGCTTGTTGAGTTTAAACTTGAGACGGGAAGAAAGAATCAGATACGCGTTCATGCGGCTGATATGGGTCATCCTGTTTGTGGTGATGTGAAGTATGGAAATGGCGACGACCCTATTCATCGTCTCTGTCTTCATGCGTGGCTTCTGTGCTTCTATCATCCTGTTACCAACGAGCCAATGGAGTTTGAAGCCCAGGTTCCCTTGGCGTTCAGAAATATTTTTAAGAAAAGAGTATAGACAGTCGTTAGATATAGTTTACATAAACACTATTCACAAGCCTGATAATATAAAGCAATATGGATAATTACTATTACTATCTTGGAGCACTGCTGCTAATCATCGTAGTGTTCTTGGTTCTAAAGAGAACGGTGAGTTGCGCCGTTAAAGCAATCGTAACAATAGCTGTCGTTGCGCTTGCTGCCTACGTATATTGGTTTCACATACGCGGTGGCGCTTAGTAGCGGCTCTCTCTCTTTAGGGAAATCCACCAGCAGACTGCCCCTGCGAGCTCTATTGCCAAGGCTAACAGCATGATGATGTTGCTTGCGTCTGGTTGAACAAAGAACACCAGTGCGAGCAGAGCCACTCCGAGTGCTAACAGAGCAATGCCGATAGTAGAAAGGTGTGATTTCATGCCGCAAAATTACTGCTTTTAGTCGAATAAACGGGCAATGTTTGTCTAAATAATGTTAAAGCAGGGCTCTTTTCAATGGCAGGTTTCCCTTTTCTCAATAAATTATCGTACCTTTGCAGCCGCTTTTAAAGCATTAACATTAAATTATTTAATTCAACAAACAAATGAATCAATACGAAACCGTTTTCATTTTGACTCCCGTTTTGTCTGATGAACAGATGAAGGAAACGGTCGCTAAATTCAAGAAGATTCTCACCGACAAGGGTGCAGAGATTGTGAATGAAGAGACCTGGGGATTGAAGAAGATGGCTTATGCTATTCAGAAGAAATCTACGGGTTTCTACTGTCTGATTGAATTCAAAGCAGAGCCAGAAGTGATTAAAACTCTCGAAACAGGCTTCCGCCGCGACGAGAAGGTCATAAGATATATGACCGTCAAGCTCGACAAGTACGCAGCTCAGTATGCTGAGAAGCGTCGCGCTAAGTTAGGAAAGAAACAGGAAGAAGAAGTAAAAGAGGAGGCATAGTTATGGCAGCACCACAATCAGAAATACGCTATCTCAACGCACCGTCGATAGATACGAAGAAGAAGAAGTATTGCCGTTTCAAGAAAAGCGGCATCAAGTATATCGACTACAAGGACCCAGAGTTCCTCAAGAAGTTCCTCAACGAGCAGGGAAAAATCCTTCCGCGCCGCATCACCGGTACTTCGCTGAAGTATCAGCGTCGCGTGGCTCAAGCAGTGAAGCGCGCACGCCAGATTGCTCTCCTGCCTTACGTAACCGATTTGATGAAATAATAATAAGGAGGAGTAAGCATTATGGAGATCATACTGAAAGAAGATATCATCGGCTTGGGATACAAGAACGATATAGTAAACGTTAAGTCTGGCTACGGACGCAACTACCTCATTCCGAAAGGAAAGGGCGTGATTGCATCGCCTTCGGCCAAGAAGATTCTTGCTGAAAACCTGAAGCAACAGGCTCACAAACTGGCTGCTATCAAGGCTGAGGCAGAGAAGCGCGGCGAACAACTGAAAGACGTGGCTCTCACCATTCCCGCAAAGGTCAGTGCTACCGGCACTACTTACGGAAGCGTAGGAGCACCGCAGGTGGCAGAGGCTCTGAAGGCTCTTGGCATCGACGTTGACCGCAAGATTATCACAATGCACGAGGCAAAGAAGGTTGGCGATTACTTTGCTACCGTTCACTTCCATAAGGAGGTGGAGATTGAAGTCCCCGTGAAGGTGGTTCCCGACGAGGAATCTCAGGCCGCAGCACAGGCAGAAGCCGAGGCTAAGGCAGAGCAGAAGAAGGCTGACGAGGCTCGTGAGGCTGCTCTGAAAGCAGAGGCAGAAGGCGCTACCGAAGAGGAAACAGCCGAGGCTGAGGCTCCTGCTGAGGAGAAAGCACCCGAAGCTGCTCCCGCCGAGGAGACTCCCGTAGCAGAATAAACCCTGTAAAACAATAAGTTCGTAGAACTTCATCCCGATGGTTTCAACGCCGTCGGGATTTTTTGTGCCTCATATTATGATTGGGAAGTCCTACCGTCTTCGATTCTTGTTACTATGGAAATAAATTCTTGTTACTATGGAAATAGTTTCTTGTTACGGTGGAAATAAATCCTTATTGTTATGGAAATAGTTTTTCCTTTCAATACGGTTGTCGGGTGGTTGGTAAAGCAATAAAAAATAAAAACCGCTGGATTCACATCCAGCGGTCATTCTCTCAATGTTGTTCGTTAGAGATTACTCAGCCTCAACGGTCTCAACAACCTCAGCAGCTGCGCTATCAACCTCAGCAGCTGCGCTGTCAGCGATCTCTGCAACAGTGCTGTCAACAGTCTCAGCAGGTACGCTATCAACAGGAGCCTCAGTAGGAGCCTGCTGTGCCTGGTTTCCACAAGAAGCGAACGAGATAGCTGCAACAGCTACGAACATCAATACTAATTTTTTCATTTTCTTTGCTTTTTTAAATCTGTAAAACAATCATTTGTTTATTAAAACGCTGCAAAGGTACACACTTTTTTCATACGTTGTTCTTTTTTTTATGACTTTTTTTAGCTTTATTCTGTAACTTTTTTAAAACTTGCTATCAGTCAAGGAAATAGCGAAAGTTAATTATTGTAAACAAAACAACCTTTACTAATAATCAATAGTCAAAATTTGGCGGATTGGAAAAAAGTACGTACCTTTGTGGTCATGATTGATACATCGGTATTTCAAGGTAAGCGTGCGGCATACTATACGTTAGGTTGCAAGCTGAACTTTTCGGAGACATCTACCTTTGGACGGATGCTTTCGGAGTTGGGCGTTACCACCGTTGACAAGGGTGAACAGGCCGACATTTGCCTGATAAACACGTGCTCCGTAACCGAGGTTGCCGACCGTAAGTGTAGGCAGGCTATCCATCGTATGGTGAGAGAACACCCTGGCGCGTTCGTCGTCGTTACGGGTTGCTATGCCCAACTGTCAGCCGAGAAAGTGAGTGCCATTGACGGTGTTGACCTCGTATTAGGGTCTAACGAAAAGGCTAACCTCGTGCAGTTTCTCTCTGACGCTTGGGAGCGTAAGGATGGAGAAGCACTTCACGAACATCATGTAGTTAAGACGAAAGACATTAAGAGTTTCGCTCCAAGTTGCTCACGAGGCGGGCGTACACGATTCTTTCTGAAGGTGCAAGATGGTTGCGACTACTTCTGCACCTATTGCACAATACCTTTCGCTCGCGGATTCAGCAGGAATGCTACCATTGATTCCATCGTCGGTCAGGCAGAGCAAGCGGCACGCGAAGGTGGTAAGGAAATCGTGATAACGGGTGTAAACATCGGTGATTTCGGGAAGACAACGGGCGAAAAGTTTCTCGACCTCGTGGAAGCCTTGGATGGAGTAGGGGGGATTAAGCGGTTTAGGATAAGCAGTCTTGAACCTGACCTTCTGCCTGATGAGCTGATAGACTATATGGCGCGTAGTCGTGCTTTTATGCCTCACTTCCACATACCATTACAGAGCGGAAGCGACGAGGTGCTTAGGCTAATGCACCGAAGATACGACACCGAACTTTTTGCACACAAGATACATTATATAAAAGAGGTGATGCCCGATGCCTTCATAGGCGTTGACGTGATGGTTGGCACGCGCGGCGAAACTCCTGACCTCTTCGAGGAGACTTACGAGTTCTTAAAGAAGATGGACGTTCAGCAGCTGCACGTGTTCCCTTACTCCGAGCGTCCTGGCACGGCGGCACTACGAATTCCTTACGTTGTTGACGAGGCGACGAAGAGGGAGCGCAGTCAGCGTCTGATAGCATTGTCGGAGGAGAAACGCATTGATTTCTATGCTCGCCACGAGGGACAAGAGGCAGAAGTGCTCGTGGAAAAGGCTACTCGTGGTCGGCTTATGCACGGTTTTACGCGCAACTACGTTCGAGTGGAATTGCCTGCCAATATCTCTTCGCCGAGTCTCGACAACGAGATTGTGCACGTTCGCCTCGGTGGTTTCAATCACGACAAGAGTGCCATTAAGGTGGTAGAATTATTATGAGCAAGATTGCAATAGTAATACTTAATTGGAACGGGTCGGGAATGCTGTCGCAGTATCTCCCCTCGGTGATAGAATATTCTCGCGACGATGCCGACATTATTGTTGCCGACAATGCATCTACCGACAACTCTTTGCAACTGATGGAACAACGGTTTCCCCAGGTTCGCGTCATTAAGTTGGAGAAGAACTGGGGCTTTGCCGAGGGTTACAACAAGGCGTTGCAGCAGGTGGATGCCGAATATTTCGTGTTGCTAAACTCCGATGTTGAGGTAACACATCACTGGCTTTTACCGCTTATCGACTTCATGGAAAGCCATCCCGACTGTGCTGCTTGTCAACCGAAATTACTATCTGCTGCCGACCACGACCGCTTCGAGTATGCTGGAGCGGCAGGAGGATATATCGACCGCTTCGGCTATCCGTATTGTCGCGGTCGTATCTTTGATGAGGTGGAGAGAGACAATGGTCAGTATGACTATCTCGCTCCTGTGCTATGGGCGTCGGGGGCGGCTCTGATGATTCGTTCGACGGACTATTGGAAAGCAGGTGGTCTTGACGGGCGATTCTTTGCTCATTGTGAGGAGATTGACCTCTGTTGGCGCTTACGTTTGTCGGGACGTTCAATCTATTGCGTGCCTGAAAGCATGGTCTATCACGTCGGTGGTGGAACGTTGCCGAAGTCTAACCCGATGAAGACTTTCCTGAACTTCAGGAACAATCTCACTATGCTCTACAAATGTCTGCCCGATGGCGAATTGCGCAGAGTGATGACGGTGAGATGGTTTCTCGACTATCTTGCGGCCTTCGAGATGCTGGTGCTAAAGAGGAACTGGGGCGATTTCAAGGCGGTGTTTAGGGCGCGAAGAGCCTTTAAACGTTGGAAAACGGAGTTTAAGGCAGACCGTGATAAGATTCAATCAAGCAACGTGTTAGGGCGTGCGCCAGAGCAAAGCAGCACGTCAATCTTATGGCAATATTATGCTAAAGGTCGTCGTAGGTTCGACGAACTTCCTCGATGATAAATCGTGATTAAGATTAGGGGTCGGTGCGTCAATTATACTTTTTGCCGCTCTCTTTCACTATCTGCTGATAGTTGTGGTTTTCCAATAGTTCGTTGATGGGCTTGTGCTTCTTCCTCATATAGGCGTCCACTATCTCTATGTACGGTGAGTCTAAGGCCTTACGACCGAGAGCCTTATTTGCAACCCAAAGTATGCGAGCCATATAGATGTCGTGTTCCATTTGGCTAACGTTACTGTCGTCGGCCATTGGATATTGGCTCACGAGATAGAACACTACGCAGTCTGGCACAATCATGTCGCGAGTCATCATGCTTCGTTGCTGCTCGTTATAGAAAGAGGAGTATAGCGGGTAGTCTTTGCCAAGATACTTGTCGAGGCATATTCCAATCTCGCCGTCGCCAACGATTATGCTTTGGTCTAAGGCGCCAATCTGTGTGTAAACCTTTGGAATGGTGATGTTGGGAATCATTGTCCGCAAGTTTCCGAAGGCGGAAGAGAGGTTTTCGTTGATGTCCTTCACGTTGGCATACTCTTGTTCCACTGCTGTTATGAGCGTCTGGAGCGTAGTGTCTTGGAAGAAATTCAGGAATTTGACGTTTATCTCTGGGTCGTTTACCCTGCCTAACTTTAGGATGTCTTCTATCAGCGTGCGCGTTTGGTTGGGATATTCGGTGTTCAGTTGTTGCAGGGCAGCGAAGTCGCTCGTCGTCAGATATTGGCTTTCCACTCGGTCGTATCGCTCCAGTTTCACGAGATAGTCGGGCTCGTCCTTGTCGTCGAGCCTTAGTTTCCACTGGCATGCTGCGCAGCATAAGAGCGTAAAGAGCAGAAAAAGAGTTGCCTTGCGCATTGTCTAAATTTCATTAATTCGCCTGCAAAAGTACTAATTTCCTTTTAAATAACAAAATTTTAATATAAAAAAGATAAAAAGTTGTTGTAAAAATGGCACATTTTCATCGTTTTGTGCTAAAATATTTAACTTTGTTCTGAAAAAACAAATCAATATGAAAAGAGTTTTACTGACATTCTCGATAATCTTCGCCGCCACCACGATGTGGGCTGCCAACCATCGGTTTACCGTAAAAGTGTCTAATCCGGCAAACTTTAGCAAGACCGATGCGCCGGTTGTGGTTAGTCTTCCCAAGCTGTCGTTTTCGCCTACGTCGGCATTGGTTACTATTGATGGAAAGGAAGTGCCATGCCAGTTGGACGACATTAACGGGGACGGCGAATACGACGAACTATGCTTTCTTACCGACATAAAAGCACGTGGGAAACAGACGTTTACGGTGATGATGAACGATGAAGACTCGCTCAGGCAATATGCGCCACGAGTGTTTGCAGAGATGATGTTGCGCAGTTCAAACAAGAATCTCAAGAAGAATCAGCAAGACCTGTTTGTGCGTTCACTGACCACCGAGGGCAACGCCAACGTTTTCCCTATCGTCCATCACCACGGACCGGCGTTTGAAAGCGAGCTCGTTGCCTACCGAATATATTTCGACCATCGCCAGACCGTGGATTTATATGGCAAACGAAAGCACCGCTTGGAGCTGAGGGAAACGCAGTTCTATCCCGACGCCGACCAACTATCGTCAGGCTATGGCGACGACATTCTTTGGGCGGGAAACTCTTTCGGTCTCGGTGCACTTTGGGGATGGAACGGGAAAGAGCCCGTCATGCTAAGCGACGTGAAGAGCCGAACAGAGCGTGTTGTAGCTTACGGACCATTGAGAGCAATCGTTGAAATAGTGGATAGAGGATGGCAAACGGGTAATGCCGACAAGCAGCGCGTTACTATGACCACCCGATACATTCTATATGCGGGTCATCGCGATTGTAGGGTAGAGGTGGGTTTCGACCGTGGTGTTTCCGACTATCTGTTCTCTACGGGATTCACTCGCATCGACCATTCTCAGGAATATTCCGACCACGATGGTTTGCGAGGATGCTGGGGAGACAATTGGACTGTCGCGGCAAAAGACATAGCCAACCACGAGCGTGAAGTGTTGGGATTAGGCATCTATGTTCCTCGCGAGAACGTGATAGAGGAGCGCGCTGCCGACGACGTGAACTTTCCGTTCCTCGTAGGTCGGATAGACACCGCTATGGCTTACCACATAACGTTCTGCTCTGCCAAAGAGACGTCGGGATTCAAAGACGCTACTTCTTGGTTCGCATATCTTCGTCAGTGGCGTAGTGATTTAGACGCGCCGTTGTCGGTGAAGATTAACGATTAGACGTTTCACTTTCCTTCAAGCTCTTTCAGCCTAATGATTTCGTCGCGATATTGTGCAGCTTGCAGGAAGTCGAGCCGTTTGGCAGCCTCTTTCATCAGCTTAGTGGTATTCTCGATGCTCTTTTTCAGTTGCTCAGGCGACATTTGCAGCACTATCGGGTCTGCGGCAAACGCGCCCTCCTCTGGCTCTATGTAGGCGGTGGAATAGTCGGCTGCTCGGCGTGGCTCCTCGTCGATGGGCGTTAGGTTGCTCCTCTTCACCGCCTTTTCTATTTGTTGCGGTGTTATGTTGTGCTCCGTGTTATAGTTTGTTTGCTTTATCCTTCGCCTATTGGTCTCGTCTATTGTTTGTTGCATGCTTTCCGTGATGTGGTCGGCATACATTATCACCATGCCGTTCACGTTGCGAGCCGCACGCCCTGCCGTCTGGGTGAGAGAGCGATGCGAGCGCAAGAAACCCTCCTTGTCGGCGTCGAGAATGGCTACGAGCGACACTTCGGGCAGGTCGAGACCTTCGCGCAACAGGTTTACTCCAACGAGCACGTCGAATGCTCCTGTCCTGAGGTCTTCCATGATTTTCACTCTGTCGAGGGTTGCAACGTCGCTATGGATATAGTTCGCCCTTATTCCATTGTCCAGCAAATATTCCGTCAGTTCCTCGGCCATGCGTTTTGTCAACGTCGTTACTAACACGCGCTCGTTACGCTCGGTGCGAGTCAGTATCTCGTTAGTGAGGTCGTCTATTTGGTTCTCGCTCGGCCTAACGTCGATAGGAGGGTCTAACAGACCAGTGGGTCTGATGAGTTGTTCCACTACCACTCCTTCCGACTCTTCGAGCTCGAAATCTGCTGGCGTAGCCGAGACGTAGATTACTTGGTTTACCATTGACTGGAACTCGTCGAACTTTAAAGGACGATTATCAAAGGCGGCAGGCAGACGAAATCCGTACTCTACCAGATTCTGCTTACGAGCCCTGTCTCCTCCATACATCGCTCTAATCTGTGGAACGCTAACGTGGCTCTCGTCAATGACGAGGAGAAAATCTTTTGGAAAGAAGTCGAGCAGACAGTATGGTCGTTCTCCTGGTTGACGACCGTCGAAGTAGCGTGAGTAGTTCTCAATACCGGAACAATGGCCTAACTCCTTTATCATCTCCATATCGTACTCTACGCGTTCGTGTATTCTCTGCGCTTTCAGAGGTTCGCCAGCCTCCTCGAAATATGCCACTTGCGCCGTGAGGTCGTCTTGAATGTCGTGTATTGCCCGGTTAGTCTGCTCTTGCGTCGTTGTGAACAGGTTGGCGGGATAGATTTTGTATTCGTCCAGTGAGCAAATCTTATGCATAGAAGTAGCCTCAAGCTCGGTGATGCTGTCTATCTCGTTGTCCCAGAATTCTATTCTAAGCACCTCTTCGGAATATGCCATTCTGATGTCGAGAGTGTCGCCTTTCACTCTGAATGTTCCCCTTTCGAGAGCTATGTCGTTTCGAGTATAGAGCGCGGCCACCAGTCGGCGAAGCAGTTCGTTGCGGTCTGTCTTATCGCCGCGTCGCACGGTTATCACGTTTTCCTTCAGTGCTATGGGCGACCCCATTCCGTAGATGCAACTGACGGACGAAACCACCACCACGTCTCTTCTGCCAGACATTAGTGCCGATACAGCCGACAGTCTTAGCTTGTCAATCTCTTCGTTTATCGCCAAGTCTTTCTCAATGTAGGTGTCGCTCTGTGGCAGATAGGCTTCGGGCTGATAATAGTCGTAGTAGCTTACGTAGTATTCCACGGCATTCTCTGGGAAGAAACCGCGCATCTCCTCGTATAGTTGTGCTGCCAATGTCTTGTTATGACTTAATATAAGTGTCGGCTTTCCAGTATTGGCAATCACGTTCGCCACCGTAAATGTCTTGCCCGAACCAGTTACTCCAAGAAGCACTTGCGCTCTGTCTCCACGGTTGACGCCGTCGGTCAGTTGTCTGATTGCCTCTGGTTGGTCGCCTGTCGGTTTGTATTTTGATGTCAGCTTGTAGTCCATTTCCATCGTTGTTTTCACCTGCAAAGATAGTCATTATCACGATAAAAACCAAACATTTCGCGCCTTATTTCCTTTTAATACAATAAATCGCGCCCGCGTGCGTTCTTTATTATATATTAAGCAACGATTATATGAAGAAACTGTTACTACTCTTTTCAGCCATCATAGTCGCTGGTTCCGTCTTCGCATTCCAGCGAGTCTTTCTCTCTTTCGGCACTGCCGACGGACTATCCGACAACTCTGCCCAAGCCTTATACTGCCTGCCCGACGGACGCATGGTAATAGCGTCGCAAGGCAGAATAAATATCTATGACGGCTCTAAATTCGCCAATCTGCCGTCGTCGCCCGACGTCATTTACGAGTTGGCAGCATACAACGGTCGCGACAAAGTATATCTCGACAGACACAATCACCTCTGGCATAAGAACAGACGACAGGTGCGTTGTCTCGACCTGAAGACTGAAAGATATATCACGGAAATGGGACCGTTCGCCCACAACAAACGCAGGGCAGGAAAGGTGCGCGACCTCTTTGTGGATTGCCAAGGGTGCGTGTGGTATGTCGTCGGCGACTCTTTGCATGGTTACGACAGTAAGTTTGCCATCAAGCTACCTAAGGAAAAGGCTACACTGCAAGACCTCGACACGTGGAAAGACAAAGCGCTGCTGCTCTTCATGTCCGACGGAAAGACACTCGTTTACGACATCAATCAGCCGCGAAAACAGCCGCAGAGCATCAGCACTTACAGCGAGGAAAAGGCCAATCTCTATGATGCCGAGTCGGTGGTGTCGCAAGAATCCGACGGCATCTACCAGATAAGAAACGGCGAAAACAACGGCATTCTCTTGCGAATAGACCCCGAAAAACTTTCCGCCACGACGCTGCTCGAAACGCCCTACGCCCTCAACGGCATAGCATTGCGGGGAGAACATCTCTACGTTCCCTGCCAACAAGGTTATTGGAACATCGACACCAAGACGTTAACAACGGAACACCACGACGAAATCAGGCTCTACGGAGGCCGAACGCTTCAGACTTCTATCAACGACGTATGCTTCGACCATCAGCGAGGAGTGTGGCTCGCAACGCAGACCCGCGGTCTGTTCTATGCAAGACCATACCGACGACAGTTTGAGGTTTACGAGACAAGCGACCCTAAGGCAGCCTCTTATCTCGAACGACTGAAGCCTGTGAAGCCCATCACTTACACCAACAATCAGGAATGTCTTTGCGCCATTACCGACTCACGAGGGTGGAAATGGATAGGTACTAACGACGGTATCTTCGTTATAAAAAAGGGAGGGAAAAACGCCAAAGAGACCACCGAAACAGGCAATCAGCGTAACTCCTCACAACTTAGAATAACCCGCCGAGACGGTCTCGCTAACGACATTGTTCACTCATTAGTAGAAGACAAAGAGGGTAACATTTGGGCTGCCACCAGTCTCGGAGTATCTGCGATACTTGTTACTGCCGACACAGTGAGGTTTATCAATAACTACTCTAACGCCGAGGGAGTGCCCATCTCTGGGTTTATCGACGGTAAGGCTGTGCTGCTAAGCGATAGCTCAATCATTATGCAGTCTCACGACAACATCGTGAGGTTCCGACCGCACCGCTTCACCACTCTGCACCGTTTCGACGATTTCCCCCTAACGCCCATTCTCACGCGACTACAACTGAAGGGAAACCCCGTAGGCGTGGGAAGGGAAGTCGATGGTCATGTCATACTCGACAAAGCACCGGCGTTCACCGACACTCTCACCTTCACACACAGCGAAAACATAGTGCAGCTGACCTTCACGGCGCTCAATTTCACACGTCCGCGCCAGACTTATTACAGGGTGAGAATACCTGAACTATCCGACGAATGGACCGTCTATTCACCTTTCGACGCTAACGGCAACGTGGACAAGACGGGACAGCTCCACCTGCCGCTAATCAATTTGCTGCCAGGCGAATACACCGTCGAAGTGCAAGCGTCGCTGTTCCCATTCACTTGGAAGGGCGAAACAAAGACTATGCACATCGTCGTCAATCAACCATGGTGGCGAACGCGAGGACTTCGACTAATGGCGCTATTGCTCATCTGCGCTATCGCTGCCGTCTGCCTATGGCTCTACACACGAAACCTGAAGATGAAGCTGCGCGTTGCCGACAACGACAACGACATGCTGATGCGACTACGCCGATACTTCACCCGTTGCCGTAGTTGGGGAAACACATTGCTTGCGCCATCGAAGCCAGAGACCGAGGGACGCGACATCGACGACCAGCAAGACCTGACAGACGAGCAAGTGCGGCAGCTCATGAAGATAGACGACATCATAGACGACCCTGACGCCACCATCGACCTGATATCGGAACAGACCGACATCGCCACCGAGAAAATATATTCGCTCATCGCTGACACCAAGCCAAAGTCGCCTCGACGACTAATCGTCGCTATGCAACTGAAGAGGGCAGCAAGCGAGATAAAACAGGGCGACACCGACATGGCTGCCATTGCCCGTCGCCACAACTTCGCAACACTGGAATACTTCCGTAGATGCTTCCAGCGCTACTACGGATGCCTGCCGGAAGACTACCGATAGAACAGCGTCGGTGCAACGCGAAACCATTTCCACCGTAATCGTTCGTTATTACGGTGGAAATGATTTGTTATTACGGTGGAAATAAATTCTTATTACGGTGGAAATAAATTCTTATTACGGTGGAAATAAGAAATTATTACGGTGGAAATGATTTGTTATCGTCGCGGCGATACACTCTGCCGACCCTATATTTTCGCTTCTTCGCACGTTTTTTCAAGAAAAGTTTTGTAGGATGCGAAAAAATTACTACTTTTGCAGTTAACTGCAAAATCATTTATTAAAGCAAACAAGAACAATATGGCAAAAGTTGTAACATTAGGAGAGATAATGCTTCGCCTCTCTTCGCCAGGACAGAAGCGTTTCGTTCAAAGCGATTGTTTCGACGTTGTTTATGGCGGCGGCGAGGCTAACGTGGCAGTCAGCTGCGCTAACTATGGCGACGAAGCATACTTCGTAACAAAACTTCCTAAGCACGAGATAGGGCAGTGCGCCCTCGATGCTCTGCGCAAATATGGAGTGAAGACAGACTTCATTGCGCGCGGGGGAAACCGTCTCGGCATCTACTTTCTTGAGAGCGGAGCAGCTATGCGTCCGTCGAAAGTAATCTACGACAGGGCTGGCAGCGCTATCGCTGAGGCCGACCCAGAAGACTTCGACTTCGACAAGATAATGGAAGGCGCCGACTGGTTCCACTGGAGTGGCATCACACCAGCCATAAGCGACAAGGCAGCCGTGCTTACTCGTATGGCTTGCGAAGCAGCTAAACGACACGGCGTTACCGTTAGTTGCGACCTTAACTTCCGTAAGAAGCTCTGGACAAGCGAGAAGGCGCAAAGCGTGATGAAGCCCCTGATGAAATATGTTGACGTCTGCATTGGCAACGAAGAAGACGCTCAGCTATGCCTCGGATTCAAACCCGATGCCGACGTGGAAGGTGGTAAGACCGACGCCGAAGGATACTACGGCATCTTCAAGGGAATGATGAAAGAGTTTGGCTTCAAGTATGTTGTCTCCACGCTGAGAGAGTCGTTCTCGGCTTCCCATAACGGTTGGAAGGCACTCATCTATAACGGCAAGGAGTTCTATCAGAGCAAACGCTACGACATTCTCCCTATAACCGACCGCGTGGGAGGTGGCGACAGTTTCTCAGGAGGACTGATACATGGTCTGCTCAAGTGGCCTGACGACCAAGGAAAAGCACTTGAGTTCGCTGTCGCTGCCTCGGCACTGAAGCACACCATCCCTGGTGATTTCAACCTAATGAGCGAGGAAGAAGTGCTCAATCTCGCTGGTGGCGACGCAAGCGGAAGAGTGCAGAGATAGTCTATCCTTACTAAGGCATTGCGCTGGAAAGGTGTAATCGTGAAAGCGAAAGGCGCAAGACGAGATATTAACGTTTAAAGATTAAAGTTTAAATTATAACGTAATAATGGCAAGGTTCAATAAGACGCAGGTGATAACTGCGATGCACGCCACTGGCATGGTGCCCGTGTTCTATCATAAAGACCCCGAAGTTGTGAAAAACGTAGTAAAGGCTTGCTACGAGGGCGGGGTTAGAGTGTTCGAGTTCACCAATCGTGGCGACTACGCACACGAAGTGTTCGAGGAAGTCAACAAGTGGTGCGAAACAGAATGTCCCGATATGATTATGGGTGCTGGAACAGTGGTGGATGCACCTACCGCAGCTCTCTATATCCAGTTAGGAGCGAACTTCATAGTAGGTCCCAACTTTAATCCAGAGATTTGTCCTGTCTGCAATCGCCGATTAATACCATATAGCCCTGGTTGCGGCAGCGTGAGTGAAATAAGTGATGCTCAGGCTATGGGTTGCGACGTAACGAAAGTTTTCCCGGCTGGCAACGTCGGCGGACCGTCGTTTGTAAAGAACGTTCTCGGACCACTGCGCTGGAGCAACATCATGGTTACGGGCGCAGTGGAGCCCACCGAGGATAACCTTACCGCGTGGATACGCTCTGGCGTGCTCTGCGTCGGTATGGGCTCTAAGCTCTTCCCAAAGGAAGTTATGGAGTCAAAAGACTGGACGGCTATCACTGCCAAGTGCGTGGAAGCACTCGGATACATTAAGAAAGCAAGATAATTGCGGGCGAAACTGTGCGGAGCGATGGCGATTGCAATCATTGTGCAATTGCTTGCCGCTTGCCAACCACGCCAGAAGGCTGACGTTGACAGGCTTAATTCGCTTGCATACGATTACCACTATCGCAATCTCGACTCGACAGAGACATACGCTAACAGGGCGCTTCGGCTGACCGACGACTATAACGACGGGGCAGCCGAGGCGCTCAATCATATTGCCTTTGCGAGCATAATGAGAATGCGCTACCATGAGGCCGACTCGCTGCTCTCGCGAGTCTATCAGACCACCGATAACGAAGTGGAGCTGCTCGTTGCCGACATTCAAATGATGCGACTATGCCAACGACGAAGCGACAACCGCGAGTTCTACGATTGCCGAGAGCGAGCATTGGCACGCTTCAAGCGCATAGAAGAAGACAACTCTCTGCTCGACCAACATTTAAACAGGCGAATGCTCTATGCCAAGACGGAGTTCGCAATAGTCAGCTCTACCTATTATTATTATATAGGACTTGACGCAAACAGTCGCGATGCGCTTAAAACGGTGCACGAAGACCCCGACATTCAGCAAGACACAGCGCAATGGCTAAACTATCTTTATAACGTAGGAGCGGGAGGCATCATCGAGGCTAAGTCGCAAGAAGAGCTAAACCAACGCGAGTTCGAGATGCTGATGAGATGCTTCCAGTTGGCTCGTCAATACGACTATCCATTCTGGGCTGCCAACTCGCTCGAAGCGTTGGCCGACCATCTTTGCCAGCCTGAGACGCGAGACCAACTGATACGCGACAACATGCCCTCGCTGCAATTCATCAATCCCGACGGCGTTGCACCGGAGGAGTTGCCCGTATGGTTGGCAGACACGGCGCTCGACATATTTGAACGCTATGGCGACGTCTATCAGATAGCGGGAGCCTATCGCACTCTCGCCTCTTGCTATAGGGCGAAGGGAGACTACTCTTCCACGCTATACAACCTGGAGCAAGCTCTTGCCGACACCACGATAAGCCAAGCCCCCGACCTCGTTGCAAGCATAAGCGAGCAACTGAGCGTAGCCTACGCCGCCGTTGACAACAAAGCCGCAAGTGATTATTGGCGAAACCTATACTTTGACGTGCAGTCTTCCACGCGCCAAGACAGATATCTCGAAGCCCGTGCCGACAGATACGACAGAGAGTCGCGAGTGCTCAATCGCCTGATAGCAGTGGTCGTAGCAGCTATCGTTCTGTTGCTATTCCTTATATGGCTGTTCTATAGACTTAACAAAAAGAAAACCAACGACATCGACAGTCTGCTGGACCCACTGCGGGAATGGAACAAGAAGAACGAGGAAGAGACGCAACATCTCGCCGACAAGATGGACGAGATAGAGGCTGAACACGAACTCTCGCAGGCGCACGTGGAGAAGAGCGAGCGCCTCAATCTGGAGAACCGAGCGAAGGTTTCTCTCGTTGTCGGCATCGTGCCACTCATTGAACGTATGGTACATTCACTCAACAGACTGGAGACAACGAGCAACGACAATCGCGACGAACTGCTCGGATACGTAGCAGAACTGACCGACAAAATAACCGAGGACAACAGGCTTCTAACCCATTGGATACAACTGCGACAAGGAGAACTGAACCTAAGGATAGAGAGTTTCCCGCTGCAAAACCTCTTCGACATCGTGGCAAAAGGGCGAACGGCATTCGCCATGAAGGGCATACAGCTCGACGTGAACAATACCGATGCCACGGTGAAAGCAGACCGAATACTCACTCTCTTCATGATAAACACACTGGCCGACAACGCCAGGAAATTCACACCGCAGGGAGGACAAGTGGTCATCGAGGCGAAGGAAATGGCCGACTGCGTGGAGATTGCCGTGGAAGACACAGGACAAGGAATGAGTCCGGAGCAACTGGCAAGCATCTTCGACCACAAGATTTACAACGGACACGGCTTTGGACTGATGAACTGCAAGGGCATAATAGAGAAATACAAGAAGGTGAGCCAGATATTCAGCGTATGCACATTGCAGGCCGAAAGCACCGTAGGCAAAGGCTCGCGCTTCTTCTTCAGACTGCCAAAAGGCATAAGGCGCGCCATCGCCGTCGTCGTAGCCATGCTCTCTTTGCCCCTCGGTGCCGACGCATTATCACTGACCGACCAAGCTGGCATCTACCTCGACTCGGCATATTTCTGCAATGTTTACGGGAACTATCAGAGGGCGTTGCTCTACACCGACTCTTGCAGAGAGTGCATAAACAAATACTTCCGACAGATGAACCCCACGAGCGACTTGCAGCTCGAACGCCTCGGCGACGCCTCACTCGAACTACCCGAAGTGAGATGGTTCAAGGATAGTGTTCGGATGAATTATAATCTTATCCTCGACTTCCGCAACGAAGCTGCCGTGGCTGCGCTCGCACTGCATGAATGGGACCTCTACAACTACAACAACCGAGTATCGACGGCACTCTATAAAGAGATGTCGGCAGACAAGACGCTGCCCGAATATTGCCGACGAATGCAGCAGTCGAAGACAAACAAGACCGTGGCAGTGGTGCTGCTCAGCCTGCTGCTCATGGCAATACCGCCGCTATGGTATCTGCTTTACTATAGGCACAGGCTATACTACAAGGATAGCGTAGAGAAAGTGAAGTCGATAAACCAACTGCTGCTTTCCACCGAGCCAGACGAAGAAAAGCTGCGTCGCATAGAGAGACTATCACGCACGGGATTTGCTCCCGAAGTGGAAAGCATAGTGAGAAAAATAGAGCAGTCGTTGAGAGAAAACATGATGCAAAGAAACTCGCAAATGGCAAACATAGAACAAGCAGAAGACGAATGCCGCCGAGTTCAGATGGAAGAAGCCAGACTACACGTGAGCAACAGCGTGTTAGACAACTGCTTGTCAACCCTGAAGCACGAGACGATGTATTATCCCTCTCGAATACGTCAGCTGATAGACTCACCGTCTGCCGACGTGAAGACGATAGCAGAGCTTGCCACGTATTATCGAGACATCTATTCATTGCTAAGCGAACAAGCCAGCAGACAGATGGAAGGCACGAAAGGACACGTGGAAAACGTGCCAATGGAACGACTGACGCAACAGCAGAGCGACACCTACGTGGAGTGCGACTTGCGCATGATGAACTGCCTCTTCGAGATATTGCGAAAGCAGAACGGTGGGCAGAAACCCACGCTGACACAAGCCGAAGAACCGAAGCTCGCGGCGGCGGGATACGCAAGGATAAACGCTGAGATGACCACACTCCGACTGTCCGACGAAGAGTGCGCCGCGCTGTTCACGCCAAGCATAGACAACATTCCCTACTTGATATGCCGACAGATAATAGGAGACCTCTCCGAGCAAACAAACCGCAGAGGCTGTGGCATTCAGGCAAGCAAGGCAGACAACGGTGCCACCAACGTCGTGATAACCCTACCGACAGGAAAGAAAAAGAAATAAAAACAGAGATATATGGAAAAATTCAAGGTAATAGTAGTGGAAGACGTGCCCCTCGAACTAAAGGGCACCATGGGAATACTAAAGGCCGACATCCCCGAAGCCGAGGTGATAGGAACGGCTGAAAACGAAATAGAATATTGGAGGCTGATGAAAGACTCCAAGCCCGACCTCGTGTTGCTCGACCTCGGATTAGGAGGCTCCACCACCGTCGGAGTGGAGATTTGTCGCCACACTAAGGAAAGCAATCCAGGGATAAAAGTTCTTATCTTTACTGGAGAGATACTCAACGAGAAGTTATGGGTAGATGTTCTTGATGCTGGTGCCGACGGCATAATACTAAAGAGCGGAGAGATGCTTACGAGGCTCGATGTGCAGAGCGTCATGGACGGTAAGCGCATGGTGTTCAACCAACCAATCCTTCAAAAGATAGTGGCTCGGTTTAAGCAAAGCGTATCTACGGGCATCACTCGGCAGGAAGCGCTCGTTGACTACGAGATTGATGAATACGACGAACGACTGTTGCGACATCTTGCACTCGGCTATACTAAGGACCAAATATCCAACTTGCCAACCATGCCCTTCGGCGTGAAAAGCCTTGAAAACCGTCAGAAAGAGTTGATAAAGAAACTGTTTCCCGACGGTGGCGGCGACATCGGAGTAAACGCCACAAGGCTGGTTGTCAGAGCATTGGAACTACGCATAATCGACATCGACAACCTGACGTCGGACATCGGAGAGTAGGGCAATAGTCTATTTGCAGGGCAGAAGTGGAACATTCAGCAATGAACAAGACGTTAGGACGATTGACGCTCGCACTGGCCGTGGCGGAAGTGTTTGTAGTGCTGCTATCGTGGATACTAAGCGCCACGATGACGGCAGGCGTCCACTCGCTGCTTTCCGGCGAGGGAGTACGCTTTATCGTAGGCAGCTTTTCCGACATCGTTGCCTCGTGGCCGTTGGCGTGGATGTTGCTGATTGCCATAGCATGGGGATGTTTCCGCCGAAGTGGTCTTACGAGGGTGAGGTGGTCGCAGACTCGCGACAAGGCAGCGCTCGTGCTTGTGGCGTTAGAGATTGTCGTGGCAGTCTCGATTGTTTGTCTGTTGTCGCTCACCCCGCACGCCCCATTGCTTAGTAGCACTGGCCGACTGTTTCCGTCGGCATTCAGCGCCGGCATAGTGCCAATGTTTGCACTCACGCTTGCTGTCATATCCATTTCCTACGGCGCAATGTCGGGCCATTTCCGTTCGTTGGCAGAGATATTCCAGTCGATGACCGACGGCGTTATGCGCATAGCACCACTCATCGTGGTATATGTTTTCGCCGCCCAACTCGTGGCAACGGTGAGCTTCATGTTCTGACAGAATTTATGGCGACAGTTAGACCCAATATTTATCGTGGTGGAAACGTCGAGACAAAGTAGTCGTAGTAATCGCACATCGTTACTGATTTAATAAACCATTATCACTACTTTAACCCTCCACCGTTCCGACGGACTGCAATCAACAGTATAAAAATCGACCCCCAAAAGCATCGTGATAGCCTTTGGGGGTCGTTTCGTTAATGTCTTGTCGTAGCGTTGGCTTAGCAAACCTTGTGCGAGCCGTCGCTGATAACAACGTCGTAAACCTTCGGAGCGTGGCCGAACTTAGCGGCGAACTTCTCCTTTGCATCGGCGATGAACTTGTCGTAGAGCTCCTCTTTTACGAGGTTGATGGTGCATCCGCCAAAGCCTCCGCCCATGATACGGCTACCAGTAACGCCATTCTCCTTGGCGATGTCGTTCAGATAGTCTAACTCCTCGCAAGAAACCTCATAGTCCTTCGACAGTCCTTCGTGGGTCTCAAACATCTTCTTTCCTACCGTCTCGTAGTCGCCAGCGTTAAGGGCGTCGCACACTGCGAGCACTCTGTCTTTCTCGCCTAACACGAACTTTGCGCGCTTGTAGTCCTCTTCGCCAACCTCGGCGCGTACTTCGTCGAGCTGTTCCCACGTGCAGTCGCGCAGAGTCTCGAACTTTCCTTCAGGATGCTTTGCGGCGATGTGCTTCACTACGTTCTCGCATGAGTTGCGGCGGTCGTTATATGGAGAACCTGCCAACTCGTGCTTAACAACAGAGTCGAGCAATACGAGTTTGTAGCCAACAGGGTTGAACGGGAAATACTCGAATTCCCTGGAACGGCAATCCAAGCGCATCAGGCATCCGGCTTTACCGAAGACGCTTGCGAACTGATCCATAATGCCACAGTTCACACCACAGTAATTATGCTCCGTTGCTTGGCCTGCAAGAACCATATCCCACTTCGACACCTTGTTCTCACCGAAGAGGTCGTTAAGTCCACAAGCGAAGCAACTCTCCATTGCTGCCGACGACGACATTCCGGCACCGAGGGGAACATCGCCTGCGAATGCAATGTTGTAACCCTTCACGGGAACGCCTAATTTCTTCATCTCAAGCGAGATGCCGTAGATATAGCGTGCCCACGATGCGCGAGGACCGTTGGGGTCGCTCAGCTTGAAGTCAACGCGGTCTTTCAGGTCTATAGAGTATGCCATCACGGTGTCTTCCGTGCCGTTGACTCTCATTTCGGCCATGATGCCCTTATCCACTGCTCCTGGGAACACGAATCCGCCGTTGTAGTCGGTGTGCTCGCCAATGAGGTTGATACGTCCGGGAGAGGTGTAGATGTTGCCGGTCTTACCGTCGAAGTGCTTGATGAAGCGGCTTCTTACAAATTCAATGTCCATCATAATATATTTCTTTTAATGTTTATTGTTTTTAATTATTTCCTTTATTCAAGTCCAATCTTAGAACCCTTCCAGCAGAACCAGAGCTCATAGAGATAATACAAGAACATCATTGCGATGGCAAAACCAACGCCGAGCGACGGGCTGTCAACTACGAGACCCATGAGAAGTGGTAACGTTGCACCACCTATCACGCCCGTATTGATGATTCCTGATGCTGCCTTCGTGTGAGGACCGAGCTCCTGAAGTCCAAGGTTGAAGATAAGAGGCCACATGACAGAGTGGAACAAACCAGCGAGCAACATGGCGATGACGCTTGCGATGCCCGATAGCAAGAACGAAACACCGACGCAAGCAGCACCACACAACAGGCAAGCCGTGAGAATCACTCGCGGTTCATATTTCGTAAGGATTCCAGCACCGATGAAACGTCCAATCATCATTCCAAGCCAATAGAGAGGCAACCACGACGTTGCACTGCCACCTACGTGGAGGAACCAGAAGTCGAACTTAGTGTCGAGCAATGTGGGGTCTGCCTTGAAGTAAGCAGGAAGCATCGACGGAATACCAATCTCAAGACCCATGTAGAAGAATATTCCTAATGCACCCATCCACACGTGAGGATATTTGAACACGCTGCTCTTGTAGTGCTTTTTATCTACTCCCTCGTTCGTGTCGTCCTCGCCTTCTTTGATGTTTGGTAGTTTCAGGAATACGAGAATGATAGCTAAGACAAGCGTAAACAGACCCAGCATGAGGTAGGGGAAAGGTATGTCTGTCGGGGTGGCATTCTTTGGCTCTTTTCCGCTCAGTATCACGCTAATGATGAAGAACGGTGCTACGGTCGTTGCCAAAGAGTTAAGGGCTTGCGACAGTGTCATGCGGAATGCTCCCTTTTCGGGCGAGCCTAACACCATAACGTATGGGTTGGCAACGTTTTGCAGCATAACGACACCCATGGCAACAACGAACATACAGCAGAGGAACATGGTATAAATAGTACTTACGGCACTATTCAAGTTCCCGTTGATGCAGAGGTAGTTGAGCACAAATCCAAATCCTACTACGATAAGGCCGACGATGAGCGTCCCCTTATATCCAATCTTGTTCATCAAGAAAGCAAATGGGATTGAGAGAACGTAAGCACCGTAGAAGAATGTGTTTACAAGCTGACTTTGGGTTTCACTTAGGTTGAATGCGTTTTTACAACATTCAATCATAGAGTTATTCATCGTCGTAACGAATCCGATAAGGAAGCAAACGATGAACATCACGATAAGCGCGAACGTATAGTTCGGTTTCTGATTCTGTGTCATTTTGTTATCTTGTTGTTTTTAAATGGTTAGTGTTCGATTATTTCTCCACGCCGAACTTATAGATGGTCTTCTGCTTGTATTGTTCGTTGGGGTCAAGCACGACGGAGGGGAAGTATGGGCGGTTTGGAGAGTCGGGGAAGTGCTGGCACTCGAAGCAGATGGCGCTGCGACGGGGGAATGTGGCTCCGTGTTGTCCGGCATATCCATCGGCCCAGTTGTCAGTATAAACCTGAACTCCTGGTTCCGTGGTGTACACTTCCATGGTTCTACCACTTATGGGCTCCTTTATCTTGGCGGCAAAGCTGAGTTCGCCTTCCTCTTTCTTGTTGAGAACGAAGCAGTGGTCGTAGCCAGCGCCGTTCTTTATCTGCTCGTTGTCTGCGTCTATGTCTTGGCCAACAGGCTTTGGCGTGCGGAAGTCGAAGGGCGTGCCGGCGACGAAGCGTATCTCTCCCGTCGGGATGGAAGTGTCGTCGATAGGCAGATAGAAGTCGGCGTTAATCTCGCACTCCAAGTTTTCTATCGTCGGAGTAGGGTTGGCGATGCCTGCAAGACTGAAGAATCCGTGGTGTGTCAGGTTCATCACTGTCTTCTTGTTTGTG
>Ga0181612_151143_pt1 | contig 30301 bp, 30 predicted proteins | sample HoacroProtozoa21_FD_119630 | JGI IMG/M metagenome (GOLD analysis project Ga0181612, IMG submission 119630) | Hoatzin crop microbial communities from Cojedes, Venezuel. Combined Assembly of Gp0051906, Gp0051904, Gp0051908 | reverse complement strand
TAGGTAGCGGTAGTCTTGCTTCCACCATCAACCGAATACTTAACAGTGAGAGCACTCTGATCAAAAATCAAAGTGTAGGTAGTACCAGCGGTCACCGTCCACTTCCATGCGTTGGAACTAGTCCAAATACAACTTTGAGCAGTCTCGGTGAGGCTAGTGCCATTACTAGATGGGCCTAGACCATTACTATACCAACCATTTGAGGCTTTGCCCAAAACGCGGAAATACACATCTCCGCTAGAGGTCGGTGTGTATGACCACGTGTAGGTAGTACCACTAGCGGTCATCTTAGCACTACTCCCGAGACTGTTCGAGTCCCAAGACGTCATATCGCCTTGAACATAGAAATCATCGGCAAGCACACTTGGCACAGCAAAGGCGATAGCTGCAAGCAGCACGCACCATCGCAAGGCGCCAAGCCTGAGTGCATTTTTAGTTAGAAATTTTACGTTTTTCATTTTAAGAATTTAGAAAATTGTAACTTGGTTTATTGAAGTATATATATTATATTGTGAATAAAAATATCGAGTCAAGCGGGACAAAATTAGATACAAGAAAGTGACAACCATATTTTATAAAGGTGAAAACATTCAATTTTTTTGTGCAATCGTTTGCACAGTTTTTAGCACAAAATCCCCGTTTATCGTAGGAGCGCAGGGGGGGATCGTAGGGGTGAGGCGACACCTATTTTATATAACCCTTTGTTGCTTGGCGGGCGAGGCTTGCCTCGCCCCTACATTCGTTTTGTCGTGAACCCTATGCGAGGCGGGCATCGCCCGCGATTGCCCTTACATGAATTACCTTACCCCTCGCCCACCCCACCGCGACGAGGGATAAATCACCTTTCGCCCGCCGCGACGAAAAAAAGGTGACAAATCGACCATTAAAGTGACAAAATCGACCAGGTTTAGATTAATTAACATTTTAATTTCCCAAAAAACGCTTGCTATTTTGGAAAAAGGCCTTACTTTTGCACACTAGTGTATAACAACCAAACTAAGACGGGGAGGAAAAAATAACAACAGCTACAACATCTATATAATAAATAGGTATTGTAACCAAAAACAAGATAACAACAACGCTAACAAGCAAACTTTATATAACTCAATTTTTATCAACCACTAACTTTATTTTATAAGCAATTATGAAAAAGATTTTACTTTCGCTCGTAGCAATGGTATTTGCCATTTCTGCATTTGCAGCTGATGTTGACATCGTCATCAATGGTGTGAGCTTTCCCATGAACACCTCTATTGGTGGCACAAGCAGCTATTATCAAGCATGGAGCGCCGAGGCTGGCGACCAAGTGTATTTCCTCATCGACGGCGTGGTGTATAGCTGCGGCGAAGACTTTGAGGTGACCTATGGCGAGCAATATGCCGTTAAGGCTGAGCAAGCTGGTAAGTATATCATGCCTCTCGACGCATCGGTAACCGCTATTCTGCTCATCGACGAGTACGGATATATCAACGTATCGTTCACTGGCGTAGTGGGCATCGAGGATGTGCTAGCTAGCGAGAACCTCGCAGGCGTGCGCTACTACAACGTAGCTGGCCAAGAGCTGAGCGAGATGCAGCAAGGTCTCAACATCGTGGTAGCTACCATGACCGATGGCAGCACCGTAGTGAGCAAAGTGCGCAAATAAGCACACACTAGCCCACGGCGCGTAAGCCGATTTCACTAGAGCGGCTCCCACCTAGCACATAGCGGTGGTGAGCCGCTCTTGGTGTCGGTAGGGCGACATTTAATTTGGCATTTTGCAACAAAATGCCTACCTTTGCGTTACCTAAATGGAGAGCTGCGCCAGAGCCCCCACCACAACAAGGGGGAGGGACTCGGCTCGCTCGACACTTTGTTTAACAAAACAACCAACTACTATCTAACCATTCTTGAATCATGGGATTTTTAACAAACGACAAATTAGTGATTGTGGGTGCCGCTGGCATGATTGGCTCCAATATGGCTCAAACCGCCCTGACCATGGGGCTGACTAGCGACCTGTGCTTGTATGACATCTTCTCGCCCGAGGGCGTTGCCGAAGAGATGCGTCAGAGCGGCTTTGGCGATGTGAAAATCACCGCTACCACCGATGTGAAAGAGGCCTTTACCAACGCCAAATATATCATCTCGAGCGGTGGCGCACCCCGCAAAGAGGGCATGACGCGCGAAGACCTGCTCAAGGGCAACTGCGAGATTGCCGAGGGGCTGGGCAAAAACATCCAACAATATTGCCCCGACGTGAAGCACGTGATTATCATCTTTAACCCCGCCGACCTGACAGGCCTCGTGACCCTGCTGTATAGCGGCTTGAAGCCCTCGCAGGTGACCACCCTCGCCGCGCTCGACACCACCCGCTTGCAGAGCGCACTGGCCAAGAAGTTTGGCGTGATGCAGAGCGAAATCACTGGTTGCGCTACCTATGGCGGCCACGGTGAGCAGATGGCCGTGTTTGGCAGCCACGTGAAGGTGGACGGTCGCAACCTGACCGACATCGTGGGCACCCCCGAGTTCCCCGCCGACGAATGGGAGCAGATGAAGAAAGACGTGACCCAAGGCGGTGCCGCCATCATCAAGTTGCGCGGTCGCAGCTCATTCCAGAGCCCTGCCTACCTGTCGGTAGAGATGATACGCTCGGTGATGGGTGGTGAGCAATTCCGCTTCCCCGTGGGCACCTATGTGAACAACGAGAAATATAACCACATCATGATGGCAATGGACACCGTGCTCGACCAGAACGGCGCCACCTATCGGGTGCCACAAGGCACGCCCGAAGAGAATGCCAAGCTCGATGCTAGCTATGAGCACCTGTGCAAGATGCGCGACGAGCTAGTGACCCTGGGCATCGTGCCACCCATCAGCGAGTGGAACAAGATTAACCCCAACCTGTAAAAAAATCGCTCACACACAGGCAAGGGCTCCTCACTAGAGGCGGCAATCGCCCCCACTAGCGAGAGCGTGACACTGCGCTGGCTCACACGCGCTAGGCTACCCGACGTGACAGCAACGCCACCCCACGGGCTGCGGCTGGCGGGTGTGAGCTAGTGTTGTGGTGTCGCGATAGCAACGGCTTGCCCCCCTGCGAGCACAGATAGCAATGATGAAGCGTGTGCGCATCACAGCATTGCGACAGACGGTGTATGCCGACCTGATGGCGCAATATGAGAACCCCCTAGAGCAAGCGTGCGAGGTGACGGTGGGACAGACCTTTGTGTCGGTCGATGCCCAGTGCCCCACGGGGCTATGCCCTAGCGCGTGGCACACCCTGCGCCCGTGGGTCGAGGAGCTAGCGCGAGGCGGTGGCGACTTCTACGACGGGTGGATGCGCAACCCCCACAGCGCGTTGCTATCGTGCAACGATGGCTTCAGGCCCATGTCGTTTCTCATCGAGGCGCTAGACGACTGAGCCGTCCTGCTGCTCCCCTATCCTATCCCCTCCCTGTTTCACCCCTCAACAACCCCATCGAAGATGAAGATACAGACTGCCGAATTTGTGATTAGCAACAGCGACCCCGCTAAGTGCCCCAACACCCAATTGCCCGAATACGCCTTTATCGGGCGAAGCAACGTGGGCAAATCGTCGCTCATCAACATGCTCACGGGCAAGCGTGCCCTCGCCAAGACGTCGGCCACCCCAGGCAAGACCATGCTCATCAACCACTTCAAGGTCAACAACGAGTGGATGATTGTGGACCTGCCAGGCTATGGCTATGCCAAGCACAGCAAGGAGGCACGCACGCAGCTGCGACGCATGATTGAGGGCTACATCATGCGTCGCCAACAGATGACCAACCTGTTTGTGCTGGTAGATAGCCGCCTCAAGCCCCAGAAGATTGACCTGGAGTTCATGCACTGGCTGGGCGAGAACGAGGTGCCCTTTAGCATCGTGTTCACCAAGATGGACAAGCTGGGGCGCGTGGCAGGTGCGCAGGCCGTGGATGCCTACAAGCAAGAGCTGCTCAAGAGCTGGGAGGAGCTGCCCCCCGTGTTCATGACCTCGAGCGAAGATGGGCGCGGGCGCGACGAGTTGCTCGACTACATCGCCACCATCAACGCGCAACTGCGGTCGCAAGCGCTATAAAATGTGTAGGCAGTCGCATACTTTATCGGCCATTTTTGCGTTATTAGGTTAATCAACGTAGATTGCAACAACACAACACATGAAGCAACCATCTCGCATATTGCTGCTACTGGCGTGCTGGCTATGCACCCTCGCCACTGTGGCGCAAGTGACCATCAACGGCGACGTGGTGGACGAGTCGGGGCAGCCCATCGAGTTTGCCACCGTGCGCATCTTGGGCACCGTGCTAGGCACCAACACCGACCTCAAAGGCCACTACGAAATCACTGTGCCCGAGCAAGACACCATCATGGTCGAGTTCTCGTGCATCGGCTATGCCACCATCACCCGCGAGCTCGTGAAAGCCAAAGGCACGGTGACCATCAACCCCAAGATGTATGCCAAGACCCTAGAACTGGGCGAGGTAGAAATCACCGAGTACAAGAAGCAGACCAACACCATGCAGGGCATCGACATTGGCGCCCTGCGTCGCACCCCCGATGCCTCGGGCGGTAGCGTGGAGGCGGTGCTGACCACTATGGCAGGCGTGAGCAGCAAAAACGAGATGAGTAGCCAATACATGGTGCGCGGCGGCTCATACGACGAGAACAGCGTGTATATCAACGGCATAGAGGTCTATCGCCCACAGCTCATCAGCTCAGGACAACAAGAGGGCTTGAGCATCATCAACCCCGATATGGTGCAAAAGGTGGACTTCTCGACAGGCGGCTTCAGTGCCGAGTATGGCGACAAGATGTCGTCGGTGCTCGATATCACCTACCGCGACCCCGAATCGTTTGAGGGCGCTGTGGCACTGAGCCTGCAAGGTGGTAGCCTGATGCTAGGGCACAACAGCGGCAAGTTCTCACAGATGCACGGCTTGCGCTACAAGCGCAACTCGTCGCTGCTAGGGTCGCTAGATAGCAAGGGCGAATATGACCCGCAATATTTTGACTATCAGACCTATATCAATTTCAAACCCACCAGCCGCTTGACGCTGTCGTTGCTGGGCAACGTGAGCATCAACGACTACCGCTTCACCCCCGTGAACCGCGAGACGAGCTTCGGCACCGCCGAGACGGTGACCACCTTTACCGTGTATTTTGACGGTCAAGAGAAAGACAAATTTCAAACCTACTTTGGTGCCCTCGCTGCCAACTACAAGTTTAACGACAAGGGCACCGACCTCACCCTGCAAGCATCGGCCTACCGCACCGATGAGCTCGTGGCCTATGACATCCACGGTGAGTATTGGCTCGACCAAGCAGGCTCGGAGCTGGGTGTGGGCAAATATCATGAGCACGAGCGCACGCGCCTGAAGATGAACGTGGTGGACGTGACCCTGCGAGGCCACATCGGACTCAACAACAACAATATCTCGTATGGCGTGACCATGCGCAAAGAGAATATCTATGACCGATCACGCCAATGGCAATGGCGCGACTCGGCAGGCTACTCACTGCCCCACATCGCCGACGAGGTGCACGTGATTTACACCCAAAGCTCGTCGCACGACCTGAACACCATGCGGTGGGCAGCCTATGTGATGGACACCTGGAAGCTGATGACCTCGGCAGGCTTGTTCTCAATCAACGCGGGCTTGCGCCTGTCGCATTGGGACTTCAACAGCGAGACGCTATTCTCGCCCCGCGCCAGTGTGGGCTTTGTGCCCGAGCGCAACAGTCGGCTAGCCCTGCGTCTGGCATCGGGCATCTACTATCAGGCCCCCTTCTACAAGGAATATCGCTATGAGAAAAACGAGGGCTTGGACAACTACACCATCGAGCTCAACAAAGACATCAAGTCGCAACGGAGCATCCACTTCATCTTGGGTGGCGACTACACCTTCCGCGCCCTAGACCGCCCCTTCAAGTTCACTGCCGAAGCCTACTACAAGCACCTGAGCAACCTCATCCCCTACGAAATCGAGAACCTCAAGCTCGTGTACTCGGGGAAAAACGAGAGCAAAGGCTTTATCACAGGCATCGACATGAAGCTGTTTGGGCAATTTGTCGAGGGCACCGACTCGTGGCTGAGCGTGTCGCTGATGAAAACGCGTGAAGACATGAATGGCGTGAAGGTGCCCCGCCCCACCGACCAGCGCTATAGCCTCGCGCTGTTCTTTACCGACTACTTCCCCAACTGGCCACGCTTGAAGTTTAGCCTCAAGGGCGTGCTCAGCGATGGCTTGCCCACCACCGCACCCCACTGGTCGCGTGCCGATGGCTACTTTCGCCAGCCCGCCTACAAGCGTGTCGATGTGGGGTTGTCCTATATGATTGTGGGTAGCGAGCACAAGCCCACGAGTGGTTTCTTGAGCCACTTCAAAGAGATGTGGCTGGGCGTGGATGTGTTTAACCTGCTCGACATTGCCAACGTGAGCAGCTACTACTGGGTGACCGACGTCAACAATCTGCAATATGCGGTGCCCAACTACTTGACGCGTCGCCAATTCAACGTGCGCCTCTCGGCGAGCTTCTGAGGGCATAGCAACTTTTTTTGACACAAATTAGCATCAAAATGTTGGCATAACGTCAAAAAAGCGGTAACTTTGTCAATCAAGTATGTAAAAAACAATTATCAACCAAAAAAAACGACAAGACATCATGGCAAAACCTTATGTAATCGGTATCGACATGGGCGGCACCAACACCGTGTTTGGTATCGTGGATGCGCGTGGCACCGTTATCGCCAGCGACTCCATCAAGACCGCTAAGCATAGCGACTTTAACGACTATATCGACGAGCTGCACACCGAGCTGACTCGCATCATCAAAGCCAACGACTGCGTGGACAAAATCAACGGCATCGGCATCGGTGCCCCCAATGGCAACTACTATACAGGCATCATCGACCAAGCGCCCAATCTGCCTTGGCCCACTCCCATACCCTTGGCACAAATGGTGACCGAGAAATTTGGCATCCCTTGCCTGATCACCAACGATGCCAACGCTGCTGCTATCGGCGAGATGACCTATGGCGTGGCACGCGGCATGAAGGACTTTATCATGATTACGCTAGGCACTGGCGTGGGTAGCGGCATCGTGGTGAACGGACAGATGGTGTATGGCCACGATGGCTTTGCTGGCGAGCTGGGACACGTGACGGTGAAGCCCGTCACAGGCCGCGTGTGTGGCTGCGGTCGCACAGGCTGCTTGGAGGCCTACTGCTCGGCAACGGGTGTGGCACGCACCGCTCGCGAGTTCTTGGAGGTGCGTCAAGACGCCTCTAAGTTGCGCGAATATGACCCTGCCGAAATCACGAGCAAAGACGTGTATGACTGCGCCATAGCTGGCGACAAGATGGCCAAAGAAATCTTTGACTACACAGGCAACATCTTGGGCGAAGCCCTCGCCAACTTTGCCAACTTCTCTAGCCCTGAGGCCTTTGTGCTGTTTGGTGGCTTGACCAAGAGTGGCGACCTGATTATGAATCCCGTCAAGGAAGCCTTTGACCGCAACATCTTGGGCATCTACAAGGGCAAAATCAAAATCTTGATTAGCGAACTCAAGGAGAGCGACGCTGCCGTACTAGGTGCTAGCGCATTGGGCTGGGAAATCAAGAACGACGATTAACACACACTACATAGCCACTAGGGACATTGCCTGCACAACCACCGTGCAAAGCGATGTCCCTAGTATTTTTTTGGGGGTGCTAGTGAGGAGCCCTGAGAGTCTCTCCCGCACCGAGTCACAGCACTGTCACTCAATGGGTGGTGCTGGATTGATAAGTTCAAGGATGTAGGGCTTGGTGGGGTCTTGGGTGACGCGGTCAATGTATTGCAAGAAGTAGTCCTCGATAACGTAGCCCTCCTTGTAGTCCTTCATGCCCTCGTAGCGCATCTGCAAGTCGGGATAGTCGCTGAGCAAGCTACTCAGTGTCTTGGCATCCACCTTATCGACCCGCATCAGGTCAAAGTCGATGTAATAGTAGTCGGCAGGGTCGGTATAGGGGTCGTTGTCAAACATCTCGCTATCGCCCAACAGACCGCCCAAAATTTGCTTGGCCGTACTGTAACCAATCCACACAGCAAAGGCCACCTTGTCGTTGTAGAACAAGGGCACATAGTCGTCGAGCTTCTTGGCATCGCCCTTGAAGTGCTTTTGCAGATACTTGCTGTTGATGAGCCAGATGCTATCGTTGACAAGGGCAGCAATCGACTGATTGGTGATGAGGTCTTTGGACTCCTTGTCATCGCCGCGTATCTCGATATCATAGGGCGTGTAGGCCAACATCAAGGGGTTGATAAGCATGGCATCGGCCTCGAGATCCATGATGCCATCCCACGATTGAAACAGATAGACCGTGTCGCGCACCTCGTCGCCCTCGCGCGACCAGTCGTAAATGAGCTGGGCGTGAACGGGGATAAAGGCGGTGGCTGCCACTAGCATGAGTAGCAGGGTGCGCAAGCGCTGTTGGATGATTGTAGCTGTTGTTGTGTTCATAGTCGTGTTGTGTGGAATGTTTAGGTCGATAAGGGGGGATAAAAGGCTAGCTAGAATGTCTTTAACACCTGATAGAGGTGATGTGTGGGCAAGCCCATCACGTTGTAGAAGTCACCCTCGATGGCTATTATGCCTATGTTGCCAATCCACTCTTGGATGCCATAGGCGCCCGCCTTGTCGAGAGGGCGATAGTGCTCAACATAGTAGGCAATCTCGTCGCTGGTGAGAGGGGCGAAGGTGACCCGCGTGGTCTCGCTGAACGACTCGGTGCGCTCACTCGTGGCTACACACACGCCAGTGGTCACCTGATGGGTGTGCCCCGACAAAGCACGCAACATCTGGCAAGCCTCAGCAACATCGGCAGGCTTACCTAGCACGCTATCACCGAGCACCACAATCGTGTCGGCAGTGATGAGCAGCTCGTTGTCGCCCTTGGGATGGGCTTGTGCCTTGTGCATCGCTAGATATTGAGCAATGTCGCTCACAGGCAAGTGGGCAGGATAGTGCTCATCGATACCCTCAATGCGCTCCACCCTGAAGGTGATGCCCAAGTCGGCAAGCAATTCACGCCGTCGGGGCGAATTGCTACCTAGCACGATATCATATCGGTCGAGATTGTTAAGCATAGCGTAATCAGTCGTTCAATGGGTTGCGCTCTAGGATAGAGCGAGTGAGTAGAGCATAGATGTCGCGCTTGTCGCCATCGAGCATCGCCAAGTGGCTATCGATGACCTGCATGTCGTGACGCATAGCGGGACCTGTCTGTGACTGGGCGGGTGACAAGTGGGTGAGTTTGGCAACGGTGGTGCGTATGAGTGGCAGCATCGCCTCAAAGGGTAGCTCAGCCTCTCGCAACGTCTCGTCGGCGAGAGTCCATAGATGATTGGCAAAGTTGCAGGCAAACACAGCAGCCACATGCAGGCGGCGGCGCTGGTCACTGCTAGCCTCCACTACATGATGCGAGAGCTGTGATGCTAGCTGCCGCACTGCCGCAAGGCTGATAGCTTGGTTGCCTTCGACAAAGATGTGCACCTCGTCGAGAGGCGTGGGCAATTGTCGCGAAAACGATTGCATCGGATATAATACACCATAGCACTGCCGCTGCCCCGCAAACAAGTCGATAGGTTTGCTGCCCGATGTATGCACCCATAGCGCACCATTGTCGGGCACTTGGGCAATCACCTGAGCAATCACGTCATCGCGCACCGACACCACATAGGCATCGGCATCGGGGAGCAAGGCCTGCAAGTCGTCGGTAACACAGTCACAACCCACAGCTTGAGCAAGTTGGCTAGCATGCGCCATCTGGCGGCTATAGATTTGTGCTAGAGTTCCTTGCCGCGCCAAGGCATGCGCTAGGCTAGTGGCCACGTTACCCGAACCGATAAGTACTACTCGTTGTATCATCATCTCCTTCTCCTATTCTATAATCATCGCACGATAGCGTGTCTGCTGGTCACATGGCAGCAAGTTGCGCCCAATGACATCATCGCAAGTGGTGATAACATATCGCCCTCGCAGTCCATGTCGCTCACCCAAAGCACTAGTCACCATGCCCATCGTGGTGCGCAAATTCACCTCCACACAAGGATTGATGGCTATAGCTTGGGGGGCGGAGCGATAGAGCATCATATCGACCCCCACAGGACCATTATAATGAGGTGCCACCTCACTCAACAGTGCTTGACGTACCACCTCGACCACATGGTCGAGCTGCGCATAGCAGCTAGATAGATAGGCGTGCAATGCAGCACTGCTATCTACCACCCCACTCTCAAACTGGCTGTGCCTATCGCAAGCAAACACCGAGTAGCCCGTCAATCGGCAATCACCATCGGCACAGGCAAACTCTACGGCAAAGTCCTGCACCTTGTCAAGCGCCACTTCGCACAATAGCGACCCCTGCCGCTGCAATGCCCCCTCAACCCAATGGACAGCATGAGGGTCGTTGTCGGCATCAAACACATGGTAGATGCCCCGTCCACTGCCCGACCACGGTTGCTTGAGGTAACAACCTGAGTGAGCGTGCATAAAGTCAAGCACCTCGGCACGATGTTGCAACTCCACAGGCTGAGGGCACAGCTGATGGCCTAGCAAGAGAGCAATGCCGCGATGTAATGCGATGGTCGTGCGTCGATGAGCCAATCGTCGCATCCACGCTAGCTCATCGGGTGTGGGCAACCACTCATCAGCTACGCCTTCGCTCAGCAAGCGCTTGCGCAAAGTGGCATTCCATCCCCAAGGGCGCAGTTGCACCGATGGCAAGGCAGCAACAGACTGCAAGCTAGCGGCCTGCACATCAAGCCCTTGTGACATCAGCCACTGATTGTCAGCCTCCACATCTCGCTCGTCAACCACCACCAGCGAACCCGCAGGTGCCAACCACGCGGGCAACAACCGCAAGTCGCGCTGCAACTGGCGAGCAAAAGGTGGAGCCGTGTAGTTATCACCACCATAGGCCATTGCCAAATCCTGCTCAGGATTAAACAGATATGCCGCCTGCTGTGTCATAGCCATGATGAGCCATCCTGCTTATATGCGTGTATCGTCAAAAAAAGGGAAACTGCCCTTGGCCGCTTCCCTTCAGTCGTTGTGACCCCTACAGGATTCAAACCTGTAACCTTTTGATCCGTAGTCAAACACTCTATTCAATTGAGCTAAGGGGCCTACTGTTTTGTTTTTTGCGCTGCAAAGGTAATGCTTTTTTTGGACCTAGCAACACTTTGTCGTCATTTTTTTCAAAAAAAGCGTTTTAGAGCTCACAACAGCCAAGTGGCCAAAGCCCAAACGATAAAAATGACCAACGCAATGAGGGTGGGCTTAACCAGCGGCTTGTAGTCCACAATATAGAATCCTTGCTTGGGCACATCAAGCTCAGAGGGCTCTTGGTCGGCAACAGCGAGTTGCTGCTCGTTGATGGGCTCGATGGGCTGTTCTTCTTCTTGATATAAATAAGCTTTCATAGCGCAGTGATGTGTATATACGTTTCGTTGTGTTAGCAAGGTGCAAATTTACACCATTTTGGACAATCCAACAAGAAAAAAACAAAAATCGTGACCACCCCACCCCCAAATTGCCACCTATGTAAGGTGCAACCGCAAAGACCTGCTTAGAGACTTGGTTGATTGTCTAGACTGGTTAGGGCAGCTTGAGCGGCTGTGAGGTAGGCATCTAGATGGCGGCTCTTCTTGATGGCTTTGAGCAATCGGCGGTCGGTGTTCGGCAAAAAATATTCCCAAATGCTTTGCAGGCGACGCACTAGTTGCGCTTCGCCGCCATTGAGTTGAGCGGTATAGCCATCGACAAGCATGGCGTGAAAACGACAGTACTGGGCCGCCGTAGGCTCAGTAGCCAACATTCCTGGATTGGCAGCTAGGCCACGGCCAAGCATCAGAGCTACCACTTGAGGGTAGCGCTGCTCGATAGCCTGGCAATCGGCTATGGTACACAAGTCGCCGTTGTATGCTACGGGATAGGTACAAGCCGCCACAAAAGCATCACACTGTGTCATATCTAGCTCACCACGATATTGTTGCTTGCCGATGCGTGGATGGATGGTCACTTGCACAGGTTGCAAAATCGAAAATAGTGGTAATACCTCACGCCATTGGTCGGGGCTATCCCAGCCTAGTCGCATCTTCACCGAATAGGTCACATCGGGGACGCTGCGCAAAGCCTCAAACAAAGCCTCCACCAATTGGGGGTGTGGCAATAGTCCCGCACCCTTGCGATGCATAGCAATGGGTGGAAATGGACATCCTAGGTTCACATCGATGCGGTGATAGCCTAATTGGGTGAGAAAATGCACCATCGTGAGCGCATCGGTGGGCGAGCAACCCAAAATCTGTGGCACCAAGTTGATGCCTTGATTGCGATTAGGCTCTACATCTCTTGCATCGCGACGTCGCAGCCCACCACGCTCGATGCGCAAAAATGGTGTGTAGTACTCGTCAATACCTCCAAACACAGCTGCTTGTGCCGTGCGCCACACACTATCGGTCACCCCTTGCAGCGGTGCCGACATCATGCGCATCTTGTCGGGTTGATAATCATTGTTCATGGATTTCTGTTAATCAATGAGTTAGCTATTTATTCGGTTTGCGATGAGCGAGCGAGAGGCGTGCGGAACGCAATAGGCAAAGTGTACCACACTGCAACACGCCTACCACGATGCCTACCTGGAGTGAAACGTGGGAGTGATTTGACCACACGCACCGCCTCGGCATCAAACACTGAGTCAATGCTCTGCAAAATTTCTACCTTGGTAACCGCCCCTATCGTATCGACCACAAATCTCACAATCACATGACCATCGACATCTTGCTGCAACATTTGGGGCGAGTAGTTGATATTCTCCTCAATATATTTGACGAGCGCTACTTCTCCACCTGGAAATCTAGGCATCACCTCTACCACATTATAAATAGGAGTATCATTTTGCGCTATCGCACTAGTGCTTGTCCACACCATTGCCACCATCAAGATGAGTATCAGCAATGGCTGTTTTAACTTCTGTGTCATAGCTATGTATCAAATTGTTAGGCCTCGTTGTCTTTGGGTAAATAGGCAACGGGGAAGGTGTTGGTAATCTTCTGAAAAATGGGACAATGCTCGCTATGGTCATTGATAATGCCACAAGCTTGCAAATGGGCATAAATGTTCACGGGTCCCACAAAGGTCATGCCCAATGCTCGCAACGCTTTGGCCACACGCTGACTCAAGCCATTTTGCGCAGGTATCTCGCCTTGTGGATGCCCCTGGTAGATGACCACTTTGTGGTCGGTAAACGACCAGAAGTAGTCGCTGAGCGAAGGCATCTGCTGGGCCACTTGGGCATTGCCGATGATAGCGCGTATTTTGCGCTCGGCACGTATCATGCCTTGGGTCTGCAATATGCGTTGGACATCTGCCTCGTTGTATGCTGCCACGCGAGAGATATCAAAATTGTCAAAGCATTGGCGAAACACATCACGTCGCTTCAAACAGGTAATCCAACTCAAGCCACACTGCATCACCTCCATTGACAGATGCTCAAACATCCACCGATCGTCTTGCACTGGCCACCCCCATTCTGCATCATGATAGGCTAGGTCAAGTGCGTCGTGCTTGAAATAATCACAATAGTTAGTCATCTTTTTCTCTTAAAAAACCACATCATCAACATTTTGCAAGACCGTGATTTGCAGCACATCGGCCAACTAACCATCACCCTTGCTGTTTCTTAATATAGGTTTCGCGTGCTCGACGCAGGCGACGTTGCCGCTCAGCTTCACGACGAGCCTTGAGCTTAGCAATGTCTTCTTGATGATAAGCGAAATCGTTATCGGCCATAATGCTTGTTGCTAGATGAGTTACTATGATTGCTTATGAAATGTATCGCTAAATAGCGTGCGATTTTGAATAGACCGCCCTAGCGTCAGTTCATCGGTATATTCAATCTCGTTGCCTACACTCACCCCACGTGCCAAGATGGTCACTTTCACATCGGGATAAGGTGCCAAACGGCGAAATATATAGAAGTTAGTGGTATCGCCTTCCATTGTAGCACTTAGGGCTAATATCACCTCTGCTATGCCACCAGCTTTGACGCGCTCCTCAAGGCTATCAATCTCAAGGTCGGCAGGCCCCACACCATCCATAGGCGAGATGAGTCCGCCCAACACATGATATAGCCCATGATGCTCGTGCGTGTTCTCGATACTCATCACATCCTTGATGTTCTCCACCACACAGATAACGGAGCTATCGCGCGAAGCATTGCTACAGATAGGGCACACATCGGTCTCGCTAATATTGTGACACACACGACAATACCTAATCTCGCGACGCAACCTAATGATAGATTCCCCAAAGGTGACGGCTTGCTGCTCGTCTTGCTTGAGCAAGTATAGAGCGAGCCGCAATGCTGTCTTGCGACCTATGCCTGGCAACTTGGCAAACTCACTGACGGCTGCCTCCAACAATTGAGATGCAAATTCTTGTTCCATAATCATTGAGTGCTTGACAAACAACAAACCAATGGCAAAATGCTCAAGTGATTGTTTGCCCATCAAGTCATACATACGGCTAGAGTAAAGCAAAGGTAATTGGATTTAGACCGATAGGCAAATTTTTTTTGATTTTTGTCTCAACACAGCCCTAAAAGCCACACGCCCCTCGTTGCTGACTGGCCACATCCACCAAAGGCACATCTCATTTTCCATCAACTAAACGTACCGCAAGCCCCACCATTGATGGACGCTCTGTGGCAACAAAAGAGGCACCTACAAAAAAAAGGCGGTATCATAATGATTGTAGCTTTTTTTGGATTTTAATTAACGAAATATAGTTTGATATTGGCAAGTTTTTAATAATTTTGCAGTCCGTTATAGGCGTCAAACGCTGACAAATTATTATCAATTAAATATATATAAAAGCACAAAGAGAAGAAACATCATGGGTTGGTTTTCATTCACACAAGAAATAGCTGTTGACCTTGGAACAGCCAACACCATCATCATCCACAAGGACCGCATAGTCATCGACGAACCATCGGTAGTGGCTCTAGACTCAAAGACAAACAAGCCCATTGCAGTGGGCGAGCGCGCCCGCGAGATGCACGGCAAGGTGCACGAGGGCATACGCACCGTGCGCCCACTGAGCGATGGCGTGATTGCCGACTTCAATGCTGCCGAGCAGATGATACGCGGCATGATCAAGAAGGTAAGTTCCAAAAACAATTGGTTCTCACCTTCACTGCGCATGGTGGTGTGCATCCCATCGGGGTCAACCGAGGTAGAAATCCGTGCCGTGCGCGACTCGAGCGAGCATGCTGGCGGACGCGATGTGTATATGATTTACGAGCCTATGGCTGCCGCATTGGGCATCGGACTAGACGTGCTAGCACCCGAGGGCAATATGATTGTGGACATCGGTGGTGGCACCACCGAAATTGCTGTGATATCGCTAGGTGGCATCGTGAGCAACAAGAGCATTCGCATTGCTGGTGATGACCTCACCGAAGACATACAAGAACACATGCGCCGTGCACACAATGTGCGCGTGGGTGAGCGCACAGCCGAGGCCATCAAAATCAATGTTGGCTCTGCCCTCACCGAGCTAGATAATCCACCCGAGGACTACGTGGTGCATGGTCCCAACCAGATGACGGCCTTGCCTATGGAAGTGCCTGTGACCTACCAAGAAATCTGTCATTGCATTGAGAAGTCTATTTCCAAGATTGAGGCAGCAGTGCTGAGTGCGCTAGAGAATACGCCCCCCGAATTGTATGCCGACATTGTGCACAATGGTGTTTACCTCACTGGTGGTGGCGCCTTGCTACGTGGGCTAGACAAACGACTGACCGACAAAATCGGCATTGAATTTCATGTTGCCGAAGATCCTCTACACGCTGTGGCCAAAGGCACAGGTGTGGCTTTGAAAAATATCAAACACTTCAAGTTCTTGAAGCGTTAATGCGCAGTCGAGACAGATGAACAATCTGCTCAACTTTTTCGTCAAACACAGTTCGTGGTTCATTTTCGCCATCTATGCGATTTTGAGCTGCGTTCTGTTGTTTAAGGACAATCCATACCAGCAGAGCGTTTATCTGACTAGCGCCAATGCCGTGAGTGCTACAATTTACAAAGCTTTTGGCACCGTCACCTCCTATTTTCACCTGCACGACATCAACGAGGACCTGCAACAACGCAATGCTATGCTAGAGATGGAGCTTATCGAGTTGCGCAATCAAATCACCGACTACCAAATGCTATTGCCCGACTCACTGCATCAGCCTGCTCTCAAGCAGTTCGACTTTGTGATTGCACACGTGATTAGCAATAGCATCGCCCAGCCCGAGAACTATATCACCATCAATCGAGGTTATGCCGATGGCATCAAGGCCGAGATGGGCGTAGTGGACCAAAATGGCGTGGTGGGTATCGTGAATGTGGTGGGCGGACATGCTGCTCGTGTGATTTCGTTGCTCAATCCACACATCCGTCTGTCTTGCAAGCTCAAGGATAGCGACTTCTTTGGCAGCTTGGTGTGGGAGGGCGGTGACCCACGCTATGCCGTGCTAGAGGAGTTGCCCAAGCACATGACCTATGTCAAAGGCGACACCATCGTCACTAGTGGCTATAGCGCAGTGTTCCCCGAGGGCATCATTGTGGGCACCGTTGAGGGGTTGGCACGTGGGCTAAGCGATAGTTTCTTATCGTTACGCATCCGCTTGGCCACCAACTTCAGCCAACTGAGCACCGTGCGTGTGATTACCAATAACATGAGCGAACAGCTCAAAAAGTTGCAACGTGGCGAGAGCGATACCACCAATGTGAGCGTCCCTCCCCCTGCAATCAAGTCTGAAATCGTCAATACCAAGCAAGAAGCCAAAACTGAGACACCGCCCCCCGCAACACCGACACCACCAGACGCCCCCGCGACCACCGATGAGCACAAACCAGCCGCATCAGTAGCAGAAGTAGAGCAACCACAATCACAACAACCAGAAACAGGAGGAGGTGAGCCATGACAAAAACTGTGTTGCAATTTATAGCCTTGTTCATCGTACTCACCCTAGCCCAGCTCGTGTGCAACAAAATTGTGCTGTTCAATGTGGCGATGCCCGTCGTTTTCATCTACATGATACTGAGGCTACCCGTGAACCTGCACACCAATTGGGTGCTCACCATCGCCTTTGCTATGGGGCTCATCATTGACATCTGCAACAACACCCCAGGTATGAACGCCTTAGCTAGCATTGTGACCGCTATGCTACGCCGACCAGTGTTTGACTTGTTTGTCCCTCGCGAGAACGATATGAACATCCCCATACCCTCTATCGACTCGATGGGAATAAGTGTCTATGGCCGCTATATGGCCACCCTAGTCACTGTGTTTTGCACCTTGATTTTCCTCATCCAAGCCTTCACGCTACGCAACTTTCCACTGACATTGGCTCGCATCGGAGCAAGCAGTGTGCTATCTATATTGATTATTTTTGGACTTGACAGCTTAGTGAGCACTCGCCGTGAGAAAAGACTATAACTTGGAAAAACGCAAGTATGTGGTGGGCGGGTTTATCACTGTGCTAGTGCTCATCTACATTGCAAGGCTTGTGCAACTGCAAGTGTTTGATAGCACCTACAAAGCCCACGCCGATAGCAATGCCTTTATGGAAAAAATCATCTATCCATCGCGAGGGCTCATCTATGACCGCAACGACAAACTGCTCGTTTACAATCAGCCTGCCTATGACTTGATGATGGTGCCCAAAGATGTGCTCCCCTTTGATACTATCGACTTTTGCAACACCCTACAAATCACTCGTGAGGAATTTGACCAACGCCTCGCAGAGATGAAGAAAGGGCGCAACTACTCGGCCTACTCACAACAGGTGTTTATGAGTCATCTCTCGGCACAAGATTATGGGCGCTTGCAAGAAAAGCTATATCGATTTCCTGGATTCTTTATCGTGCAACGCATCTTGCGGCAGTACAACTACACTGTGGCGGCCAATGTGCTAGGAGATATACGCGAGGTCAATAGCAAAGATATTGAGAAAGATAGCTATTATCGCTCTGGTGACTACACGGGTGACTTAGGCATCGAAAAGAGCTACGAGAGCTACCTGCGTGGGCGCAAAGGGAGCGAAATCCTCATACGCGATGCTTTGGGCAAAATCAAGGGGCGTTACAACGATGGTGCCGATGACATTGCCCCCGAGTCGGGCAAAGACCTGAGACTAAGCATCGATATCGATTTGCAAGCTTTTGGAGAATACATCATGCAGGGCAAAATCGGTGCCATAGTAGCCATTGAGCCACAAACGGGCGAGATACTAGCCTTGGTGACCAGCCCCAGCTATGACCCATCACTACTCATCGGCAAAGAGCGTGGCAAAAACTATCGCGACCTAGTAAACAACCGTCACAAGCCACTATTTGACCGCTCTATCATGGCAGCCTACCCACCAGGTAGCACTTTCAAGCCCACACAGGGATTGATTTTCCTGCAAGAGTCGGTTGTCACCACCCAAACGGCTTTTCCATGCCATCGTGGCTACATACACGCTGGACTGCGTGTGGGTTGCCATGGTCATTATTCACCGATAACCCTGAAACCTGCCTTACAAACCTCGTGCAACGCCTACTTTTGTTGGGGATTTAAATACATGATGGACAACCGCCACAAGTATGGCTCAACGGGCAAAGCCTTTGAGGTGTGGAAACGTTACATGGTGTCGATGGGATATGGCTACAAGCTAGAGGTGGATATGCCTGGTGAGAGCCGCGGATTTATCCCCAACACGGCTTTCTATGACAAAATCTATGGTGCTGACCAGTGGTCGGCACAGAGCATCATCAGTGATGCCATTGGTCAAGGAGAAATCCTTGCCACCCCCTTGCAGATTGCTAACTTAAGCGCCACTATTGCCAATCGTGGATACTACATCACCCCTCATGTGGTTAAAGAAATCAAGGGTGTAGGTGTACTCAAAAAGAGCGTGCAACGGCATGATACCGATATTGATAAGCACTTCTATGCCGATATCGTGGAGGGCATGCGCATGGCCGTGCTAGGCGGCACCTGCAAGGGTGCCAACATCCCAGGACTAGAGGTGTGTGGCAAGACGGGTACAGCACAAAACCCTCATGGGCGCGACCACTCGGTGTTTATGGGTTTTGCACCCATGAGCAACCCCAAAATTGCCATCTGTGTGTATGTAGAAAATGCTGGCTTTGGCGCTACCTTTGGGGTGCCTATTGGTGCACTGATGATTCAACGCTATCTATCTGGTGACTCACCAGGCCTGCAAGCACGTGGACGTGCTATGGCTAGCCGCCACACCATCGCTACACCCAAACCCAAAATCATCAATCCGTCTAGTGACCACACTAGCGACAACAATAAAGCTAACAGCAATAAGGCCCAAACAGCCTCCCCTACCCCTGCAAGCAATCATGGAACAGAGAAACGACAATGAAAATAGCAACCTACTCAGGTCGGTGGACTGGTTCACGATAGCGCTCTATCTGATATTGGTAGTCGCAGGTGCTGTCAGCATCTATGCTGCTACCTATGACTACGACAAGGCCTCGATGTTTGACCTGAGCGAATTCTCGGGCAAGCAATTTTTGTGGGCAGGTCTCTCGTTTCTCATTGGCTTCTCGCTATTACTAATCGACCGACGCATCTACGAAGCATACGCCTATCCCATCTATGGGTTTATGATTTTGCTGCTGATAGCCACCATCTTTCTAGCTCCCGATATCAAAGGATCACGCTCATGGCTCGTGTTTGGACCCGTAAGCTTGCAACCAGCCGAGTTCACCAAGACAGCCACAGCACTGGCACTAGCCAAACTCTTTAGCACCTATGGATTCTCGCTCAATAGTTGGCGCAACTATGCCATTGCCATAGGCATCATCATCACACCCATTCTATGCATCATCATGGAGCGAGAGACGGGCTCGGCACTAGTTTACACCTCTCTCATCTTTGTGCTCTATCGCGAAGGCATGTCGGGCTTTGTGCTTTTTGCAGCCCTAGCAGCTATCATCTATTTCGTGATTGTGCTCAAATTTGCTGCATTCACACTGATGGGCATTCCTTTAGGATTGTTTATTGCCTTTGTCATTGTCATGGTGCTCATTGTGGGGATGTTGCTCGTGTATTGTCGCTCATTGATTTTGGGACGCAACGTGTTGCTTGGCTATGTGGCAGCAGGCCTTGTTGCAGGAGTGCTAGCCCACTTTGGCATTGTTATCAATGGATATCTCTTCTTTTTCACAGTCATTGGCTTGTCGCTACTATATCTGCTATATGGCATGCTACACGATGACCTGCGCAAAGTGCTCATCACCATCTGCTTTGCCGCTGCTAGCATCGTGTTTATGTTTATGGTAGATTTTGCCTTCAACAACATTTTGGAGCCACACCAACAGACGCGTATCAAAGTCACCCTAGGTATCGAAGCCGACCCACGTGGCGCTGGCTACAACGTCAATCAAAGCAAAATCGCTATTGGCAGTGGCGGGGTGTGGGGTAAAGGATTTCTCAATGGCACCCAAACCAAGCTCAAATATGTGCCCGAGCAGCACACCGACTTCATCTTTTGCACCATAGGTGAAGAAAAAGGTCTCGTGGGCTCGGTGGCCGTGCTACTGCTGTTTCTCACACTCATCATGCGCATACTCACGCTAGCCGAAAGGCAACACTCCACTTTTGCCCGCGTGTATGCCTACTGTGTGGCCTCCTACCTCATCTTTCACGTAGCCATCAACATCGGCATGGTGATTGGGCTATGCCCAGTCATTGGCATCCCGCTACCCTTCTTTAGCTATGGTGGGTCATCGCTGTGGGGATTCACCTTCTTGCTATTTATCCTCTTGCGCATCGATGCCGACCGCAAGGCCTATGGATCTTGGTAATTTTGCCCCTCTCGGCACTTTACCAACTCACAAAATCAAGACCGACAATAGCCTCAAGCTAAGTTTTTTTTGCTAGCCATTGTTTTGTGAACACAAGAAGTTGCATTAACTTTGCAATTCGATTAGTTGTGCCGTTGTAGGGCACAACGCAATAACCAATTTTATTACACACTTATTATGATTAATATCAAGTTTCCTGATGGCAGTGTTCGCCAGTTTGAGAGCGGGGTCACCCCACTGGACATTGCCAAGAACATTAGCGAAGGGCTTGCACGCAACGTGCTAGCTGCATCATTTAACGACGAGCAATGGGATATCTCACGCCCCATTTGTACGGATGGCGAGATTAAACTCTTCAAGTGGGAAGACGAAGAGGGCAAGCATGCCTTCTGGCACACCTCGGCACACTTGCTTGCCGAGGCACTGCAAGAGCTATACCAAGGCATCCAATTTGGTATTGGACCAGCTATCGAAAATGGCTTTTACTACGACATCGATCCAGGCGAGAACAAGCTCACCGATGAGGACTTCGCCAAAATTGAGAAAAAGATGGCAGAACTTGCTGCCAAAAACGAAACCGTGGAGCGTCACGACATCAGCAAAGCCGATGCCTTAAAATTCTTTGGTGAGCATGGACAAACCTACAAATGCGAACTGATTGAAGAGCTCGAAGACGGTCATATCACCACCTACACACAAGGCAATTTCACCGACCTATGCCGCGGCCCGCATATCCCTAGCACAGGAGCTATCAAAGCTGTGAAAGTGATGTCGCTAGCAGGAGCCTACTGGCGTGGCGATGAGAAGCGTCCGCAATTGGTGCGCGTATATGGCATCTCGTTCCCCAAGAAAAAGATGCTCGAGGAATACTTACAGATGCTCGAGGAAGCCAAAAAACGCGACCACCGCAAGATTGGCAAAGAGATGGAGCTATTTGCTTTCTCACCCAACGTGGGACCAGGTCTGCCACTATGGTTGCCCAAAGGTGCTGCCCTGCGCAATCGTTTGCAAGACATGCTTGCCAAAATACAAAAGCGCTATGGCTATCAGCAAGTCATCACGCCACATATCGGCAATAAAGCCCTCTATGTGACTAGTGGCCACTATGCCAAATATGGCAAAGACTCATTCCGACCCATTCAAACACCCGAAGAGGGCGAGGAATATATGCTCAAGCCGATGAATTGCCCTCACCACTGCGAGATTTATCGCACAGCGCCACGCAGCTATCGTGACCTGCCATTGAGGTTTGCTGAGTTTGGCACCGTCTATCGCTACGAGCAGAGTGGCGAGCTTCACGGGCTAACCCGTGTGCGTTGTTTCTGCCAAGACGATGCACACCTATTCTGCACACCCGACCAACTGAAACAAGAGTTCTTGGGCGTGATGGATATCATCTCGTTTATATTCAAGGTGTTCGGCTTCCAATACGAAGCTCAAATCTCGCTGCGCGACCCCAACAACAAGGACAAATATGTGGGTACCGATGAGGTGTGGGAAAAAGCCGAGCGTGCCATTATCGAAGCATGTGCAGAGAAAGGTCTTGTAGCCAAGCAAGTGACGGGTGAGGCAGCATTCTATGGACCCAAACTCGACTTTATGGTCAAAGATGCACTAGGACGTCGCTGGCAATTAGGTACCATCCAAGTGGACTACAACCTACCCGAACGTTTCCAACTCGAATACACTGGAGCCGACAACCAAAAGCACCGCCCAGTGATGATTCACCGTGCGCCCTTTGGATCACTAGAACGCTTCATTGCTGTGTTGCTTGAGCACACCGCAGGCAAATTGCCATTGTGGCTCGTTCCCGACCAAGCTATCGTGTTGCCTATCAGCGAGAAGTACAACGACTATGCACATCATGTGGCCGATGAACTCAACAAATTGGACGTTCGCACCATCGTTGACGACCGCAACGAGAAGATTGGTAAAAAAATCCGTGACAATGAGCTCAAGCGCATCCCCTATTTGCTCATCGTGGGCGAAAAAGAGGCTGGATGTGAAGAAGTTTCGATAAGAAAACAAGGCGGAATTGACCTCGGTTCCAAAAAAATTACTACCTTTGCAGCCGATATCAACCAAGAAGTGGCCGAAATGACCAACTTCTAGGCTTTTATCTGCTTAATAATCAAATAGATACAACCGATTATATATATTTGAGCTATTCACTTTTAAAACCGTTGAATGAACAAAAAACCGTATTGGTCAGGGCCTAAACGCCCAAGCACAGCCGCGAAGAAAACCCGCGGACGCCAACAAGGCAACAACCGCAAGGACAAAGATGCCAATGCCATCAACGAGCAAATACGCGCTCAGCAAGTACGCTTGGTGGGTGACAACGTAGAGCAAGGCATCTATCCCATCGACAAAGCCTTACAAATCGCAGAAGGTCAAGGACTTGACCTTATCGAAATTGCGCCTCAGGCCGACCCTCCCGTGTGCCGAATTATGGACTACCAAAAGTTCCAATATCAGCAACGCAAGCGAGCCAAAGAACAAAAGGCCAAATCGACCAAAGTTGTTGTTAAGGAAATCCGTTTCGGGCCACAAACCGACGAGCATGACTACAACTTCAAACTCAAGCATGCCATCGGGTTCTTGAAAGAAGGCGCCAAGGTGAAGAGTTATGTGTTCTTCAAAGGACGGTCCATCTTGTTCAAGGAACAAGGCGAAGTGCTCTTGCTCAGATTTGCCAACGACCTTGAGGAATATGGCAAATTGGAACAAATGCCTGTGCTCGAAGGCAAGCGCATGACCATCATGCTCTCGCCCAAGAAAACAAACAGTAGCAAGAAAAAAGACGAAACGGCTAAGGATGCGGCCACCAACGAGCCTGCTAATGGCTCTAGCACACCCGCCGCTCCGACAAGCGATCAATAACGGCTACCCCTGCAACGAGAGAAAGGGGCATTAGGCTTGGTAAGTGCCTAGTCCCCATTTATTAATAATTTTTTTAAATAAAAAAACAAAATGCCAAAAGTTAAAACTAACGCCGCTGCCAAGAAAAGGTTCTCCTTTACTGGAACAGGGAAGATTAAAAGAAGACATGCTTACAAAAGTCACATCCTGACTAAAAAGAGCAAAAAGCGTAAACGCAACCTCGGTCATGTGAACATTGTGGACAGGGACAACCTGCACTCAGTGCGCAAGATGCTGAACAAGTAAGAGAGCGAAAGACGACGCTATACAACTTTTTTTAATCAACGAGAAATTTTTATCATTTTTACTAACCGAATGCCTAGCTCAAAGTGCTCACTACCATAGTGTGCCGCTAGCAATCAAAACAATTTAAAAAAATGCCAAGATCAGTTAATCACGTGGCTTCAAGAGCCAAACGTAAGAAAATCTTAAAACTTACAAGGGGTTATTTCGGTGCTCGCAAGAACGTCTGGACCGTAGCCAAGAACACATGGGAAAAGGGTCTCACCTATGCCTATGCCGACCGTAAGAAGAAGAAACGCAACTTCCGCGCACTGTGGATTCAGCGTATCAACGCTGCCGCACGCTTGGAAGACCTCTCTTACAGCAAGCTCATGGGATTAATTCACAAAGCAGGTATCGAGATTAACCGCAAGGTGCTCGCCGACCTAGCTATGAACAATCCTGAGGCTTTCAAGGCTATCGTTGAAAAGGCTAAAAACGCTCAGTAAACGACACACCCATAACATTCCTCGTGCACACATGTTGGGTTGAACATTGTTCACCCTTATGCGCGGGATAACCACCACAAAACGGATTTCCTATGATTAACAGGGAATCCGTTTTTTATCGTCCTTGTACTGCAACAATCCACTTAGAGGCTATCAGAGCTGCAAAGAAAGTGTGATTTTTGAACAAAAAATTTGCTTTTGCTAGCAAAATCGATTATCTTTGCATTCAGAAAAAACAAATAAGCGCTCTTTGAAAAATTGTCCACATCAAAGCAGATTGGGATACTCTTCAAACTTTTTATGAAATGCCGAGAACAGCATTGTGTTCGATGGCGGGCCTCAACCGCAAGGTGCATAACAAGCCAGAGGATTACAAAGACACAATGCCCTCAAATCCTGTATTTATCGGAGTTTCATCACATCCTTTGATGTGGCTTTCTATAGCGAGGGAGTGGTTTAAACCACTCCCTCGCATTTTTTATCTTTATACATAATGCTAAAACTTGAGAGCTCATCAACAACGCATTTTTGCAAAGATAAGCCCAAATAAACCGACTACACACCTACCTACAAGAGTTGCTGCAGCAACACCACGTCACGATAGGTAGTGCCTCGCTTGACCCATGCTTGCAAGGTGCCCACTCGCCGATATCCAAAGCTATCAAACAAAGCCAGACAAGGCTCGTTGTCAAGAGCGATAAACACATAGAGTTGTCGCAAACCTATGTGTTCGCGAGCATAGGCAGTGAGCAATTCGAGTGCTTGCCGACCAATGCCTTGACCTCGATGCTCAGGAGCAACCAGCAGGCCCAACTCTGCACGATTGTTCAACGGGTCAAAGTTGATAAAATCTATCGTGCCTAGTGCTGTGCCAGTAGCCAACTGCACAATCATCAAGCGCAACTGACGGCTAGCATAGATATCACCTGTGTAACCTTGCAGATAGGACCACAACGCCTCTCGTGAATAGGGTGCAGGTGTGTCGCTCACAGTCCATAGGGCAGTGTCGTTTTCCCAACGATAGAGTGTATCAAGGTCGGTGGGCTCTAGTGCCCGCAAGGCGATAGTGCCATTGTTGAGTAGGTGGGTCATGCTTGCGACATTTTGGGTGAAATGACCTTGCCATGACGGTCTGCAAAGATATGAAAAGTGCGCCCGTCACGATGGTGGTGTGAGATATAATCTACAATCTCGGCATAGCTATAGCAGCTATCATCGATGAGCACTTGACAGGCACCACGCGTGGGCAAATCGGTAACATAGTGACCGATGCCCAATCGCTGAGCCACTTGCTCGGCATGATTGCTGATAATAACCCATGGCAGAGCTGATGTGTTGCGCTGACGTTGGGACTTGTTGCCTAATAGGCGCTTCACTAGCCTACGAGCCATCGCCATTGCCGCCCGCACTATAACGCCCAACTTGACAATCGGATAAAACACGACATTAAATCGTGGAAAATGTTTGCGATAGAAGATGAGCATCGCTTCATAGAAGACGCGCACATAGCGCATCGAGTCCTTATGCGTGCTCTCGCCCTTGTAGTGTATCATCTCGGTGGGCAAGAACCAGTTCTCGTAGCCTGCCTGCACGATGCGATAGCTCAAATCGATGTCCTCACCATACATAAAGAAATCTTCATCAAACCCACCTAGCTGCTTGAGTAACTCAGTGCGGCACAGCATATAGGCTCCTGCCAAGATATCGACATGCTGAGGCTCTCGGTCACTGAGATAACGCAGATGATACTTAGCAAACCAACGTGAGCGGGGAAAGAGCTTAGACAAGCCAAATATCTTGCAAAACGAAACCCATGGCGTGGGAAAAGCTCGCTTGGATTCGGGCAAAAACACCCCATTGCCATCTATCATGCGTGCCCCAATTGCACCGCACTTGGGATGAGTACGCATCCACTGGAGTCCTTGCTGCAAGCAATGCGGAGTGACAATCGTGTCGGGATTGAGAATCAGCGTGTACTCGCCTTGAGCCTGCATGATAGCTTGATTGTTGGCACGAGCAAACCCCACATTCTCCAGATTCTCGATATAGGTATAATCAGGAAATCGTTCTCGGCTGAACGCTATGCTATCGTCTTGAGAAAGGTTGTCCACAACCATCACCTCACCCTGCAAACCCTGCAAAGCTTGTTGCACCGAGCGCAAAGTCTGCTCAAGAAAATACTTCACGCGATAGTTGACAATGACAACACTGATATCCATAAGATGTGGTTTACTCGACTGAATAACGCAAAAAGGCTCACCTTTCGTATCTAAGAGGGTGACTATTTATCTTTGTAAGCTAACGCAGCACCTAGTGCTGTGCAAAATTGGGCATGGTCGGGGATGAGGAAACGCACGCCATACAAGTCTTCCATCATAGGAAAAATCACTCGGCACTCTGGCAAGCGCGTCAGGTTGCCCATAAGCACAAAATTGGAGATGTCGTCATTGATTTGCGACAGCACTGCGGCCGAGCCGATAGTCTCGAGCACCATGCATATCAGCCCTTTAGCGATATCGTTTTCGCTTACATTGTTGCCCACAGCCTTAGCAAAGAGCGAGGCTGTAGCATGCAGTGGTAGGCCGTCGAGGTGCGTCTGACTCACATCCTTGATTTGCAAGTTAATGTGTGAGATGTCGCCATGCGAGGCCATCTGCACCACCTCACCAATGTCGCTGGTCTTGAGCAACAAATAGCTCAGTCCCTGCAAAGTGCCACCTCCCATCGAGATGCCGCCTATATGCTTGATATCGTTGCCATCAACTCGCACAAACGTGGTGCCTGTACCCATCGACACGGCAATCAAGCGCTCTTGGCCCGTAGCATAGCTAGCGCCAAGCCCATCGGCACTAAACTCATCAACGTGTGATGTGGGCAAACCATAGATTGGGCTATTCACACTGCTCGCCCCTACCCCAGTGAGCATCACATGCTCCACCTGGCTCAACTCGATGTGGTTGTCATACAGATATTTTCCAAAAGCCCCAAACAGCGAAGAAATGGGGTCGGCAGCGGTGGTGTACATCGGTGGCACCTTCATCTGCCGATGCTCGATGCCCACGATCTTGGTGGTGCTACCACCCACATCAATGCCTATTACTAAGCCCATAATAACTAGATATTTGCAAAAAACAGAAATTCCAAACAATGACAAGACCTACTAGTTGTAACGAGGGTCGCTAGGCATATTGAGCCACAGGCGATAGCGGTTGCCAAACTGCGTCACTGCATCACGCCAAATTTCATCATCAGCATACTTGATGACCCATGGACATTTGTTAATGTTGAAGCTAGGCAACACAGCCCAATCGTTGCGTTCTATCTCACTCGCTAGCTGACCGCTAGACCAACCACTATAGCCCACCATGAACTTGATGTTCCCTCGCACAGGATACCCAAGAGCCAGATAACGCTTCATCGCATCAAAATCACCGCCAAAGTACACACCTTGTTGCAAAGGCACTGCATTGGGGATAACCTCAGGACCCAGCGTGTGGATATAAAACATCGCCTGAGTGCCCACTGGACCACCCAAAAACAAAGGGACCTCCTCCTCTGTATCAATCTCAGGCACTACATCGCGCAAATTGTAGCCCGTGAAGTGGTTGAGCACTACACCCATTGCGCCATCTCCCTCATCGGGGTCAACCATCATCACCACCGAGCGGCGAAAGAAGAAATCACCCACCACTGGTTTGGCCACAAGCAACGAGCCTCGCTGGGGCTGCGGTTGAGATTGCTGGTCCTTGAGATTGAAGATATCTTGGTCTATGCCTTTCATAGTGGCAAAAATAATAAAAATTAACGGCACAATTGCACTAATATCACCAATAAATCACCTTCATCTACGTTATTAAGATATAGAACTAAGTAAACCTAACAATGAAAGTAATGAAATTTGGTGGCACTTCGGTGGGTAGCATCGAGAGCCTACGCAACGTGAAAAGCATCGTACAAGCCAGTGAAAAGCCTGTGATAGTGGTTGTCTCAGCTATGGGTGGCTTTACCAACCAATTACTTGCCATGTGCGACATGGCCCAACAGCAAGACCAAGGCTATAACAACATCTTGCAGCAAGCCCGACAACGGCACCACGACGCCATCGATGCCGTGGTCATAGAAGCCATGAAGTCGCAGTGCCATAGCGTTGTGGACAAGTTCTTTGACGAGGGTCTGCAACAGCACTACGCAATGTTGAGCCTCAATCCCGACCTCGATGATGCCGCCAAGGAGCAACTGCGAGACACCATTGTTAGTCATGGCGAGATATTGTCATCGGTCATCGTCAGTGGAATGTTTGACGATGCCCACCCTCATCTAGCACTCCACTTCATCAAGACCACCGACACCAACGATAGCCGCATACTTGACTGGGAGGCTACACAACAACTTGTCGCCAACGAGTTCTCATCCCTAGCCAATCGGGTGCATGTGACACAGGGATTCATCTCTAGCGATAGCCATTCTAGCCTAGTGACCAACTTGGGGCGCGGTGGTAGCGACTACACGGCTGCCATATTGGCGGCATTGCTACATGCCGACTCACTAGAGATATGGACCGACGTGGATGGTTTTATGACTGCCGATCCACGCACCCACCCCGAAGCCACTGTCATCCCCCAAATGACCTATTCACAGGCTCAAGCCATGTGTGATGCAGGTGCCAAGGTGATTTATCCGCCCACCATTGCCCCTGTTGCAGAGAGTCACATCCCTGTGTGGGTGAAAAACACCTTCAATCCACAAGCACCTGGCACGGTGATTGTAGATGAGTGATACAAGAGAGATTACTATCTACTATCTACAACCAACTTTTCGCATCCATGAAATACTATAGCACTAGCAATCGCAGCAATACCGCTACCCTAGAAGAGGCCGTAATCAAGGGTCTAGCACCCGATGGCGGTTTGTATATGCCCGAGCAACTACCAAAACTGCCACAAGCTTTTTTGCGCAACATGAGTGGCATGACACTGCAAGAGATGGGTTATGCCATTGCAGCCTTTGCACTGCGTGGCGATGTAGATGCCGATGTGCTACACGACATCGTCTATGCCACGCTCGACCACGATATCCCATTGGTATCTATCACCAGCAATCGCTACGTGCTAGAACTGTTTCATGGCCCCACGATGGCATTCAAGGACATCGGCACGCGCTTTTTGGCACGCTTGCTAGCCCACTACACACCCAAACATCCCGAATGGCACACCCTCAACGTGCTAGTGCCCACTAGCGGCGACACAGGCAGTGCGGTGGCCAACAGCTTTGTGGGGATGCTAGGTGTGCATGTGTATGTGCTCTATCCGCGAGGCAGCGTCAATCTGATACAACAAGCACAATTTGCCACACTCGGGCAAAATGTGACAGCTATCGAGGTCAATGGCACATTTGACGATTGCAAGGCTCTGGTGGCAAAAGCCTTTATGGACGATGAGCTCAATGCGCAAATGCGCTTGACGAGTGCCACCTCAATCAATGTGGCACGGCTGATTCCCCAGATGTTTTACTACTTCTGGGCCTATGCCCAACTCGTCAAGCAAGGTATCGACCCCAACGAGCTAGTGTTTGCCGTGCCTTGCGCCAATTTGGGCAACCTGACGTCGGGGCTACTCGCCCAAGCTATGGGCCTACCAGTGAAGCGCTTTGTATCGGTAGAAAACGAGAACAATATTTTTTACCACTACGTCAAGACAGGCATATTCACGCCCAAACCTAGCGTGCAAAGCATTG
>Ga0181612_166914_pt1 | contig 30330 bp, 25 predicted proteins | sample HoacroProtozoa21_FD_119630 | JGI IMG/M metagenome (GOLD analysis project Ga0181612, IMG submission 119630) | Hoatzin crop microbial communities from Cojedes, Venezuel. Combined Assembly of Gp0051906, Gp0051904, Gp0051908 | reverse complement strand
TTATTTGTTCTTAAAATATCATAACCATGCTTATCAACTAATCTTACTAAATATTCAATTACATTAATTCTGACCCCATATTTTTTAGAAATGTTTTTTGTTGTAATTCCTTTTTTTCTTTCTTGATAAATATTTATCTTACCTTCATAACTTAATTTACTCATATAAAAACCTCGTTTCTATTTTGTCCAAGAAACGGGGTTCATATCAAATTGAACTTCTATTTTATTTATATAAACCTATATATTGTTTCTTTTTACCTTTTCTTATAATGATTACTTTATTATCTATTGCTAAATCTTTAGTAATAACTTCATTTTCATCTGTATGTTTCTTATTATTTAAAGATATCGCATTAGCTTCTAACATCTCTCTAGCTTCTCTTCTACTAGTACAAATATTATTATCAACAAGTAAATCTATTAACTTAATCTCTTTAGGTAATTCAATACTAGGTACTTGTTTCATACCTATCATAATATCTTCATAAGATAAACCATCTAAGTCTCCACCAAATAATGCTTCACTTATTTGAACAGCTTTCTTATATTCTTCTTCCCCATGTAAATGAGTAATAATACATTCAGCTAACTTTTTATGAGCTATTCTTAAATGTGGATTTTCATTTTGTTCTTTTTCTATCTTCTCTATTTCTTCTTTACTTAAGAATGTTAATTTCTTTAAATATTCTATTATCATTGAATCTTCTAAATTAACTAAATATTGATATAATTCATAACTTGATGTTTTATTCTTATCAAGCCATAACGCATTACCTTCTGTTTTACCGAACTTTTTACCTGTTGAATCAGTAACTAAAGGCATAACCATACCATAAGCTTCTTTATCTAATTTCTTTCTAATTAAATCAATACCAGCTGTTATATTGCCCCATTGATCACTTCCTGCAACTTGAAGTACACAATTCTTTTCTTCATATAAATGTAAGAAATCTAATGCTTGTAAAATCATATAACTAAATTCAGCATATGTAATACCAGTATCCATTCTTGATTTAACATGATCTTTAGCAAGCATATAATTAACATTTATATATTTACCATAATCTCTTAAAAAGTCAGTAACTGTTATATCTTTAATCCAATCATAGTTATTAACAACTTCAAAACCAAATATCTTTTTAGCTTGCTCAGTTAAACCTTCTACATTATGTAAAACAGCTTCCTTAGTTATCATAGGTCTTTCTGAATCTGGTTTAGGATCTCCTATTAACCCAGTACCTCCACCTATTAATAAGAGTGGATGATGTCCATAATCAGCAAGTCTTTTAGATATTAGAAATGATGAATAGTGTCCAATATGCATAGAATCAGCAGTTGGATCAGTACCTATATAAAAAGTTAATCCTCCCTTATTTAATTTGTCTATTAAATCAGGACTACTAATATCTTGAATTAATCCTCTCCATTTTAAATCTTCATATAATGTCATTTTACTCATAATTACATCTCCTTCAAATAAAAAAGTTCATAAACTCTAAGGACTACTATTGTAGCGGTACCACCTTAGTTTATGAACTTATCATACTCTCTTAGTCTTTAACGAAACTACTCGCTTTAGCTCCAGAGTCGTAAATTCCTTCATCGCTAATTAACAAGAATTATATATTCTTTAATTTTATTTGTCAAATGCATTTCTTATTTTTTCACCAATTCCTCTAAAGAATGCACCTACTGCTTCAAAATTGAAATATATTCTATAACCTAGTAATCTCATTAATAAGTAAACTAATAATAATATTATAAAGATTATTACTATTATAATTAAGAATACATTAGTACCTTTATTAACACCTTCAACAACTATGTAATAAGTTGTTGTAGAAGTACCATCTTCTGATGTACAAACTATTTCAATTTCAGAACCAGATTTTAAATTTTCATTACCAGATATTTCACATTTAGTATTTTTATCATTTGGTGTAACTGTAATATCTAATTCATCTTCATTTTTATTTATTTTAATACCTAAATTTTCTTTATTAGGTTCAAATTTAAATTCATCATGATTAGCAATTGTTATATCAGCAACACTTGAATCAGATGATTCATCTGTTTTAGCTTTTCTTGTTACATTTAATGTATAAACATTTTTATAACTTTGACATTTATTAGAAGTAACTGTTATTGTAATTTGCTTTGGTGTTCCAACTTCTAAATCTGTATTACCTTCAATAACTACTAATTCTTTATCTGCTTCATCTTCTGTATCAGCAGTAACTGTTAAATTAGTTATTTCATAAGGAACTTCAATATTATCGTAAACTTTTTGTTTAGGATCAAATTCAATTTGTTTTATTTCTGCATCAACATAATCAGCAGATAATGTAATATTTTTAAGAAGTGCTAAATCAGTTGTATCAATACCACATTGGATATCTACATTACCTCTAAGTACATTAATATAATATAAATTCATTTCTTTCTTTTCGTTATAAATTTTAATATAAACTGCATTACTTCCTTTTTCTAATTTTACAGTACGCGGTTCAAATCCTTCTACATAAGAAGATTTACTATCAGTTAATGTTCCTGTAAATGTAATACTTTCTACATTTTCATCTACTTGAACAGTATAATCATTTATATTACTTTTAAATTCTGGTGATAACTCTCCTACATTAACTGTTAAATTAGATAATGTATTTACAGTACTACGATTATCCTCTCTAACTATAGTTAATGTATAAGTTGTTATACTACCAGCACTATTTTTAATCTTTATTTGTGCACTATTACTACCATAATTTAAATTAATAGTACGAGGTCCATAATTACTAACAAATGAACCATTAGATACACCAGCACTAATTCCAACTTGTGATACATCACCAGATACTTTAACAGTATATTTTTTAGTACTAGAACTAAATGATGGTGAAAGTGTTCCATTAGTTACTGAAAGTGACGTTAAAGTAGCTGCTGCTACAGACTTACTACCAGAACTTGATTTACTACCAGAACTTGATTTATTACCAGAATTTGATTTATTACTTGAAGAACCAGAATTACTTGAACTACTTGAACTACTATTCTTTTTACAAGTAACAGAAATTCCTACTTTACAATAACGTTGTTTTAAATTACCTATTGATAAATTACTACAATTATTATAAGCAATTGCTGTCTTTGAACTATCTATTGAATATCCACTAGCACATGATGCAAAAGTACCACTAGAATCTGCTGCAGGAGATGAACTACTACTAGTTATTTTATAACATCTTTCTACAGTAAATGTTCCTGTTTTATTAGTTGCCGTTGCATTATTACATGAACTAGAAATTTTAACAGCTCCAGAAGCTTGTGAACCACCATATTGGTCTACACGCCAAAAGTAATAAGTTCCGTTTTTTAAACTTACTTGGGCTGTTTTACCATTTACATAACCAATATTTTTAACATTAGTTGCACTATTAAAACTATTAGATGTTCCAACATAGAAACCAGCAACTGTTGCTGTATCTTCTTTCATTGTTACTAAGTCACCATTAACAGAAATTGTAAACTTAGCATTAACTCCTGTTACTGAAAGTAGCATTAATAAAAAAATAAATATATAATATCTTATTATTTTCTTCATAATAAATCTATCCTATCTATTAATAATAATATCATTTAAAAAAAGTTTTATCAATATAAAAAGTAATCTAAAATAGTAGATTACTTTTCACTTTTACTTTTTACTTTTTTAGTTGTTTTTTCTTCTTTTTCTGTATTTTCTAATTTTTTAGCAGTTTCCTTTAAAAATTCAGCTGTTTTATTTTTTAAACTTTCAGCAGATTTTTGAATAGCTGGTGTCGCTTTTTCTTTAGCATCATTATATAAATCATTTACTTTTTCTTTGATAGAAACCATCTTATTTTGTGCTATTTCAGCCACTTTTTCTTTATCTAAATCAGTTAATTCTTCTTTTATTTCATCAATCTTAGTTAGAAAAGAATCTTTAACTTCATTAGCATCAATTTCTTTTACTTTCTTAACTAATTCATCTAATTTTTCTTTTACTTCTTTTCTTGTTTTTTCACCAGACTTAGGTGCAAAAAGTAAACCAATACCTGCTCCAATAGCAACTCCTGCTAAAAATTTCCCTATTCCATTTCCTTTTGCCATAATTCTATTCCTCCTCATCTTCTCTAGAATGTTTATTTTTGAAAATACTACCAACTAAGCTACTTACTCCATCAACCACCTTGTCAGTAATTGACACTACCTTGTCAGTAGTATAATCTATTAAATTAAAGAATCCATTTAATGTTTGAACTTTATCATTAACATCTTCTACTACATTATCTATATTATCTAATGTTTTAATAGCTTTAATACCAAGAATAATTGCTACAACAAGTAATATTATTAATAAAATATATACTATTATTTGTAAAACATTTAACATTATTCTTCATCTCCCTTTTCATACATTGAATCTATTAAATCAAAAAGGTCAGTTTCTAAAGTATCATCTAAATTCTTTTTATTTTCTTCTGGAACTTCTACCTTTTCTTCTTTCTTAGCTGGCTTTACATTATTAAGTTCCTTTTCAATATCATCAAGTATTTGTAAAGTACTAGTCTTTTCAAGTTCATCTAAAGCTTTTACTTTTTTAACTTCATCATTAACTTCTATTTTATCTTCTACTACTTTATCTAATTTCTTTTCTTCTATTTTAGGTTCTTCCTTTTTTTTAGGAATTTCTATTTCTTCCTCATCTCCATAAGCTTTCTTTCTTATAGAATCAATATCTACTTTCTTAGGAGCTTCTGTCTTAGGTTCTTCACGTTTTTCACTCTTAATTGGTTTAATAACTTCCCTTACTCTCTTAATACCATCTTTTTTATCTACAATATCTTCTTTAGTATAATTTTTACCCATTACTCCATAAACTGGTGATATTACAGGTGAAGCTTTAAAAGGTTTTTTAGTATCATCTTCTTCAATAATATAACTTTTCTTTCTTTCTATTTCTTTTAATTCTCTATCACTTATAATATCAGTTTCTTCTACCTGCTCACTTTTTACTTCTACCTCTTTAAACGGATTATCTTCATGAGCATTTAAGATATTAAATTCTGTTTCATCAAAATCTTGAAATACAGAACGTTCCTCTTTTCTAGGAATTTCCATTACTGGTTCCGTCTTAACTTCCACTGAAGAAGGTATCTCATCTATAATATCTTTTTCTTCTTGAGGTATATCTATATCTCTTTTAATATTTGTAAATGTTCTATTTTCATCAGCTACTATAGGTTTAGGAGCTACTTCTTCTACAGTTGGAGTACTTTTTACTTCTTCTTTTACATCTTCTTTAGTATATACAGGTATTTCCGTTTCTTCATCTTCTTCAAATAAAATATTCTTTAATTTTCCAAATATTCCCATATATATCACCACCTTAATCAATTAAGTCTACATCATGAATATCTTCACTATCGTCATAAACATCATCTTCCATAGCTTGTAAATATTCACTTTCTTTTTGTGTTGTAGTTTCAAATATATTAAATTCTACTTCATTTAGTTGACTTACTTCTTCACTTAGTAAAGTTTTAAGTATATTATCATCAAAATTAATTGAAGCTAATATACTAAGAGAATTAGCAACAACTACATTAATATCCTTTTTCTTTACTATCACTTCTATTTTAGCATAATTATACATAATTTCAATAAAATACTTATTATCATTTGACTCTGTAATTTCTAAATAACCATATTTATCATTATAAATAATTTGCTTACTTACATAAGCTTCATTACTTACTTCATATTTTTCAATTACTTTATTAAAATAACTAACAGCATCTATATACAAATAATAAGTATATTCTGTATCTTGTAATACTTCATTATATAAAGAATTATTAATAACAGCTATTCCCGCAGGTACATTATATTTATAGCCTTGACGATAAGTATTATATATTTCTACTTTACGATCAGTCTCTTTATTAATTATATCGTCTAAAGACATATCTTGTACTTTAGTACAACCAGTTAAAAAGACTAATAAAAATAGAAATAATATGACAAATTTCTTTTTCATATACCTACCTCTTCCAAAAAATATTATAACATTTATTTCTATTTAAATAAATTATTTATTTTTTCTTGCTTTCAAATAATTTATTTTAATTCCCATATTCCTAAATTTCTTTTCATACTCAGTCATTATATTATCTTCACTATTATAATCATATGATTCTTCTTTTATAATATATCCATAATCTTTAAGACTTTCTAAAGAATATAAAAATAAATCTAAATTATCAGTTTTTTGAATAATAAGACATTCATTTCTAAATACTTTATCATATATAGGTAAAAAAGTATGAGAAGTAAGTCTTCTTTTAGCATGTCTCTTTTTAGGCCAAGGATCACTAAAATTTAAATATATACAATCTATTTCATCTCTAAAATAATCATTTAAATACTTAGCATCCCCACATATTAACTTTAAATTAGGAATCTCTTTATCTTCTAACTTCTCAATAGCTCTAACTAAGACACTTTCATATCTTTCAATTCCAATAAAATTAATATCTGGATTAGTAAGAGCTTTCTCTATAATAAAATCTCCCTTACCCATACCTATTTCTAAATGAATAGGATTATTATTCTTAAATACATCCCTATTATAATTACCTTTATATAAAGAAGGATCATTAATTGTATATGTACTATTATTAACTATTTCTAAAGCATTTTTAACATTACGTAAACGCATCTATATCACCTAATCTAAAACTACTTTCCCAAATGTTATTTTCTTAACCAATTTCTTTATTATAGACTTACCAAATAACTCTGTAATTATTCCCATTTTATAAGAAACTGTTAAATAAACAATTGCTCCAGCTATCGCTTCTATAGCTACATATAATATACAAGATAATCTACTATCATAATTAACTGGTAAAATAATATTAACTAATAATACAGTAACTATCATAAGTACTAAAGGAACTAATAATTTAGCAAGTGTCTTCCATACTTTTGTATATTTCATACCACAATCTTTCTTTAAAGAAAGCATTGCTATCATAACACTTAATACATAACCAATAATACTAGCACTAATCGCACCTAAATATGGTGGTATACCTATCTTACTATATAAAAGCATTAAAGGAACATCTAATATTGCATTAGTTAAAAAACCACTAATTGTAACTAAATAAACCGTTTTAAATTTATTAAGTCCTTGTAAAGTAGAACTACTAGCCATATACAAATTAATAAATAAACCTGTAAAAACATTTAAACATAATATATATGTTCCCATTTGATTATAACCATAAAATATTGTCCAAATAGCAGAACCTAATAAAGATATTCCAATAGTCATTGGTAAAGATATAAATAATAATATTTGAATAGCTAAATTATACTTATCATTAACATCTTTCCAATTACCTAAAGTATAAGATTCTACTATCGTTGGTATTAAACTAGTACTCATACCCATTGCTACACTAGCTATAATCATATTTATTTTAGGAGCATATGTCGTAATAGCACTAGTTACAAACTCTGTATCTGTTGCTGATAATTTTAAATAATTCATTGTTCTAAGTATTAAAGTCATATCTGTAAAATTATAACAACTACTTACTATATTAATTATAATAAATGGTATTGCATAACTAAATATCTTCTTTACTATCTCTTTATTAGTTACATCATCTTTCTTATATTTATTATTTATACTAATTTCTTTATTTTTATGAATATTATATCTTACATATAAATAAGCAAATAAAGCTCCAAAGAAAGCTCCCGATACAGAAATAGATACTGCTAAAGTAGCACTTCCTTTAAATACATATATAACTAAATAAGAACCTACTAATATAATAGCAACTCTAACTATTTGTTCTAATACTTGACTAATACTAGGTACGTTTATAATTTTATGTCCTTGTAAATAACCTTTCGTAATACTTAAAAAAGGAACTACTAAAATAGCAAAAGATATTGCTCTAATAGCTAAAGATACATCTTCTACTGTATTACCACCAGATAAATCTCCAAGTAATAACTTAGCTATATCTCCTGCAAAACAAAATAATATAACAAAGATTAAAACTGCTAAGAAACCCATAATATTTCTACCTATCTTATAAGCTCTAACTTTAGCATCCATTTTACCTAATGTATTATATTCATTAATTATCTTACTCATTGCAATTGGTAAACCAGCACTAGATATATCTAAGAATATTGCATATATAGTATATGCATAAGCATATAAAGCACTACCTTGAACACCAACCATTGCATAAAAAGGTATGACATATAACATACCAATTATTTTTGTAAAGACTATCGCTACAGTAGCAATAATAGTTCCTTCAACAAAAGAACTTTTTCTCATACCTAATCATCCTCTTTAATCACTTTATAATTATAACATAAAAATAGGTCATTATTATTAATGACCTATCTTACTTTACTTTCTTTTTTACTTTAGACTCTCTTCTTTTCTTAAGACATCTACTACATAAAGGAAAATAACCACTATCTCCTACTAAAATAGAATCTTCTTTAATACCATCATAATATGTATATTCTGCTTCCCTACCACAATCATAACAACTAGCTTTTATAATCTCTATATTATCACTAATTGCTAATATATAAGGCATTACTAAAAAAGGTTCTTGTTCTGATGTCATATTAAGTCCTGCTAAATAAATATCTATATCATCTATTATTGATAATTTAATTAAAGTATTAATATCTCCTTCCATAAGTTGTACTTCATCAATAAAAATAGTTCTTATTTCTTCACTACTATTATTTATATAATTTTCTATTTCTTCAAATCTATCTATTCCTACACAAGGTATTCCCTCTTCATAATCTTTACTAGTAATATAACCTATATCTCTAGTATCTTTATTAGGTTTAAATGTTAATATATGACTTTTATTAAATATACTATTATAAACATCTATAAGTTTAGAAGTTTTACCACTATGCATTGGTCCTGTAAATGTTGTTATCATCTTATCCCCCTATTAAAATATCTCTTTATCAATAATCTCTTTTTTAAATTTATATACTTTGGCCGGCTTATTACCTTCAAATTTATCACTAGTATTAGTATCTTCTATTAAATCTAAACTAAGTATCTTTTTACGAAAATTTCTTCTATCAAACTTTTTACCAAGTATTGCTTCATATGTTTTCTGTAATTCCGGTATCGTAACCCCATCCGGAAATAAACTTTTTAAAATATTACTCTTTACTATTTGTTTACGTAATTCTATTAAAGCATCTTGAAGAATCTCTTCATGATCAAATCCAAGCCCTGGTATTTTATCAATTGGAAACCAGTCAGCATTAGATGTAGATGTTGTTTCTCTAAGTACTTTAACTCTTTTACTATCTATAATACCAATAAAACCTATAGCAACCATTCTCATAACTGGTGATCTATCTACTCTTCCAAAAGCTTTAAACTGTTTGATTTCAACCCCTGTTATTCCGGTTTTCTCTTCAAGTTCTCTTAAAGCCCCAGCTTCTAAGTCTTCATTATTATACAAAGCTCCACCTGTTAAAACCCAATCTCCCTTAAAAGGCTCATTCTTTCTTTTAATAAGTAAGACTTCTGTAACACCCTGTTCTACTGTAAATAAAGCAGTAATAACATGAATACCTTGATTTTTATATAATTTATTCTTTACTTCCATAACAATCACTAATGTTATTATAAAGTGTACTTTTTACACTAGTCAATATTTATACACATAAAAAATATTTATGATATAATTTTATTAAAGAATAAGGTGATATTGTGGTACCAGTATTAATATTTGTTTTACTAATAATTATTTTTATAGTAAAAAGAAGTGGTAATAAAGATATTATAGATCAAAAAGTTAAAACTGATTCAGATAAAGCTAATGCCAAAAATGCTTACAAAGTATATCAAAATGATACTACTGAAAAAATATTATTCTATCTTACAATAATATCATTAATAGTTATTATATTATGTCACTTTCTAAATATTGATCATTATATTCGTGACTATATATCTGCTGATTTTATTGAAAGAAGAAAAGTATCAGAGTTTAACTTATTATATTATCTATTACCTTGTTACTTATTTATTACTAGATTAATAATTATTGAAGTAAGAGTTGGTGATTTTCTATATAAATATTTTAATGTTGAAGAACCAGAATTAAAAGAAAATATAATTAAGACTCTCTTAATAAAAAAGAAACCTATTGAAAATAATGAATTAAAAACTATTGAAAACACTGAAATATTAGATGTTGAAACACCTACTATAAAAGAAAACAAAGAGGAAAAGTAACTTTTCCTCTATTTATTTATTAAACCTAAATTAATTGATAATTCATCTATTTTTTCATCTACTAAAGAATCTATATCCATAGCTTCTAACCATACATAAATTCTTATCTTAGTTACACCTTCATTTAAAGTAATATTCATTTTCTTTAATTCACTATTATCATAAACTGTTATTATATTAGGTTCTACTTCCATAAAATAATTATTATTAGTATCACTATTTACTTCTTTATATAATATACCTTCATTAATAGCAGATTTAATACCATAATATTTTAATCTTTCATTATTTTCTTCTTTTAAATTAGAACTAGTATTAAATACTTCTTCATATTTTAAAATAGCATCTTTACTATGAATATCATAATTAGGTTCCCATATAGTAACACTTTCTGCTTTCTTTAAATTCTGAGCTAGTAAAATACCATCACTACTATTATATTCATCTAAAGAAATATTTCCTTCTACTAAGAATGCTACTCTAAGTCCATTTACTAAACTAGTATTATCTTCAGAATATAATTTAGATATATTAGATAAATATAAATTAGCTTCTTTATCTGTTTTTAAATAAATATCAAAAGCTACATATCTTTGTTCATCTTTATTACAATTATCTATTAAACTATTTATATTACCAGTATAACACTTCTTTTCTTCTGTAGAAGAAGATGTTATAAAATATTCTTTTCTATCACATTCATTACCTTGTAAACATTTAGTATTTATATCTACATTAAACATTTGCATAAAATTAGTAGCAATATCTATATAACCTATAGTTGATGTATATCCTAAAAAATCTGGTAACTGATTTTTATTATCAGCAGTATTTGCTTTTACTAAATCAGACTTCCCTATTTCATTACTCCAATTAGTAGCATCACTAGATATTAAAATATCTATTGTCTTAATACTTATATTAATATCATCTATCTCATCTTGATTATCACTAAGTAATATAATAACTCCACCTAACAAAAAAAGAAAAATAAAAGAAAATAATAAAATAAAAAATGTATTATTCTTTTTATTATTTTTCATTTTATCACTCCTTCTTAGAACTCTTTTTCTTTTCTTTTTTTGGTTGTACCAAATAATTTACTTGATCATGTAATTCAAGAATCTCTTCTATAATAGCATCTCTTTCTCTTTTTCTTTTAATAGAACATTTAATTATTTTAAATATTAATAAAATAATTAAAGCTAAGAATATCATTGCTATAATAATAGTTATTAAGACAAAGAACCATTCCTTACCACTAAACTCTCTACCATATTCTTTAATTAATATAATATAATTTTTAACATTAAATAAATTTATAAATCCTAAAATTATTTCTTTTATACCAAGAAATATTTTACCAAACATTAAATATAATAAATCACCTAGAAATTTTAAATACACTTCCATCTCATAACCTTCTTTATTATATTAATAATATCATATATTAAATAAAAAAAGGAATATTAATTATTCCTTACTATAAATTTATCATTTTGATAATCTATTATAATATCTTTCTTATCTTTAATAGAACCATCTATTAATTTCATAGCTATTTCTGTTTCAATAGTATCAGAGACATATCTCTTAATTGGACGAGCTCCAAAAGATTCATCATAAGAATTCTCTATAATAGCATCTCTTGCTTCCTTAGTTAATTTAATAGTTATATCTCTATCTTTTAATCTATTATTAAGATCATTTATAATCTTATCTAATATTTTATAAACGACATCTTTACTTAAACTATTAAAGTAAATTATTTCATCTATTCTATTAAGAAATTCTGGTTTAAATGTTCTTTTTAATTCTTTATCTATTAATTCATTTTTATTAGGCATATTCTCTAATATATATTCACTACCTAAATTACTAGTCATAATAATTATTGTATTCTTAAAATCAACTGTTCTACCTTGACTATCTGTTATACGACCATCATCTAGTATTTGTAATAATATATTAAAGACATCTGGATGAGCTTTTTCTATTTCATCAAATAAAACTATTGAATAAGGATTACGTCTTACAGCTTCTGTTAACTGTCCTCCTTCCTCATAACCAACATATCCAGGAGCAGCACCTATTAAACGAGATACATTAAAACTTTCCATATATTCAGACATATCTATTCTAATCATATGTCTTTCATCATCAAAAAGTTCATAAGCTAATGTTTTAGCTACTTCTGTTTTACCAACACCAGTAGGTCCTAAGAATAAGAATGAACCAATAGGTCTATTAGGATCTTTTATTCCTGCTCTACTTCTTATAATAGCATTACACACTTTATGTAAAGCATCTTCTTGACCAATAACTCTCTTATTCATATTTTCTTCTAATTTAAGAAGTTTTTCTCTTTCACCTTCTACTAATTTAGATATTGGTACATTAGTCCATTTAGATATAACTTCTGCTATATCTTCTTCATTAACAGTATCACTTATCATTTTATTAGTATTACTTTTCTTTAAGTCTTCTAATTCTTGTTCTAACTTAGGTATATCTCCATGACGAAGACGTGCTGCAGTATCTAAGTCATAATTATTTTCAGCTTCTTTAAGACGATACTTATATGTTTCTAATAATTTCTTTTTATCAGATATTTCATTTTGAATTTCTTTTTCTTTACTAAAGTCTTCTTTTAATTTAGATTCTTTTAATTTTAATTCATATAATTCATTATCTAAATCAGCAAGTCTTTTCTTACTTTGTTCATCTTTCTCTTTCTTTAAAGATTGTCTTTCTATTTCAAGTAACATTATTTTACGTGTTAATTTATCTAAACTTACTGGTACACTATCCATTTCTACTTTAATAGTAGCACAAGCTTCATCTATTAAGTCGATTGCTTTATCAGGTAAATATCTATCTGTAATATATCTATCAGATAATGTAGCAGCTGCTATTAAAGCTCTATCTTTAATATTAACACCATGATGTACTTCAAATCTTTCTTTTAAACCTCTTAATATAGCAATTGTATCTTCTACACTAGGAGCTTTAACTATAATTTTTTGAAATCTTCTTTCTAAAGCACCATCTTTTTCGATAAAACGACGATATTCATTTAATGTTGTCGCTCCAATACATTTAATTTCCCCACGAGCAAGCATTGGTTTAAGCATATTACCAACATTCATTGTACCTTCTTGATTATCACCAACTATCATATGTATTTCATCTATAAACATAATGATATTGCCTTCAGATTCTTTTATTTCTTTTAAGACAGCTTTAAGTCTTTCCTCGAATTCACCACGAAACTTAGCACCTGCTACTAAAGCAGCTAAATCTAATTCCCAAATAGTTTTATTTTTTAAACTTTCAGGTACATCACCACTTATAATACGTAATGCAAGTCCCTCTACAATAGCAGTTTTACCTACTCCTGGTTCACCTATTAAAACAGGATTATTCTTAGTCTTACGACTTAATATCCTGGTAATACTTCTTATTTCTTCATCTCTTCCAATTACTGGATCTATCTTATTAAGTTTGGCAGCTTCTGTTATATCTCTACCATACTTTTTTAAAACATCTTCTTCTGGTTCTGGATTATATCCATAATTCATAAAATTCCTCCTTTTCTATATCCCATTATACTCTTTTATTAGCACTTGTCAATAGAGAGTGCTAATAAAATTAAAAATAAAAAAATCTAGTTATTACTAGACTCTTTTATAATATTATCTAAGTATTCTTTAATAGTATTATTTTCTATATATCCATCTCCAACAGGAGACTCAATATATATCTTATTATCATTAATACTATAAAGTAATTCCATATAACTCTTATCTTTACTTATTAAAAATACTGAATAATAATCATTATTAATTAATATATCACTTTCGTTTATTATAATATTTTCTTTAATTAATAAATTTTTAAATTCTTCTGTTTGTATATCAGAAAATTTATAATAATAACTATCTTCATTATCAGTAACATACTTAATATCAATAGTTACTACATTACTTAAATAATCATTTAATTTATTATCTTCTACTACAATATCACACTCTTCATTACCAGTATATTCTAGTAAAGTTAAATTATTATTTAATATTGTAAAATAATTATTACTAGATAATTCTATTAATGGATAATTATAATTACTACACTGAGTATTTAAGTAACCTATATCATAGACATCACTTAAATAATCTAAAGTAACTATTTCATCTTTTATATCAGATAAACTATATTTTTTATCTTTTTCTAATATAATATAATTTACATATTCTTTATCAGTATATAAAACAGTATAATCTTTTTCATTTTCTACTACTACTAATCTTCCAGTATAATTAGCTAATTTTATTTTATCTTCACCATTTTTAACTAATAATTCTAAATTACTACTTCTTATAAAATTAAATTCATTATTACTTAAATTAACTTCATATTCATTATATTGTGGATATGTTAAAGATAAAGTAGCTATTTCTTTTATATCATAATCCATACATTCTTGATTATCATCATATACTGTAAGAGCTAAGATATCTACTATTACATAAATAACTATACAAGCTATTATAATAAATATATTTCTTTTTCTTTCTTTTTTTAATTCTTCTTCTGTTAACTTTTCTTCACCAGGTATTAAATGATATGTCTTACTTTTTCTTGTAATAAATAAACCTATTAAAATATAAATTACCGCTATAAAAAATTGTGTAATAACTGTTCCCATTAATTGCGAATTACTATAACTAGCTTCAATACATGTATTAATTACTCCATTTTCTCCTAGTAATAAAGCAAAATCCCAAAATCCATGTAAAATAACACAAGCCCAGATATTTCTCGTACGAAAATAAATACTTCCTAAGTAGAACCCCATTCCAATAGCAGCTATTATTTGAGCTATTGTTTCTAAAATACCTTGTCCATAATATATATTAGTAACATGCATAAGACCAAATACTAAACCTGAGAAAAATATTGATAAATAAACTTGTTTACGATTACTACTATATCTTTCTAAGAATTCATTAAGTAACCATCCACGACATAAAAATTCTTCTGCTATTCCAATAAGTAAACTAAATAATATTAAAGAAATTAAATCATATCTATTTACTACAACTTCTCCAAGTAATATAGATGCCCCTGACATTAGTAACGAAAAACACCCAATTACTAACATTACTGTTCCAGTAAAAATAGATGGTATTAATTTTTCTCTTTTCTCCGTAAATATATAACCATTTTTAAATAATAAGAGAATTATTAAAACAATAACTGCAAATAAACTCTCTGCTACTATTTCTTTAGTATATAATCCATATATTATAGATGAACCAAAATAATGAACTAAATTAGTATATATCACATCTGCTATTATAAATAATACAGACATAAATATAAAAAATAAAAATATATTAACTTTTTTCTTTTTCATTTCATTCCCTCTATTCTAAAAAAATTATATCATAAATATTCAATAAAAAAAGAAGATTTTTTTAATCTTCTGTAATTCCTTCCATAGCTTTATAAGCCCCTTGAATAGTCATGCTTTCTTCAACCATTTCATCGATATCGCCACTATCAATTTCAATTGGATCTTCAGCAGCTTTTACTTCTGTAGTTTCTTCTGCTTCTAAATTAGTAATTCCACTTTCTGTATCAGTATCTATTATAACAAGACATACAAAACAACCAAGTACTAATACATAAATTATACTTCTCATTACAAGTTGACCCCAATTAAATTTTTTCTTTCTTTTTACTTGCTCTGTTTTCTTACTTTGTTCTACTTCTTTCTTAGCTTGTGTTTTTTTCTTAGTTTCTTTACTCACTATAATCACCTACTTAAAGAAAGTATAACATATAAAAAAGAATATTTAAATATTCTTTTTCTTATTTAACAACTACATTTACTATTTTACCAGGAATAACTATTACTTTAACTATTTCTTTTTCCTCAATAAATCTAGCTACTTTTTCATTACTTAAAGCTTTTTCTTTAATACTATCTTCATCTTCATTAAGAGAAATAGTTACTTCTCCTCTAAGTTTTCCATTTACTTGAATACCTATTGTTTTTTCATCTTCCACTATTTTACTTTCATCATATTTAGGCCACTCTGCAAATGCTATAGTATCTTTTTCTCCCAAAATATTCCATAATTCTTCTGTTACATGTGGTGCTATTGGATTAAGTAATTTTATAAATCCTTTAGCATATTCTAGTGGTAAAGTATCTTCTTTATAAGCAGCATTAATAAATATCATCATTTCTGATATAGCAGTATTAAATGATAGACTTTCAAAATCATTAGTAACTTTTTTAACCATATGATGATATGGTCTTTCTAAGTTTTTATTTTCTATATCTTTTACACTATCACTAGTCATAATACGCCATACACGTTCAATAAATTTACGTGCTCCTTCTACACCAGCACTACTCCATGGTTTAGATGCTTCAAGCGGACCCATAAACATTTCATAAAGTCTCAAAGTATCAGCACCATATTCTTCTACTATATCAAGCGGATTAATTACATACTTAGGGAATCTTTTACCCATTTTAATACCATTTTCACCTAGTATCATACCTTGATGAACTAACTTTTTAAATGGTTCTTTATAAGGAACTAAACCTTTATCATATAAATAATTATTCCAAATACGTGAATATATTAAATGACCAACTGCATGTTCAGGACCACCTACATATAAATCAACTGGCATCCAGTGTTCAAGTAATTCTTTATCAGCAAATTCTTTATCATTATCTGGATCTATATATCTTAAGAAATACCAACTAGATCCAGCAGACCCAGGCATTGTCGATGTTTCCCTAATACCTTTTTTACCATTATGATTATATTTTTTCCATTCTGTAGCATTTTCAAGTGGAGCTTTACCATTATGTCCTTTATAATCTTCTAGTTCTGGTAATACTAAAGGTAATTCATCATCTTCAAGTACATATTCATTACCATCATCTAAATGAACAATAGGTACTGGTTCTCCCCAATATCTTTGTCTAGCAAATATCCATTCTCTAAAACGATAATTAGTAGTTTTTTTAGCAACACCCATCTTAATTAATTTATCTGTTATTTTATCTTTAGCTTCTTCTACTGTAAGACCATTAAATTCTTCACTATTAATAAGTTTACAACCTTTACCAAGATAATCTTGTTTTTCAAAAGCTTCTTTACTAGTATCTTTGCCTTCTATTACTTGAATCATCTCAATATTATGAGCTATAGCATATTCATAATCTCTTTGGTCATGACTAGGTACTGCCATAACAGCTCCAGTACCATAAGATGCAAGAACAAAGTCACCAATAAATACTGCTACTTCTTTACCATTTACTGGATTAATAGCTTTTATACCTTCTAATATACATCCTGTTTTATCTTTATTTAATTCTGTTCTATCTAATTCAGATTTTTTACTTACTTCTTCAATATATTTTTCTACTTCTTTTCTATTTTTAACTTTAGGAAGTAATTCTTGTACCAAGTCACTTTCTGGTGCTAAAACAAAGAATGTAATACCATAGATAGTTTCTATACATGTTGTAAATATAGAAAACTTAGGTCCATCTATTATTTGGACATCCATTTCTACACCATTAGATTTACCTATCCAATTTCTTTGCATTTCTTTAGTTGAATTAGGCCAATCTATTTCATCTAATCCTTCAAGTAATCTTTCGGCAAAAGCTGGTTGATCTATACATAGTTGGCGCATATTCTTTCTAACTACTGGATATCCTCCTCTTTCACTTTTGCCATCTATTACTTCATCATTAGAAAGTACTGTTCCAAGTTCTTCACACCAGTTAACTGGCATATCTATATATTTAGCATAACCATCTTTATATAATTGCTTAAATATCCATTGTGTCCATTTATAATATTTAGGATCTGATGTATAAACAACTCTATCCCAGTCATAATCAAAACCTAAAGATTTTAATTGTTTAGTAAAATATTCAATATTCTTTTCTGTAAATCCACTAGGATTATTCCCTGTTTCAACAGCATATTGTTCTGCTGGTAAACCAAAAGAATCATATCCCATAGGATGTAAAACATTAAAACCTTGCATTCTTTTCATTCTTGATATTATATCTGTAGCTGTATATCCTTCAGGATGCCCAGCATGTAAACCAACTCCAGATGGATAAGGAAACATATCTAAAACATAATATTTAGGTTTTGAAAAATCTCTAATATCTGTTTTAAATGTCTTATTTTCTTCCCAATATTTTTGCCATTTCTTTTCTATTTTCTTATGATTGTATTCCATTTTATCTGCCCCATTTCTTATTTAAATATTTCCCATATGCAAAATATAAAGTAAATATTAGTACCATAATAATTACAAATGCTATTAATAATCTAAATTCCATACGTAAAGGTATTAAATTTATAATAGCTAATGTAAAAGCTATTATAAAAGCATTTATAATTGCAACTCCATTCAGGGTCTTCCTATAATCCATTTTCTTCTTATCTAAATTAAACTTCTTACATAAAATTACTAATTCAGATATCTTAGTATATTTTTCTTTCTTTATCTTTTCATCAAATATAAAATAATAAACAAAATATATAACAGTAAATACTATTATAAATAATAATATTTCATACATAAACATACCTCCTAAATAAAAAGACATATTCGTATAAGGACGAATATGTCGTGGTACCACCTTAATTTATACTCTAAATTTATAAAGGAATCACCCTATCTACTCCAAAAGCAAGTTCATATTATCCATTAATTAGTTTTCACCAACCACTAACTCTCTATATAACTTTTAATATTACTACTCTTTCTTCAACGCATTACAAGTATTATAAAGTAATACTTTTTTAAAATCAATTATTTTTTTCTTTCATTTATAGTATAATTTCTATCTATACTTTTCATTCTTTTTAAATATAATGTATCATCCATATCATTTATCTTATCAAGTAATATCCCTTTTGCTTTAGCTACATATAAATCTCTATTACTTAAATTATCATTAATACCAGTAACTATCTTACCTTTATAATGTCTATTTAAACGATATGTTTTACTTACTAAATTTTCTGTAATTGGGAAATGAGCATTATTAGTACTAAATGCCATTGATAAATTATCCATAATATCACTTCCCTATCTTCTTTAATTATATTAAATTTGTGCTACATACTCAAGTAGTTTCATAAACATGTTAATAAATTGCTTATCTAAACCTTTCTTAGATAACTTTCTAATAGCCATTCTCTTTTGTTCTAAAGATAAATTAGAGAATATTATTGTTCCTATTTCTACTTTTAAAGTCGTCTTAATTTGTAAATCAGATATAATAGAATCTATATCTTCATTAATAAGTCTAACTGCATCTATCTCTATATCTTTACCTTTACAATTTATAGTTAACTGCTTAGTAGTAGGTACATCTTTTACTTCTACTATAAAATCAGTATCATCTACTAATGTTTCACATTCTACTTTTTCATTATCTATATAAACAATAACATCTTCTGCTTCACGAGTATTTCTAAATCTTATACGATATGTTCTCTTAGCTGGTACAATACCTGTTTTACCTTCTACAGGTCTTATTATTAAAGTATAATTATTAGCCATATAATTATAATCTACTCTTGTAAGTAAATAATAACCTTCTTTATATAAATTACTATAACCATCATCTTCATATAAATTATATTGATTACTCTTACCAGGGAATATATGTATTTCCATTGTTTTAGGACAATTAGTAGCATTTAAATTTTCTTCTAAATCTCCCATACATACTATTGAACCATTTCTAGCAAATACTGGATAATCTTCATCTCTATAAAATAAAATATATCTTTTATCACCTAAATACTTCTTACCAGTTTTAAAATCATACCAAGTACCTTTAGGTAAAAATATTCTTTCTACAGAACGATTCATTATCTTATCTTTACTCTTAGTAATAGGAGCTACTAATAACTCAGAACCAAAATAATATTCATTCTTATAATCTATTTCATCATATATTTCAGGATATTGATAATATAAAGGCTGTATTAAAGGTAAACCAACTTTATAATACTTATAAGCTTCACTATATATATAAGGTACTAAACGATGTCTCATTATACAATATTGACTAACTATATGTGTAGTCTTAATATCCCATTTCCAAGGTTCTCTTTTATAATAACGACCATATTTAGCAGAAAATCTAAATATTGGACTAAATGTTCCATATTGAACATAACGAGCATATAACTCAGTATCTTCAACACCTTCCTTATATCCACCTATATCATGACTCCACCAAGACATACCTAAATTAGATGCTGTACTATTATACATAGGTAATTCTTTTAAAGTATTCCAACTAACTAAAGTTTCTCCACTATAATGAGCAGGATATAGATGTGGTGCATAAGTAGAAGGCCTACTAAGTATCATTGGTCTTAAACCTTCCATTTTCGTACAATCAGTAAAATGATAATAATTTAAAGCATCATTAGTTTTCTTATCTTTTAAATTACGATAATTTATTTCAAAGAAATCAACACCAACTGTATATAATGGATCAATTAATTCTTTAAGATATGCTACTAATAAAGTTCTATCAAATACATTAAATGGAATAGTTTGTTTATCAGAATGTCCTAATGCTTTAGCAATCTCTGTATATTTAGGTTCATGTGGATGAATACCTTCAGATGGATCCAAACTAAGTCCTACTCTAACACCTCTATCATGTAAATACTTAGTAAATTCAGCAGGTTTATAAAATAACTCTCTATTAAAAGTAAATCCCGAATTAAATCTCTTTAAATTATTTTTATCTTTTAAATGCCAGTTATCTCCAAGTAATAAAACACTCAAAGGTATCTTATTTCTATTAAAGTCAGCAAGTAACTTCTTAATAGCATCAAAGTCATAATAATCACTCTTATTCCACCATATACCTAAAGCATAACGAGGTATTAAAGGAGGCATTCCTGTTAAAGTATAATAACTTTGTAAACAATTACCAAAGTCTCTATTATATAAGAATACATATACATCTATTCTCTTCTTATCATTAAATATTAAAGTACCATCTTCAGCTAAAAAGTTAGAATTAGAATCATCTATTGATACAAAACCATCTCCAGAATATAATCCTTTTTGTTTAGTAAACATCATATTTTCTACTTTTTTCTTAATTTGTTTTAAATCCATTACTTCAGATTCTTGAATAAAAGGATCTGTTGTATTATCTAAGTTAGTAATAATACCTCCATAATTACGAGCTTCTGGATGTCCATAATACCATTCTTTATTAGTACCAACTAATTTAATCTTTAAAATACTTTCTGGTGAATATTTATTACTAAAAAAAGATTTTTCTTTTTCATAACGTAAATTAAAATATTTAGTTGTTATATCTAAGACTCTTTCATTTTGATCAACCTTCATTTGTGGAAGTGGAAAATTTCTAAACTTAGCAAATTCTGTAGGACGATCTTCAAAATATCCTTCTTCACTAAATTCAAGTCTTACTAGTAAATCACTAAGTATTGTAATACGATAAAACTGTCCTTTAAATATAGCTTGTGGTTTACTAACCGTATTACTATAATCTACTTTAAAATGTTCTCCCAACTCAGCCATAAAATATCCCTCTATTCTTTTAAAATTATATCATATTTATTTAACTTTTTGTTATAATACTTTCAGTGATGCAATATGTTTAAATATACACTTGATAATAAAAGATATCATACTCTAAATTATTACTATAAAAATAGATATGGTAAAAAAGCATTCAAAGTATCTTTAAGTGCTGGTTTTTCTTGTCCTCATAAAGAAAAAACCGGCCATGGTTGTATCTTCTGTTCAAGACTTGGTTCAGGAGAATTTGCAGGTAATAAAAATGATGACTTAATAACTCAATTTAATAAAGTAAAAGAAATGATGGAAAATAAATGGCCGGATGCTTACTATATTGGTTATTTCCAAGCTAATACAAATACCTACGCAGATGTAGATACTCTAAAAGAAAAATATGAACTTATCTTAAACCAACCTAATGTAGTAGGATTAAATATAGCTACTAGAAGTGATTCTATTACTAAAGAATGTTACGATTACTTAGAAGAGTTAAATAAAAAAACTGATTTAATAATTGAACTAGGTTTACAAAGTATGCATGATAAAACATTAAAACTAATTAATAGAGGTCATGATTTAAAAAACTTTGAACAGTCAGTTAAAGAATTACAAAAAAGAAATATTAAAGTAGTAGTTCATATCATAAATGGTCTTCCCTATGAAACTAAAGAAGATATGATAGAAACAGCTAAATACTTAAATAAACTTAATATAGATGGTATTAAAATCCATATGCTCCATATAATAAAAAATACTGACTTAGCGGACCTTTATCAAAAAGAAAAATTTCCTATCTTAACAAAAGAAGAATACATAGATATTGTTATTAATCAACTTGAATATCTAAAACCAAAAATAGTTATTCATAGAATAACTGGTGACCCTAAAAAAGAAGACTTAATAGAACCTACTTGGTTGCTAAAAAAAGTATCTCTATTAAATGATATTGATAAAGAAATAAAAAAAAGAAACACTTATCAAGGAATAAAATCCTAATTCTGTTTCTTTTTTAATGCTTTAAAACTCTTTGTATGCACAAAGTTTATCGAACTATTATTATTTGTTGTTCTAACAAAACCAAGTCTTTCTAACATCTCCATTGAACTAATATTATCTTTATTAACTCTAACAGTTATTTCATTAAATGTTGATGTTTCAACAAACTTAGATAATGCTTCTTCTCCATAAGATTGACCAAGGAAATTTTCATATATTTTATATTCCATAGTACCATTAAAATTAAGTGTTATATAACCAATAACTTGATTATTTTCTTTTAATCTTATTATATATAAAACACTAGCAAAATCAGTAGTACTCTTTTTCTTTAAATATAATCTATCAGTATAAATATATTCTTCATAACAAGAGTCATCATACTCTTCTAACATAGATAATGTTGAATCTTTAAAATCAAATCTAATATCTTCATCACTATTTAATATAAAACCATATGAATCTTCTTTAGTCATTTCTACTAATACAGTACAATATTTAAGTAAACGATGAAAATGTGATCCATCAAAATGAAATCTTAAATCTTGTTGTTTAGTAATATATTCTATTAAATCTGTTTGATATTGTTTACTACGAGCATGACAATCGCAAGCCATTTCTAATAAATCTAAATCAGACATATCATTAGGACTATCATAATGTTCAGGATGATGAGAATTGTGAATCCAATGTAATTTAATAGCATCCTTTTGGCTTTCACTTAATACATGACTAGTATCATGCATAGCATCCATCTGATCTATAATACTTGCAAGTGACATAAATTCATCAGTATCTTGCATTTTTGATATATCATGAATAGCACATCTACCAAGTAATCTAATTGCATCAACACTTCTATTTTGGTGAATTAAATAATTAGATAAATATTCCCCACTACGCATTACACAAGCACGATGTTTTATAACATCAGTCATCTCTTTAGATATCTTATCAGTATCAATACTTGCTCTTCCCATACTTATATTCCTCACTAGCGAAATATATTATACAACAAATAAATAAAAGGTCAAATTGACCTTTTATCTAAACTCTAAATTTAGTAATAGTTTTTCTATTTAGAATAGCTACTCCTATTATAAATATTACTGATAATAATATTATTATATAAGTACTTAGTTTATTATTAGTATCTGGATTCTCTTCTGATGCTTCTTCTACTAATGGAGGTTTTTCTTCTTCTGGTTTTGTACTATTATTAAATACTATCTCGGATGCACCTTCTAATTCAGCATTACTTATTATATAACTTCCATTACTTTCTACTACTTCTACTTTTAACTTATATACTTTATCATCTAAGTTATATTCTTCATTATTATATGTATCATCTTCTCTTATTTGATAATAGTATGTACCAGCTACTTTATAACTTAAACTATTAAACTTAATATTTCCTTCATTATCATTCTCTATAATAAGTTTCTCTCCATTACTTAATACATTACCATTACTATCTATCTCTTCTAAGATAAATCTAAATCCTTCTTTAGATAAACTATTATCTAAATATTTTAATCCTTCTATATTATATAATGCTTTATTATTAGAAGTTATAGTACCTGCTCTATAATAATTAAATAAATACATTATTATATCTGAATATGTACCAGTAGTTTCTCCATTAACATTAAGTTCTGAATAATTAGATAAACTATCTATAGTAGCTTTTGTTTCTGTTTCAAATTCAATACTTAATTGATTATTTATACTAGGATTTAATATAGTAACAGTTAATACATTATCTTCATATGTATATGTATAATCAGTATCTTTTACTAACTCTTCTCCTTTAGTAATACCAGTAGCTACTACATTATTTTTATATACTTTTAAACTATCTTCTTTTAATTCTAATCTATTATCTAATTTATCTGTTATATTATAATCTTCAAAACTACTTAAATCTTCTTTAGTATATTTATCCAATAAATTTATATTAAGACTCCAATCTATATCATAATTACCATTATCACTAGATATTAAATTATATTCTTTAGTAAATTCATCTGTTATCATACTATATCCTTTAGTACTAGTACTATATTCACTTTTATTAGTAGTTACTTTTAAATCATTCATTATTTGTAAAGATTCATTTACTATATCAATATTTTCTTTATACTTATCTTTATCTATAGTTAAACTATAATTAATAACTATCTCTGTATCTTTCTTAGTATCTCCTAAATTAATTATAAATGAATATAAGCCATTTTTATTTAATTCAAAACCATCTCCATTACTATCTGTTATATCTAATTCACTTATATCTTTAGTAACACCATCTATAGTAATACTCATATCTGATATAGATAAATAATCCCAAAAATCACTACTTAAAGTAGGAATATCTTCTATCTTCAAATCTTCTCTATCTATATCCCCAGTATTTATAGTTAATTTATACTTACTAGTATTTAAGTCATCACTAGATACACTTTCTTTTTTAACATCTATAGAAAAATTATAATTAAAATAATTTACAGTCTCCTCTGATGTATATTTTTCACCATCTCTTCCAAGCCAAGCTACATTGGAAATACCGAAATAAATAGAATCTCCGAGACTGCTATCAGCGAACTTATCTATATCAAACTTAATAGTATATTCAACTTTTATTTCTTCTTTATTACTCTTTAAATCATCTGATAAAGGAGTTATCTTAAATCCAAGCCATTTATCTTCAGCATCTCCCGTATATTCTATTTTAAAATCACTACTACTATAATCATTACTATAAGTATTTGTTAATTTATCATATGCTAATTCATTATCTATATATACTTTTAAATCATTAATAGATAATGAATTTAATATAGCGTCTTTATTACCTTCATCATTAACTATTATATCAGCATGATCTTCTAGATATTCAAAGTTGTTATCTAAGTTCCCAGTAACAACATAATTAGACTCATAGTTATCACTTGATATATATTCTTTTTTTAAATTACCATCACCAGTTCCATATAAAGTTATATTTTGAGTTATAGAACAACTATCAGAATCGGAACCAGCTAGTGAATAACCATAATTACATATATTTGTATATTCTAAATTTACAGTTTCATTCTCATCTAATTTATCAGAATAAAATTTTAAATCATATTCTATTCTTAAATCCGGATAAAAAGAAAATTGTTGAAGATGAAAATATCCATTTAATGGATTGTTATAAAAAGTCAAAGTTCCACTGTTAGTAGTTAATTCAAAAGAGCAAGCTGATTCATCAGCACACAAATCTTCCAATGAATCAGCATGATAAATCTCTTTACCTTCTTCATAAATATAAAAATTTGTTACTTTAGCATATGGCTCATAATAATTTTTTATATCATTAGAATAATTTTTAAAATTATTATAATAATCATATATACCATATGTTCCAATTTGAGTAGACGGAGAATATGTAATTACATAATGATTATTATATGGAGATGTTTTTGTAGCGCATCCATCTACATATAATGGGTTATCAAATTTTTCTTCAACAGTTTTTCGTTCTGAATTACTACAATCACCAATTTTATAGAAAAAAATATTCTGATTTACAATACCTACATTTTTGTAATAGGCACTATCTTTTGATAATCTTGTTCCAAATCTTGCTTGAACAATATATGTAACTTCAACATTTGAATTACCAATTTTATCAGGATAAAATTTAATATTATCATATGAAATCTCAAAATAATCTTTATTGTAACCGTTTAAATAACTATATTCATTGTATGCAACTTGTCCATTTATTGTAACAACAATGGAAGATAATTTTTTCTCATATCTATGTATAACAATACTTCCTTCCGCATCCCCAGTATAAGGCGAAAAAATACTATTACCAATGAAAATATAGTCGTCCTCATTATTACTACCTAAAACACTAAATTCAGCACTTACAGGAAAATTTACATAATAATAATTATCATAATATGGCCTGCTATCAAAGTCAGCTGGCTTTACTATTTCCATATCACCATATTCAATTTTATAATCTATTACTCCATTAGCATATATAGGATTTTTTGCTTTTAAAATAAGATCGTCTTTTATAAAATCCGCTTCATTATAAGCTACATTCGTTATAAGCGAGCACTCGTCTTCAACTTCTGACTCGTTGGTTATTTCAAAACTTAAATCATATGTAATAGTAATATTTTTATTTCCACCAGTTAAATCGTTATAGAAGGTTAATAAAAATAAATCTGTATCAATTGTATCATCTTTAGATAATTCAAAATTTTCGCTAGTATAACCATTTTGATATTCATTATCTCGATATGCTACTGTACCATCTACTTGAATTACTAAGTTAGAATAATCTATAGATGAATAAGTTATATTACTAAGAGTTAGATAATCATTTATAGTAAATGAATCAGTATATTTAGTACCTGTATTAACTTTAATAGTACATTTATTATTACTACAAGATTTACTTATACTAGGATTATTTATTGTATCTGATAATTCTGCTTGTTCTGTATTACTTTCTACATAGATAGATACTTCATCACTTTCTTCTGTATGATTTATTATACTAGCTTTATTTTTAAATGATATATATAAAGATTTATTATCACTTATTATTAAATTATTTTTATTAAGTAAACCTTTTTCTTGAGCTTTAGTTAAGTAACTATCCCAATCTACTGTAACTGTATAAGTAAACTTAGATGTCTTAGTTACATAGGAATCATTTATATTACAAGATATTATATTAGTAGTAGTACAAGTTATATCATCTGCTTCTATATTATATGTTATATAATCATATAATAAATTAACTAATTCAGTATATTCTCCTTCTTTATTATTTATTATAGGTATTAGTTCATCTTTAAGTATTTTAGTAGCATCATCTATATATGATAATGTATAATTTACTTCCCATTTATATGTACCTATTCCATCTTTATATGAAGAATCTTTTAGTTCTTTAGATATTTTATCTTCTGTTATTTTTATATATGCTGATACTGTATTATCATTGAAATTAAATTCTTTAGGCCCACTACCTGTTTTTTCTAATTCTTCTGAAAAATATGATGAATATTGGTATGTAGCTTTTATATCTATTTTATTATTTATATTAGTAAATTTAACTCTAAACTGATATGTACCATCATCACTCTTATATACTCCACCGACTGCAGTTACTTCACCATTTATAATTATTAAGTCATCTGGTTCATCAGTTATTAAGATATCTTCACTAGGTATTAATGTACTAGGTATATCTATATAATAATAAGCATTTTCATCTATTTCTACTTCATCCGGATCTATTATACCTAGTTCTAAGAAAACATATATATTATCTTTAGGTTTAAAAGTAGTACTAGGTACACCAGTAGTACCCAAGTCATATATACTATCTATTCCTATACTAGAATTAGTAGTATCTATTACTTTTAAATCTTCATCTAATAAAGTGACATATGTATAAGAAGATATGTCATCTAGTGGTAATAGTTCGATATTAGAATATTTACCTAATGATATTATATTAATTAATGTTTGTTTATTATTTATAAATAATAAACTTAAAGCTATAAGGAGAGCTATTAATAGACCTAGTAAGGTCTTTTTATACCCCCCCCGATCGATTTTTTAAATTTGTTGATAACTCGCACTTTATTCACTCTCCTACTATTATAAATTTATTATAACATGCAAAAAAGAAATTTAAAAGTTTCTTTTTTAGACAAGTAATTCAATTGATTTTTTAATTTCTCTTTCTGATAAGACTTTACCTTGGCTTACTAAGGTATCATTTATTATAATTCCGGGATAATTTTTTATATTATATTTATTTTTATCATCATCACTAATTATTAAATTAATATCTATATCACTATTATCTATAGTTCTTTCTAATATTTTTTTCATTTTAATACCATTATGGCTATTAGCCCCTATTAATTTAATATTTATTATAAGCATCTCTCCTTTCATGATTTAATAATAATTTATTAATGTGAAATTATATTGTTTAATTTATGAAATAATTGTGATTATCTTATTAAATAAAAAAATCCTTTTAAAAGGATTTATTTTCTTGGCTACCCCAGTAGGATTCGAACCTACGAAATGTCAGGTTCAGAGCCTGATGCCTTACCACTTGGCGATGGGGTAATACCTAAAATATTCTATCATTTATTTTAAACAAATGATAGAAATATTTCTTCCAGAACCCATACCATCTCTTCGATATGAAAAATAATTATTATCTTCCATAGTACAGATATCACTTATAATAAGATTATCTTCTTTTATACCTAAATCTATTAATATATCTTTATTTAATTTTAATGTATCTAAATAATATTTATTTTCTTTAATACCTTTTTTATAATATTTATCTATATTAGGAAATTCTTCTTTAAATAAATTAATAACATCTATTTCTACTTCAAAACATTCTCCACATATACTAGGATTTATTACTACTATTAAATCTTCTATCTTAGTATTATATTCTTCTTTCATTAAATTAATAGCATTTACTATTATCTTTTTTAATGTACCTCTCCATCCACTATGTATATTACCTATTACTTTATTCTTTTTATCATATAATAATATACTTTGACAATCAGCAGTTCTAATTTCTAAAGCAATCCCTTTTAAATTAGTAACTATTCCATCTCCTTCTAAATCTTCAAATAAATTATTTTCATCTATTTTAATTACTTTATTACCATGTACTTGTGCTATTTTTTTTATATATTTAAAATTGTATTTTAAATCATCTTGAATAATTTTATATTCTTCTTCTATCTTTTCTTTACCTAGTTTAGGATCAAAATCAAAAGGTTTCTTAGTATATAAAGATATTATATTATCATCATTTAATTCTTTAAACATTAAATATTTATTCATATCTTACTCCTTACTTAATATTATTAATGGTACTAACATTTCATCTTCTGTAATACCAGCATGCATTGATTTAAGATTAACAGATTTATCACTATATCTAAAATATTTATTAGTTATACCAACTGCTATAAAATCTCCTAAAGAATCTCTAAATAGAGGATGTTCTTCTCCTATCCCAAATATCTTAGATTCAATAATTTCTTCTTTAGTATATAATTTAAAATCTTTACTAAAATATTTATTAAATAATTCTCTAAATTTATCTTTATTATTTGTACTAAAAGAACAAAATCTTCCTTCTATCCATATATCTTTATCTAGTATATTTTTAAATTCTGGATAGTTATCTAATAATATTCCTTCATTATTTAAGTGTCCATGATCTGCAGTAATAATTATTATAGTATCTTTATCTATTTTATTATATAATTC
>Ga0181612_139707_pt1 | contig 30338 bp, 12 predicted proteins | sample HoacroProtozoa21_FD_119630 | JGI IMG/M metagenome (GOLD analysis project Ga0181612, IMG submission 119630) | Hoatzin crop microbial communities from Cojedes, Venezuel. Combined Assembly of Gp0051906, Gp0051904, Gp0051908 | reverse complement strand
TGTAGTCTGTCTTACGTTTTATTCTGATTCCTTCTAACCTTCAGAGTAGCTTAATTCTTTGAAGTGAATATAATTGGCTTGAAGGTTCAACAAGTTTGAGTAAACCTTTCATAAGAGAATTCTAAGAAAAATTACAAAGAGTATTGTTCAAAGTATCCAAAGTATCATAAATACTCATTATGTGAGGAAAAGGGGAATGGTTGTTTCCCTCATACTACAGGCTGCACCACTGTGAACCTAGCCCAGGAAGCTGCTTGCCGTCTTTGTGGCCATGCTGTGCTGCTGGCTCTCAGCCTGCTGTTGACCAGGGTACAAAGGTCCTTTCCAGCAGAGCTGCTCCCCAGCCAGCCTGTCCACAGCCTATGCTGTCGCAGTGCAGAATGTTAGTCCTGTTGAACTTTGTATGGGTCATGTTGGTCTGTTCCTTCAGCCTGTCTGGGTCCCTCTGGATGGCAGCCCCACCCTCAAGTGTACTGAGGACTTAATCTGACGTCCTCTGCTAGCATGATGAGAGTGCACTCCATTGCTACCTCCAGGACCATTGCTAAAGGTATTAAAAAGAACATGTCCCAGTGTAGACCCCTGTAGTACTCAACTTCATACGAGTCTCAAGGCAGAGAAGAACTTTTTGACTGCTACCCTCCAAGTCCCATCATCTAACCACTTTTTCACCCACCTAGTTTTGCACATGCCCAGACCATAAGATCTCAGCTTTGCTACAAAAATATTTGGGAGACAGTGTTGAAGACCATGCTTAAGTCAAAGAAAATGGCATCTGTTGTTCTCCCCTCACCCAAAAATCTCATCATTCTATCAGAGGACAATCAGGTTGGTCAGGCAAGACTCACCCTTGGTAAATCTGTGCTGACTGTACGCAGTCCCATTGAGGCATTGAGAACTGCTTTCTCTGCAGCTTGGAAATTTCTCCTAGGTTATGAGCTGCACCTTTGAAGTAATCTGTCTCCTGAGGTTAAAAATCTTTTTTGGTCTTTTGATAAGAATTTAAAGCTCTTTTTACATCAGAGTTTTTCTACTTTCTGAATTAATTTTATCCTTACACATCACTCCAGCATACCCACCTACTTTTAGTGACTATGACAACTTTCAGCATTTTCTAAGATAACTTTCTTCTTTCTTAGATAGCTTGTCTGTGAAACTATCAAGATTGTCTCTGTATTCCTCTCATCATTTACGGTGGAGTGGAGTTTGCTTAACATGACTCACAAAATTCTTTTTGTCAGGAGATCACAAAGCAGCTAGCATGGTTGCCATTTCTACAGCTTGGAAAAATGTGTCAAAATTCATCGAGTTTTATGTTTATCATCAGAGGACAGAGCACTCAAGCACTGGAACAGGTTTCCAGGGAGGCTGTGGAGTCTCCATCCTTAGAGACTGACAATATTCAACAGCTGACTGGACGTGGCCCTGGGAGATCTGCGCTAGGAGATGCTGCCTTATGTAGAGGCATTGGACTGTATAATCTCCAGAGCTCCCTTCCAACTGCAAAGGCTGTGTGATTCTATATCTTCTGCAGAGTCTGGCTACGGCTGCTTGGAATGCTGTTCGTCCTGAGGATTGGCTTTTTTCAGGAGTCCTCTCACTCCTGTCAGCTCCCACCTTCTCACTTGCCACATGCTTACAAATCTCATGTCCCTGGAGCACCACCACAGCAGCAAAAGACAAGCATCAGTGTCATGGGGCTTGCTGGTGACATAACTCACAGACGATGCTCACTGCTTATCCTATTCACATCAGAATTGCATCTGTCCCTGCGTAGTATGCTCCCAGGATACTTCCAGCTTCTGGAAAGTAATATTGGACACAGATGGCCAACATTCCCCATCATTTGTACCCAGAGAAGTGACAGAAATAGGCCTGCAGTGCTGCTTCCAGGGAAGGCTTGCAGCTGATATCATAGAGAAATGGTTAAAACTGACAGGAAGTAGACACGCTTGAGTATGTCAGGGAATGGACCTTACACATAAAATGCATTCAGCTAGACCCATTGAAAAAATGTATTTCAATTTAAATTGTGTAAAGAAATAATCCCTGTATACTAATGTTGCTTGGTAACAGGTTTTCGTTCTCTGAGTACTTGAGAATGACATGGATTTAAATGAGTGGCCCCCTTGTTGCATGTGTGAAATGATTTGTCTCAGCTTAGAGAGCAGTTGATAGAAATGCGCATCATTGCAGCTAGCATTAATTGGCATCACCAGTGGAAGTCTTGGTGGGAAGGTACAGGTATAAATAGTGTAGCACAGTAGCTGGCCATTTCCCCTTCTTTGTCAGTTCTTCTGATTGCCAGGGAGGTGTTTCCCAGTTGCTTACTGTAGTGTGGGTGATTCAGGTCCAGTATCTTCCATCATCCTTACACTCAAAACTTAACATTCATTAAAATGATACGTAGAACTACTCAAATAATCCATGGCACAAGCCCCTTAACATGCCTAAAGACTCATTTGTGCTTCAAAAAAATTAGCAGCCCTTAGGCTTCAATGTGTAATCCAAAGTGGTTTCATACAGATTTCTATTTTGACAGTTATTCAGAAAGCCAGTGTTTGGTAATTCATAGTTGTCCAGGAAAACACTGGCCTCCTGAAAGAACAAAATGGGAAATTTGAAAGAAAGCGCTTAGGGTTATTTACTGAAGCCAAAGGGCTATTATTGTCTAAAATACAAAGAAATCTTTACACACCAAGGGAGTTATGCTTGAGGATTTACCTTCACACATCTATATTTAAAAGATTTTTTTGGTTTTTTTTTTTTACTTCTAAAAACTCTGATATGCTTATTGCTTTTTCTTCATAATGGTTTAAAGAAAATTAAAGGTTATTCTGAGAAACTCTAGACAGTCATTTCTGTGCCTCTTACTTCATAAATCAGTCTTTTTACTAGCAAATGCGTTTTCAGCCTTATTTGTATAGCATCAGTGACATTCAGTGTTCAGTTGAAGTACTGTACACTGATCACTTTTACATGTGGTACACAGTTCTTCACCTTTCTAGTTTGCCTGTTTGGGGCTTTTTGCTTTTTTTAAAACTGGTGATACAAGGTTTCAAATTCTTGTTTTAATAGCTGACCACATATATGTCATGCTTCTGACTGGAATTTTCTGTTTGTTTCCTTCTAGGCTGTTGATATTCTTTTGCAGCATGGAGCTTACGTGAATGTTCAGGATGCAGTTTTTTTCACCCCGTTGCATATTGCTGCATATTATGGCCATGAACAGGTAACTAAATGGGGGAATTTCAGAAAGCCGAGAAGAGGAACACTGAGCGTTAGATAGGTTTAGTGTTAGATATTTGTTTTTGTAGGTATGTAACGTAAAAATTAGTTTTCTATTGAATTTCCTCTCTCTGTTTTAACTTTAAAGAGATACCCACGTATAGCATTACCCAATGCAATACTGTATCTGATTTTGTCAAAAGAGTTACTTTCATTTGATGTTTTAATTAGCCTTGATGAAATGTTTAGGTAACCCACCTCTTACTGAAGTTCGGAGCTGACGTGAATGCAAGTGGTGAAGTTGGAGACAGACCTCTCCATTTGGCTTCTGCCAAAGGCTTTCTCAACATCACAAAGCTCTTGATCGAAGAGGGAAGCAAAGCTGATGGTAAGAAAAGATATTTTTTTAAAAATCAACTTTAACATTGTATTTTTTAAGTAGAGTCAGGCCTTGAATCTTGAATTTAGCTTCCTAACATGTATTCTCTTTGTGTTTGTGTATCATCTTTGGGCAACTGAAACAACAAAATAGCAGTTGGAGAGTATTCTTCACTTCTCAAGTATGCTTGGTTTCTCTCACTTGCATTCTGTTTCCATTAATACGTTAGAAGTGAAAAACAGCAGCAAAAACCAAAATTAAGATTAATATACAGGGGTAGCTTACTATTGAGACACTTATTCTATCAGAGAACATTCGACCGTGAGGTATGTATCTCCAATCAAAATGACCTGAATACATAGTGAACTCCTAGTGCATGAGATACAGATGAAGGATTTTAACTCAAAATTATACAGCAAGTAATTCAAAATAATTCAGATGAGAAACTGCAAATGGCTCACAAACAATTCAACAGAAAATTGAATCTTTTTAGCACATACTTCATTGTGCTACACAAGCTTCAAATGCTACATTGTGTGACATTGTCCATAAGAGAAGGTGTGTGTGAGAGACACACATAATGGGATGGGCTGATAAATCAGTCTATTCGCAGGCTTTTGGTATGCTATGGAAGATAGGAGTCCATGCATTCTTTTTACAGGTAATCTCAGCCTGATGCCAGTAGAACTATAACATTACGGTGCAGCGCTGTATATTTTGCATGTGCTGCAATTTAAAATATTTTCCACTGTAATTAATATTAACATGCAACTAGTAGTACTGCTGAATTATTCTTGCTCTTTTGTTCCCTCTCCTTACACTGTTTAAGTAGTGTAGAATACACAAAGCATACCAGACTCCAGCCTTACTTTTCCGTCACTGTGACACTTGCATCATAGGCCTGTGCATACACACTTGTGGCCACATCCTACAAAGTCTTATTAGTTTTTAGAAGTAGAGGTCAAATTTTATGCGTATTATGAATATTAATGCAGAGATTCTTATATACTAAACAACATCAAAATTATCTGGAAATTTATTTCTTATCCTCAGAATATGAGAAAAAAACCACATTTTTTGAAAAGGAACAATATATCATTTGCAAAAGTACTGCTCTTTAATACATCTTTCGACTACATCATTACTCTCGTTAACTTGTATCTACAATATACAAGGTAAAATTTTGGTCCACTTGAACTCTATGGCAAAACTTCCATTAATTTCCATGGGGTTGGATTTTGCCTAGGGGTATCACAATCTGATCTTGGAGATCCAGCAGAACTGGAAAGACAAGAAACAACAACAAAAAAAGCATTTGCTGCAAGAATCCTGCATGTTATAAAAAGAACAAGAAGTTATCAAAATTCTTCAGCTGCTGCTTCTCGATCTGGTATCCTAGACGATATCTGGTTCCAGTCTATGCACACAGCTATTCAGGAATTTAAAACAATAGAGCATAACAGGGGAAGGTCAAAACACGGTGCTGTACATCCGCATTGGAACAGCACACTAAATTGCCAGGCTCAGTCCTTTCCTCATCTCCCCTGGCCCAGTCTCCCAGTGACTCCTGTTAGCGGCTGCGGGAGGGGACGGGTCGTTCTGCGCAAGTTCTGTTGCTCAAGCCTGCTGTCTTTGGTGCTGACTCTGTAAAACGCTGGTGTTCCTTAACACTCGGTAAAGCAGGGACAAGAGCCCATGAGCCTTTTTCCTTGCTCAGTATGCCCACTAGTGCCAAACGCAGCATCATTCATGTACCCCTGTTCCTACTCTGCTAGTAGCACAAAGACCATGTTTCTCCCCAATTTCCTCTTCTTTGCTAGATTTCAAAGTATAAATTTACCATAGTCTCTGTGAGGCTTGCCTACAGTACGCGCACCCTACTCACACAGTAAAAATGTGTGGAGGGAAACAGCATGACTCTGATTTGTAAGTAGTTTTCTCAATAGTGAGCTCTTGACGTTTCAGTCTCGATGTGTGTGCAATGAACTGAAACAATTATAATGAAAAAGGGGAAAAGAAGGGATGTTCACTCACCGTGACAAGGCAGTGGGAGGTTCACTATCAGATAGATAGTTTATTCTAAAAGGAAAAGAATCTGGGACACCGTTTCAGATCCTTTTCTTTAAAATCAGTATCTTCAGCATTGGAAAAAGGAGGCTGGAAGCAGGAAGTCTTTTACTCACAAAGTAGCACCCTTTGAAACGATATAAATATAGCTGTGAAGGAACAAGTCTTAAATGTCTAGGAATGAGAGGAATTGGTGAAATAACCTGAAGAAATTTTGGCAGCATTCTGTGCAGACTGGTAATTGGTGTCATAAACTTGAAATATTTCTTTTAACGTAACCTGACCAACTTGTTGATCAGCTCTGGGGCCATGACAACTGGAGAAAAACAGTGACAGTTGAATCAGACTGAAAAGGTCAGAATGCTGCTGAGATATAGCAACATTTGCAGTCTAACAATAGGCAAAGTTCTTCAACCCAGCCATAATATGTAGGGAAAACATAGAAAAGAAATGTACTACCCATGTATAGATCATCACAAATGTTCATATTTTACATATGCATGTTTATAAAACCAATATGTTACAAGTACAGTTGGTTCTGCAGATGCTAACCTCATAATTTGTTTTAACCTAAACACTGTAGGGAAGGACTAGGTAAATTCCATGTGTTTTCAGACATCACTAAGGTGTTTCAAGCACATTTCCTAAGGTATGAGTAAGATTCTTATAAGCTCCAAACTCCTTTTGAGACCACTAATGTATCTCAAAGACCAGCATGCCATTTTAAGCTGCTATCACTTAAAGTGCTTTAGCTATCTTGAGATTTTTTCAAACTAATTTAGTACGGAATTTCTAATTTCTGGTATTTTTAACAATTTCCATTTCCTTCTTTCTTTTTTTCATGCCTTCCAAACTCCTACAGATTTTTTTGCATTAATGAGCCAATATGGTTTCTACCAATTTGTATGATTTATTCTGTCAGGAAATTCAGTTTCATATTTTAGAATATGCAAATAGTAAAATGTAGCAATAATTGATGTACAAAGTATCACTTCATAATGTTGGATTCATTCTTGTCACGTGTTAGATTTTTTTCCTAAGAGAATTGTAATAAACAAAACGAAGAGAAGGTTTTTTTTCTTAAAGTAGGAAAGGAAGCTCATTACAATGAGAGTATTCAGCCATCTCTTTCCTTATTTCATCGGGCTGAACTTTTGTCTCCTTCTTGCTTTTCTTGTAGCTTCACTGTACACAGGTCTACACCCAGCTTCTCCCTACGAATGAATATTCAGCAACACATTAGATCCAGATGACTCGCCGGTTTTAGCACTGGGCTGAGTATAGTCATGATCTTGAGAGGGGTCTTGTTAAGCTGCTGAGCCCTTTAGGTGATCAGAAAGGTAAACGGCTGGGTCTCAGGAGGGCTGATTTCTGAACCAAAGTCCAAGCTATCTAATTATCTGTTGTTTCTCAGCCTCAGCTGCTGCTTATATGAAGGAAGATAACCTTGATTATTGAAAATAGAGCAGTTGTTTTGGCCTGTTGTGCTGTCAGCCGGCCTGATTGTGTGGTCACACTTTTGCTGATGTCCCAACACTCCAGCAGAAAAAGGAACAGTGAAACAAAGGGTGGGGTTTAAAAAAAAAAAAGGTAGTTTAAAATTATCAATATGTTCTACTTTTTCTTATGTTCCATTTCTTTGAAATCAGAGAATACCTGGAAATAATCGCTGCTCAAATGCTTGGATGTAGCAGTAGGACTTCTAATGTAGAAGTTTGTATGACTTCAAAATCTGTTCCTTTCAAAATGAAAGAAGAAAATTATATTTGAAAAACTTTTATAGCCTGATAGTGTAGCTAAGACACAAAATATCTACAAACTTAGAGAACTAGTTGGTGGCCAGGAAACAAAAATGTCCTTCACATAAGCTAAATTCTATTTTTCATTGGTCTTCAAACTGGTGGTTGTGGAGATTTCTTTCAGGGACCACATGATATAAAATATATTCTTTGTCGCTACAACTCCTATGGTCTTTCAGTAAAACTTGTCTGCTTTCAGGACCACTGAGCTGCCTAGAGTTGCAGCTCCTCTTCTTTCAAGTATCTTTGAAAATCAGTCATGTCTGCCAAATGAAACAAATATTAAATTTAAAACCAGAGTTAAATATTAAAAATCCAGGCACGTTCAGTCATGCTTCTCTATTAACAGCTATCACTCGTTGGGACTTGGGAAATTTCCCTTATTTTTTTAAAACAGATTTTCACTGTCGCTTTGTCATCCTTTTACTTACTGAAATGGTTTCACCTGTTATTTTCTACATACGTAGTGTCTCAGTCCTAAGAATAATTTTTACAGTACTCCATTTTGTTACAGACAAAAACTGAGCATTTGCTCATTTTTGTTACTTGTTAGGCAACCTGAATTTTTAGTCTCTGACTGCCATGACAGTTGTACAATCTATCCTCATTTTAATATAAAAATACTTTAAAAATCTCAATTTGAAGAGCTCTCCTGTACTCTTCTTTAGTAATTCCTGAACCAATATGATGTACTTTTTTGCCGTAACTCCCTTCTAAAGTTTTTTGACTGATTTTGGTTTATTTTTACTCTGAAATTCTCCTTCTTTTTAAAACAATATTCCAGTTTACCTGTCATGTTTCATTTAGAAATCTAAAAGCTATCAATTAAAACAAAAACCATCATCCCATGTTCTAGTTATATATCCTTCCAGAGGCAAAGGAAATGGCTTGCAAGTATTGGACATCATTTCTCACTGCATAAACAAAGGAGAAGATAAACGTTTTCTTCCTCGCTCCATCTTACACCCTACTGTCTTGTAGAAGCTCATTGCCCTGAGACCCCCGATGTCCTTCAGGCCATTCTGTGGGTACATATTCTAAAATGCTGACATTTATTATTATAAAACTCTGAAATTTATTCCCTTGTTATTTATTGCACTTCAGAATTCATCTGTGTCTGGTAGCACATCATAATAAAAAATAAAAGCAAAAATGTCAAATGAATCTATGAAGTGAAGAATTCTTTTAGGAAAGAGAAATAAAACAGTTTTCTTTACTCCTTTTAATATAAGACTGATAGGAAGGTTTGTGGGGACAGTTAATTAAATTTCCAGGCCACAAGCTTAATACAAGTTACAGGAATTCCTTTTTTATTTTTTGTCCTGAAACAGAATTCAGCTTTGAACTGCCAGTAGACGTCAGTGAAGTTAAAAGTTCAGCTCAGTTTAGAGGACTGTTGGTTTCTGTGAGCATTCAGCATTACTTCAGAAAGGTTTTAAAATAAGGATTTATTTTAATTTTCATTGTTCCTTATACTCACAGAAAATTAAAAGACAGAGCTTCAGAATGTGTGTACTTTACCCTTTGTCCCAAGGAGACTCAGCTATAGGAAAGAGTTGTTCCTGAGAGATGTCTGTCAAAGTTGTGCTTAAAACCTGCATAGCACAAGTTTAGAAAGCTCTAATGGACAGATTATTCCTTTGTTGTCTATTAATTTCTTGAAAAACTGTCTCAAAGATCTGGTGCTAGACTGAATTGAGACCTAAATGTTGTACAAAGTAGATTTGATTTGTCAGTTCTATCAGTTATGGTGTCAACCAGTTATGGTTGTTCTATCTCTAAACATAGAAAGAAATACACTAAGAATCACACAAGTATAGGCTTTCTTTTAAAACTTAATAAAGATCTTTTTTGGATGGAGAGAGCAATATTTGTATATCTCAGCACCAATAGACAACTCCGCCTAGAACTTTGTCCAATATCTTCCTTGCTTCCTATGAGATGGGTAAAGGAAGAAGTGTATAAGGTATGTCCATCCCCATTTCAGGCCTCCCTAAGAAGGTTCCCAGGTGCGGGAATGCAGTTGCCTACCATGTAAACAGGCAGAAGGCTCCCTGGCGTGGATGTGGCCAGGATAACTGGCAGTCTCCAACGATTCCCACCTGTGGGTCAAGGATCTTCCAGACACGGCTCCCCAGCAGAAGCATTTTTAAATAGACGTTCATGATAAAAAGTGTGTAGCATTATCCTACAACAACCCTACTATTTCACCCAACATATCTGAGAATATCAGCTAGCCAGGAGTTTAAGAAATCACATCAAATTCAAATCCTTTGTGCATATATGCTTATCTGAGAGGTATTTAGCATGAATTAGGTTCAGTTTTGTTTTTAATGTTATACTTTTGTGTGTTGATTAAAGCAACTTTTTTTGCAGGTAAGATACAAGAATTGATCTTCAGAAATTTAGAAAAAATACTTTTATTGGATATATTTTTATAAGTTGTGTGCAACATACACAATGCGTGTTTTTGTGACATAACACACTGGAAAGGTACATCTCTTAAACAGAACAAGACTGTTGTATCACAGATTGTTTGTTTCCCATGTGAAATTATATTGAACCAACAGAGACAAATACCATTCTCACCCAAAAATAATATACTATGTCTCCAGTTTGGTCCATTCTTTTATAGAGTTTCATGTTCTGTCAAAGAATATTCCCGTCCTCTTAAATATGTGAAACACACACATCATCCTTGCAGGTGAGAAGAGGCGTCGAGCAAAATGCAAATATTGGTAATCCAGACATTTGAATGAATTCTGCTCTTCCTTTCTTGCCTTTTAGATGTTTATATTTTAATAGTGACTATGAAAAATATATCCTTATTGTGTCGTCTTTATTTTTTAAAAAATTTCTTTTTGTCACTGTATAACTATATCAAGAATCCTTGATCCTGCTACTCAAAGTTAACATAAACCTTAAAACCAACCGGATTTTCCTTTCCCAATATCAACAATGAAGTATATTTCTGCCTAGTATTGTAATTAATAACTGTTGTTCCATGCATTTGGAATAACTCAGTGGATTGCTTTCTTGCGTACAGTATCTACATATCTTACTTTTTCTTCACATTATAATGTACTGACAGCAATTGCTCTTTCTAAGGGTCATTTATAACTTGTGATTCATTCACAGACAGATACACCAAAACATTCAATACATCTGCTACTGGAAGAAAGCAATTATACCTTAAGTCCAAAAAATCATCTTAACAGTGTAGCACAGATGACACTGAGTAATGTAGTTTTGATATAAGAAAGCTCACAGAATTTTCAATTTTAAAGAAATAGGACTATAAATATTTTAGCAGGAGGTTTCATAATGTATATGCACCACACATGTACACAACACAATACTAAATATCCAAAACAAGCTATGTTAAGTATAAAATACTTTCTTTGGTCTCTTTCCGGGTCAAATGGCAGTGAATGCTCAGGACAATGAAGATCACGTTCCTCTGCATTTCTGCTGTCGATTTGGACACCATGAAATTGTAAAGTTCTTACTCCAGAGCAGCTTCGAAGTTCAGCCCCATGTGGTGAATATCTATGGAGACACACCTTTACATCTGTGAGTCACGTGGAGAAGCTCTCTTTTACATGGTTTGGGCCTAATTAGAAAGCTGCTGTTGTTAACAACTCTTTACTGACTTCATCTTCAGTGCGTGTTACAATGGAAAGTTTGAAGTTGTCAAGGAAATAATTCAGCTCTCAGGAACAGAAAGTCTCACTAAAGAAAATATATTCAGTGAAACGGCTTTCCACAGGTGAGATGTTTAAATGCCATTATAAGTAGAATTCCACTTAGACATGCATGCAGTACAACACCTGAAGTTACAGATGTCTCACCCACAGCTGGACGGGGAGCAAAGCAAGCAGTGAGCTCGACATGGATGGTAAGCTTATATCTTGAGATACAAGAGAGGACACGAAGTGAGAGGTAGAACCAGACAGTGAAAGGGGAGAGAGAGAGCAAGCAAGAGGGAGGAAGGTAGGCAGGGCACCAGGCTCATCAACATCTGGGTGAACAACGATTTCTCTTTCTGTCCAGTGGTGAAGCTGAGCTTACAGCCTCTTCTGCCCAGAAACCTGCTGGGGTCTAGATATTCTAAATTAGAAATGAGGTGGCAGAACACAGTTTGGTCATGATGCTGTAAGTTTGTAAAGTTATTGAAGCGCCACTTTGCAAAACAGACTGTATTAATTTTGCATAGCTGTGGAAAATGATTTTATGCAACAATAATTAAAATGTTTCTGAAACAATAGAAATGAACATGCTTTGCTGGATTAATCATGCATTTGCACATTTCTAAGGATCCTTTATTCTATTACTACACTTCTGTCTCTGTGTAATTTTTAAAAACTTTTTGGCTACTCAAAGTATTTGTCCTTTTATGGACTATAGCATTCATTTTTCCCTGTAATTTTGCAGCGCTTGCACCTATGGAAAGAACATAGAACTTGTAAAATTTCTTCTTGACCAGAATGTTGTAAGCATCAATCACCAGGGAAGAGATGGCCACACAGGTAATGTCATCATCCTTACTGTGTGTAAGCGCGTATGCCAGCACCAAAAAATCAGTCAGGATTTCCAGGGTGATTCCCATGGTAATTCAGTGATCAACATCCAATTACCTTTCAGACAGAGCTCCACTTTTTTGAAATATATTTGCAGGCAGGCAAAGAAGTGATAAGAGTTTAGTGAGGATGTGTCAGGCTCTGTAGCTTGTATATGAGTAACAAAACCTGATGCAAACTGATTGTCTCAGAGTTAGGCTTCTAAATAGTTTTAAGAATTGGGCCCGAGCAGTGTTCTGCTAGGGACTGGGCATATAGGATATAGTGTCTGAAGGGCTGCACACCTCCGTATCCCTACCACGGGCAAGGAAAAAAAGCACCTTCTTTGTTTTTACTTGCTTTTTCTCACGTACAAAGTTGTTAAATGTGATTTGCAGGTGGCAGAGTAAATGCTGACAGGCTGTATAGCAGGCAATAGGTTGTTTCTTGCAGCATTAATATTTTATTTTCACCTATTGCCTCAGGTATTGTTTTTTAAATTTATTCCTTTACCGAGGAAATCAATTTGCACTTTATAGTTGTTGCTGCAAGTCCTGTTATGATGTTCTGAAAGTTGTGCTTACGATGTTTCTCTGATGTTCTAGGATTACACTGTGCTTGCTACCATGGTCATATTCGACTTGTACAGTTTTTACTGGATAATGGAGCTGATATGAATCTGGTAGCTTGTGATCCCAGCAGGTCCAGTGGAGAAAAGGATGAGCAGACCTGTTTGATGTGGGCTTATGAGAAAGGTATTTCAATTTTGTAGTTTCTGCCAGAAAATCCATAGAAACACTACAGGAAGGAGAGAACAATGCAGGAAGGAGAAAATACTACAGAATAACCCCGCAGTCCCTGTAGACTCAGAGCTCTCACCATCTGCTTTCCAGTTTCTGGCATGAAGGGTTATAAAAACCGACCCTTTATCTTCTCAGGTACTCTGTTAAACATCAGCTTTATTCAACAGAAACTCAAGTACAGGAATATTTATGTGCTGCTAAAATAGAAAACATACAGCGTGTTCAGAAAAGGCTGTTTCTGCCTCTGGTATCTGCATGAGTTCTAATTTTATTACTGAAGGAGGCATTACAAGGAGCAATGAATCAGAGTCAGTAATCTTAAATTCTTGCAAATGTGGATCAAAGCAAGGCATATACCATGTTTCATGTCCTATGTGTACAGCAACATCTCGGTTTTCTGTCCTGTTCTTGACTTCATGACTTCTGGGACCTCCCCCCAAGCTCCAAAAGCATTGCAGTACCGTTTACTATGAGAACGACTGTAATATAGTAAAGCTATATATTTCAAAGGCCTTTCAAAAACCTGGTATTAGCAAAATACTCTGTATGAAATTACTGAGGGAAAATTCATCTTTGAAAGGTTTGGAGAAGAATTTTGAATATTGCCAAGCAGATCTTCGTGCATCAGACATCTGGTAGAGTCAGCACATTGTGCATACACCGCTCTCTTCTGGTTCCTTGCAAAGGAGGACAAGGAGCATATCGACTGTCTACAGCAATGTCGTGTGCAAATATTGTCTGGTTTGGGACACCGAAACTGAAATATTTTCAGGCACTGGTTTTCCTTGTAAGGCCCATTGAAGACTGTTGTCAACTTCCATTTTAGGATTTCTGTAGCAGGGTTTCATTTGCCATATATCACATTTTAGGATTAGGTGGACTGGCAAAAATAACATGCTTGTTCTTATTGGCAAGTATTTCCTTATATTTCTGTAGTTAAAAGTCACAATATGTTTCAGATTAGTGCCACTGTATCTTTGTTTACATGTTTTATAGGAGCATTATATTTTTTTTTAAATCTGCTGAATTTGTATAAATCAATTAAAAAAAAAACCCTATTGCATTTGCCTGCAAATCTTGATATTTCCTCATTCTTTCTTAGGTCATGATGCCATCGTGACCCTTCTGAAGCATTATAAGAGACCTCAAGATGAATCGCCCTGTAATGAATACTCACAACCTGGAGGAGGTATGGTCTGAGAAATCACTTTCTTCTGTAACTTCAGGGTCTGATCCAAAGACCGCTGAAGTCTCTGGGAGTGTTCCACTGACGTCAGGGAGCTTTGGATCAGTTCTGTCTGGCGCAAAGAAAATTAGTGTAATGAGAATGCTGTTTTCCTGGTACCCTCTATTTCTGTCAAAAGCCTTCCTTTATCTTGAAATAGAGTTGTCACTTCACATTACTCACTAGGAAGAAAAGCTAAAAGCTGTGAGATGAAGATCAATCCCTAGTAATCATTGCTCATACCTTTCTACATCCTTAGTAAGTTGTTTAGCCATTCTGTTTGTATTGTTTAGCTCTGATGTTTCTTTGATTGCTGACATTCAGTATATTTCTATACTCAGTCCCCTTCATATTTTTTAATATCTTTGGATATCTAATTGCCCCTTGAGAAGAATTAATTACCCTTTTTGCTACAAAAATCCTCATTTGTTTTGGCAGCTAAGTGACAAGTGCCAAGAAGAATGCTAACATAAGCAGTTAGATAAACAAAAAATTTTGCAATGTGCTGGGAGCGCTGCCTGCAGAGAGGGTGGGTACATTACAGGTTGTGGCTGGTCCGGGTCGTGGACCCCTCCTGCTGTGGAAACGGGAGGAACGCTGCAGTCAGCAGCAGCACCAAGCTGCTTCCGACATGGTTTGACCTGTTCCAGGTTTAGGTTTATTGTAGCTCAACTCTGTGCAACTCTTTAGGCCGCTAACTTTTGCATTATTGGAAATTTATGTTGGCAAGCAATTAACATACCCAGAGAGAATTTCTTCATGCTGATTGTTAAAACAACTCAGCTCCCGCTTAAGCAGAAAAACAAGAGATGACCTTTTTATGGAGAAAGCTGAGGTCTTTTGGAAAATCTAGTTAGTGAACTAAGTGCAGTATGCTCACAGCCCAGTTGTCGGAATTTGTGAATCTGATCAGAGTTCCTTTACCAAATCCAGCTGATACAAAAGGCTACACTGGCCTCTTTAACACCAGTGAAAGTCAGTATCGTTCTAGAGAGGTTAGTGAAGCTAGATACAAATTACTTTCAAGAACACAGCAATATAACATCACAATCATATGTGCTTAGGTGTGTTTTCACATCTTTATTTTTCGTTCTTTAAGCAACCATTGCCTCATTAATTTATCAGTACAGATACTTGCACTGTCTGAATTCCGTAAAACTCATTCTGTTCTTTTATTTCAGATGGTTCCTATGTGTCAGTTCCATCCCCTCTAGGAAAGATCAAAAACATGACTAAAGGTATGCTCAACGGCAAGGGAAATGTTGAACTTTTATGAGTTTTTATGCAAGGTGTTTGTCCACCTAAACATACTAGACAAGATTCATTATTCCTGGAATTTTCTTTCTTCATAAATGTAATGATGTGCATAAGCAGGAGCTATTTTTCCATAGAATAATTTTAGAAACAATACACTTAGCTTTGTTGCTCAACATCATGATAATTCCTGTATTTATCTCCTTTTCATTTCCTTTAAAAATATATTTACTTTTATTTCTTTGGAGAAAAGGATGTGATTCTGAATTAGTACTAATCAAATACACACATATCCATGAATGCAAACAAATATTGTATGGAGTTCCACTGTAAGATGCCTGGATTATCATTACAAGAAAAATTCTATCCAAAAATAATTCGTGTTAATCTGAAACACATATAGACATTCAGATGAATATTTGTACTTTAAAATATTTCATTTTTTGTGGTGCTTTCAATTTTCCACTTCAAATATTCATGCTGGATATAACCAAATCCTTACATTCTTTACATAGCAGCATTGAAAAGTTGTGGTTACAAATATTTTTATAAACTTAATAGTAATAAACAAAAAAAATCAACAAGGTAGCAATGTTTGCTAATTATATTAAGTTGCAAGATTTAGGTTCCACATGTCACTGAAGAGTTAGATCTGGAAGAACGTCCCCTGCATTAGTAACGAGCACTAGCTGTACAGAAAAAAAGGGACTAATTCTCCATATAAAGGATTTTATGCAACCATCATATGGTACAGGCAGAATATGCTCACGGGACGGTGTTCATCAGTGATAAGGTTTTAAAGCCAAGAAAGCCCAAGGTAACTGTAGTATTGCAAGTACTTGTCTGTTATAGGGGTTTACTATGGTTACTGAAAGAAAGGCGAATAGAGTTACCAGTCACCCAATTCACTGAAGGAAGATGAGCTTTTACTGGGCAACGGTTTTGTGACGTTGAATGCTTGTATTCTGTCTCTTCCTATAAGCAGGAGAAGTGTTTTCTTTTGCAGAGAAGGCAGATGTTCTTCTCCTCCGTGCTGGTTTGCCATCACATTTCCATCTTCAGCTCTCTGAAATAGAGTTCCATGAGATTATTGGCTCAGGTACCAGAAATAAAAATGCATCCATTTTAAATGTCTGATGTTCATAATAAATATCCTTGTGGCTATTTATTTTAAATCATTTTAGGATCTTTTGGAAAGGTATATAAGGGACGATGCAGAAACAAAATTGTCGCAATCAAACGGTAAGTTTATCAGACTTTTCCATCTTTTTTGTTTAATGACCTAGTTTTAAGTATTAAAAAAAAAACCATATTTTATTCTATTTTTGCCTTACTGTTTTCTCTCATGTAAATCCTAAGCTATTGAGCCAATACCTACTGCTCCAAATCTGACGTGGACATGTTCTGCTGTGAAGTTTCCATTCTCTGCTGACTGAATCATCCGTGTGTCATCCAGTTTGTGGGAGCTTGCTTAGATGACCCAAGTCAGTTTGCTATAGTCACTCAGTATATTTCTGGAGGATCGCTCTTCTCCCTGCTTCATGAACAGAAGAGGTATTCTGCTTGTTCTCTGCTTGGGCTTGTGATACAGAATCTGGAAGAGTAGTAGATTATGCTGATCTAAATAATGTTCATTTCAGTATAAAAGTAGAAAAAATTTAGCTTTGTTTCAGATTATTTGGTATGCAAGGGAAATTAATAAGTAATTGTTATTTAGTTGTCATTTTACATAATACACATTTACATTACATAGATTATATATCATTATTTTGTATTTAAAACAATTTTAAAGGTTCTATGATTTCTAGATAAGAATAATTTACAGATAATTTTTGCCCGTTCATTAACTTTGAGTATTTTTTTTCAAAATATAGAACTCTCGATCTGCAATCTAAATTAATCATTGCTGTAGATGTTGCCAAAGGCATGGAGTACCTCCACAATCTCACACAACCAATCATACATCGTGATTTGAACAGGTGAGTTTCTTTATCCTAAAAGTTCAGGAAATGCGAAGCCATATACAAGCCATATGCCACGTGAGACAGTGATGATCTGCAGTCTCACCTGTACTTGCAGACTCTCCTAGCTGTGTGGGGTATCATTAGTACTGCAGGAAGGTCCATTAGCTTGGAGGAAGGTCTGTTTGCGTCAGCTGGGCTGAGGAATTGGGGCACGATGCGTTCACATTCACTGGAGGCTTTAATATATTTTAGTTGAATGACTTGACAGATGGCAGTCAACTTCATGCTTATAATCATTTCACTGACAGATATATTATCTGACATTCACAAAATAGTTATGCCCTGTTTGCATGCATTAGTCCTGTGGGACAGCCTTTTTACAATTTGTGCTATGTAGCGCATTTCCCCAGTGTAATTTTTTGAATCCAAAACATTCATTAATTCATTTCACCTCCTTTTGCCCCTTTCAGAATGAAGTGCCTGATATAAACTAGTCACTAGTCCCCCTAAGGTCAATGCAGAAGTACAAAAATACTTCCAGAAGGCAATCCCTCCCGTTTGTTTTAGGTGCCTGTCTTGAAAAGGGGAGCACCTTGGATGAGCCTGTGCTTGTCATGGGGAGGGGAGCAGCCATCTGGTTTAGACTAAGTGCCTAATGCTGACACTTACAGGGGTACAGTAGCTAAATCCCAGCCCGGGAGCCAGCTGACAGTGCCACTGGCAAAGAGGTAGGAGAGAGTCTACATGATCCGGTTATCCAGAATTCCTTCCGGAAATGAAACTGGATTGAAGAAAACTCAGAGTTTTTATACAAACCACTATGAGTCACGTTTGCTGAACTGTAATTGTCATTGAAGGACGCAACTGCTAAAATCCACTATTTGCTCACATTTGGCCCACCAATGTTCAGTGTTTATTAGAGGCAGGAAACATCTCTACTGAGCAAAATTTTCTAGTATTATGTCCATCAGAAATCACTCAGACTAGCCATTCTGCACTAACTTCTACTTTGGAAGGGGACTAACCAAAGTTACCTGTAGGCATATTTAAAGAAGAGCAACCAGCACAGAAAGTTAGCACTGCATAGCTGTTGCACTGTTTAGCCACAGTAGTTTGCTTGGAAACGGCTTCTTCATAGATACAAGCACTGTGAGAAAGCTGCTACAAAAATAATTCTTTAAACTAGGATGAATCAAGTTACAAAATGTGTTTTCTTCAGTGTCAGACATACACCTCTTCATTTTCCACTAGCTTAACTACTTGTTTTTTTAAAAAAAATCACAGAAACGTTCATTTTGTTTATGTCTCAAGTGACCAGCCCTATAGAGTTGTGGTGATACAATAAACAACATTTTCCCACATCTTGCGGTAAGTTTTCATTTCTTAGTGACACTGATAGCTGCAGTGAAAGATTCCTTGTGAAAAACACTCTTTTGGAAAAAGGAGCTGGATTTTTCCCTCTGAGTAAAGAAATAAACTAATCATGAGACTATGCCCAGTTCAGGGTTCTGGTATGAAATTCTGAAAAAAAATGAGGCAGTGGCAGTTTTCTGGATGTTGTTGTTGGCACCTCCAAGAGAACAGCATATCTTGCACACGTGAAAGGTTCTGCCTAACACCGAGAGCTCTACAAAGGACGCCCATGAAGGGAGCGACTTCAAATGTAGTATTTGTCCTTTATAAGTGGAAGGCTTCTTGCGATTTGAGGCAGAACATGGAGGGTGTGTGTATATAAGATCAGTCACAGGGGTGCAAGCTGAATCCCGCTGACCTCAGTGTCCTGTCGCTGGCAGTGGCCTATAGTGACAAACCGGAGACCCAGGCATGCATATAATGGCAGTGTCTTGAATTCTCTTTCAGTTCCCAAGAACTCTGGGCTCAACAGGGTATTTTCAGAAATGAGTGCCTGCTCTTGAAGCCACATTTTTTAAATGAAAGAATAACTCTATTTGTGGTTACAAAAGAAAAAATATCCCTGCAGATTGAAGAAGAAAATCAGATCACTGATGCAAAAGAAAGTGCACATTTCTTTATTTTAGTCTGAAAAATGCAGTCTCCAAACCATATTACTTCAAGCCAGTCTTCTGGGATTTATGTGCCCTAGGTTTGCAATACTGGCACAATTTCTGCTTTATACTCTGACTGCAAAAATTTTAGCACGCTTTGCTTTACTCGTCTGCTCCAATGTAGGAGTGCATCCATCTGCTCATACTAAAACTGCTACAAGCGTATAAAAATGGCTACTGTTAACCATTGTCAATTACACACCCAATTACTTTATTTAAATGGGCAGATATGGTATTTCTGTATGATTGTGATAAATGTATGCTGCTCAGAAGGGTATTGCTGGTGTGTTAGATATATCCGTGTATATTGACTATATGGGGGCTTAATCTAAGTATATTAAGATAAGCCGTATTCTGCTATTTTACTATAGCAGAGCTACATAAAATTTGTATGTCGAAGTGTATTTTAAATGCACTTTGGATTGACTAAATGCTTTCAAAAAACATGTCATTTATCAAAATTCTTTTAGCCTGAGAAAGCCTGGGCCCACATTTCAGAGGCCTTTGAAATGCTTCATTTTGACATTTAAAATTGTTTTTTCTATTATTATATTATGATATATTATTATATTATAATTATAATATATTACAATATATTATGCATATTTCATTAAAGGGTGGTGAAATACCAAACTGTATTGAATTGTGAGATTTTAGATGAAAATGCCTCCTTTTGCTAGAGACAAAATGTGATTTTTGGTTCTGCTAGCCCTTTGATGCAGAAGGCATATTATTCAAACTGGGGATGGTTGGGCTTTCCTCTCACGCAGCATAGCTGTGCACTGCTTTGAACAAACAGCTTTCTCTCCTTGACTGTCATCTCTTTTGCTTTTACAAGGCATCCCTTGCAAGTCCTGAGTCTTGGGATGGACATGCAGTTCTTCAATTTTGCCACAAGTCAGGATGCTAACAGTTTCCAACTAGGTACCTTTACTCTTTCAGCAAATGGATCTTAACCCGCCTTGAATGACAAGGTCTGGATTTAGAGCAAAGAGAAACTGTTGATGTAACAAGCTTTCAGTACATTAAATTGTGAGGAAAACCTTGGCACTGGACAGAGCTTTTCTACATTAATCTTTCTCAAAAAAAATTAATAGCTGTTGATAACAGCAATATGCCTCCACCAGTTCTAGAGGCTTTTGGAAATGTTACAGGAAAAAAGCTGTTTAGGCCAGACCTTATTCATGAGCGTCCAGTTTTTGAAGTATAATGTGGATTTGCTGTGCAGAAAGCAATCTGGATCTCAACCTAAAAAAAAGGCTGGAAGAATGTCTTCTTGCCACCCTATTTTTCTTTTTCCATGATTGTACTTGCCTCGTTTCTCCCTTGCATACCATCCACGTCCACCACCTCTTGTCCTTCTCCTTACAGTCAGGGTTCCCTTCTCCTCATGCCACTGGCTCTGACCTCAGCATCCTCTGCTGTCTCCCGGAGTCTCCTTGACATGCCTGCATTGCTTCACTGCTGCCTTTCGGGCCACCAAAGCATGGAGCTCAGAGGGGATGCTGCAGCTCTTGCCTCAGTTGTGGTGCCAGCCAAGAGCCCTGTGTCTGAATGCTGCAGTCTGTGTAACTGCTTCAGGGCAGCAAAGATCCAAACCTTATGCATGGCTCAGCTTTATGCCTTGTCACTATGGGCTGCTAGAAAAACAGTTCTGCACTGAAGGATTTTAAATAATGCTTTCCACAAAAGAAAACTCAAAACAGTATCTCACTAGAGAGCCAAAAAGCGTATCATCGCTTCGCAGAACTTTTACTAGATAATATTTGTAAGGGTCAGAAGATAATTTGCTGTAAGGAGATCCGTGTGGTTGATGTGTGGTGCTGAGAGTAGCTTAACTTCCAAAACTTTTTAGTGCGAGAGCAGAAGTCATGTTTTCAACATGAGTCCCAGTCATCCCACAGGCACAATTACTAGATGAAAATCTTTACGACGACTAAAGAGAAAGACCAAGAGTGAAATTCTGACCCTTTTGTGTTAAGTTTTGCCAGTGGCTTCACAGGAGCCTTACATTTTCTACCTTAAATTTTCACATAGCTTGTAACCCTCTTTGTGAGCTCTGAAGTCTAATGCATTGCACATAATGCATTAAATAAATCTGCAATATGGCTTGACAGAACAGAGAAGAAAATTAATCTTACATGTCTCTACCCTGGAAAAGGGGTTATCCTTCCATTTTGAGAATAATTGGGAGGTTTATTTTGCTTTCCAGTTCTGGAAAAAGAGGTTCTGACAGCTATCAGCAATGGTGACATGTATCAGCCTATTACTACTTACACTGTGGTGAGGGATTGTAGCCGCAATGATTATAGCACTTTAATAAAAAGGAGACCATTTTAGTATCAATTTAATTTAAGCCATAACAGCTGAACATGGTTGGACCAAGCCTTTGAGCGACTAACATTCATTTGATGGCTCTAACTATCTGTAAAAGTTTCTGAGAGCTGGCTTAGTGAGAAAGATGAAAGAGAGGGTGGAAGCCTGGTGGTAATGGGGATGGTGTCTGCAACTCCTCTTTGTTATAAAGTGCCTTATGAAATCTTAAAATAGCAGTTGCCTTTCATTAAATGCACAGTGTGTTAAGGTAGCAGGATCTTTTGATGGCCCCGTTCCCTGGGAAAGGCACAGGCACTGAATGCACTTTGCCTCTCGCCTGCCCTGAGAGGGAGAAGTCCTTGCATTTGGCGGGCCCGCAGAACTACTTGCTTTTGTAAAAGCCAGGATGATTACACACTTCTGATTCTTTTCTCGTTTTTTTCCTTCCATGGTTTCATGAAGAGAATGACGCTTGGTCTCACCATTTCAAACTGTGTGTGGCCTTAACAGAAGACAATTAATTTCTGATTCTGCTGAACTCATTATTAACCTCCTGTCAGATCGAATCAGATCAGATTTATCTTGCTGCATTTCTCAGAACAGAGGCTTAAGATTTCCTTTCTCATCTGTGGTTTTCAAATTTCCAAGTGCCATTGAGGCAATAATAGCATTTTTTAGCTGTACCTGCCAAGCCTTATATCTGTGGCTTATTTTTTTCTACTTTAGAAAAGAAAAATTAGTAACTGTAGTGTTCACTCATGGTACCAGACTGACAAAACCTTTCTGGAGACTGCCTCCTGCTTTCAGACATGTCCATATGCTCAGCACCAAGACAGGCATTTTGGCATTCTTTTGTCAGAAAGACTTACGCATGTCATGTGTAGAAAGGGTCTGTTTACGAATTTTTTGTCTTCTCAGAAAAAACCCATCAGCCCAGGTCTTCACTATGTGTATCGTCAAGTTGGGTTTATTCAAGGTCTATACAATCCTTGAGTACACTGAAGTTGAAGCTAGGGCTCAATACATTCTATTCACATTGAGAAATGGTGATAATTTCTGTCCATACTGAAAGAGGTCAAATCTGAACCAAGACCACAGACAAGTCTGTAGTTTTGTATGACTCGCATGCCTACATTCAACCCAGGGTACAGCCTTCAAGAGTCTCTCTAGTTTAGCCTTGTGTTTGATTAATATTTTCATTTGACTTGTGGTGGGGGTCTCAAAACAATTCCACATGTCATACTCAAATCACTTAAATATTTTGATGGAAAGTATATATGGGAGCTAAAATCAGATTAAACTAAAAGAGTCATGGCTACATTGTATGAACCCACTACACTTTTATGATTAAATTTATCATCTCAAGGTTTGGGTTTAAATGAAGCTACAAATCTTGAAGACAGTGATTGGTGGGAGTCCTGGTTGGGAGAGCTTAATTTTTTTCTGTCTTAAAAACTATTATCTGCTGAAATTTGTGTTCCTCACTTGACTGCTCTTGCTCGTATCCACAGCTCTAATATGGGCAAGTTATGCTTTTTTGTTGAGACCATCAATATTGCTTTCCTTTTCACTTCATCATGTAAGCCATTGCCAACTTTTTCATTTCCCTTTTTTCATATACTTTTCACTCTCCGGAATTTACTTGGATCAGTCAACATTTTGATAAATATGTTGTAAGCATTATTGTGTCCACATTCATACGCTTTTATGTTGTACTTTGCTCAGCCCTTCAGAAGCTGTGTCCTGTGAAGGCACAGTGACTGGTGAATGAAAACCTTGATCTTCAGCGCTGCTAGAAGCTTTTGACCCAGCTAAAGCATTTTGTGAATCTTTCCCTGCATTCCCAGTTTGACAATCTGCGTTTGTGGTGCCAATTTCTAAAGGCCTTGCTCTTTATTTGTTGTATGTAACTGGTGTTTTTGTGCTTCCTCTTGTGTGTTCTTTGCTGAAAATTAAATCCATTGCAATAGCTTCTTTGAATCAGTAAATCAATTTTCAGTAGATTCTATATACACTTTTCCTGTTAAATGACATTTTGCAAAAGGCAAAAGATGTTTTGCCTGCATCGTCATGATCTATATTCTTGTACTGCATCTTGGATATAGTGCATGTCTTTCATTAGAAAACATTTAATTAGCAAGTATTTTGTCCTTGTCCCTAAGCCTGAGTCTGTCCAACATTTATAGATCTGTAAAAGATTGTAAATGTGGCAATAGCTCACTTCTCCAGTTATTTTTAATGGTTTCCTCTCTCATCGGGTTTCTGTACCAGGTACAGAACCTCCTCTTTTCTCTAGCAAATGTGACAGTAATTGAACCGTGTCTCACTGTTTCAGCGAGATATCCAGCTAGACCTACTTAAGCGTGGAAGTGGGAAGATGTTATTCCAGCTCTTTTCAGCGTTTCTGGTTGCTGGCATCTGTGGCAGATGTCCCCGCAGCAATATGTATTTGCATTCTGTGATCGTATCGCAGTGGTTTGAAAAACAAACGTATTAGTGTGTTAAAACTCAGGGGTTTCTTCCCCTCCTAGCAAAAGTGATACTTACCACACTTCAGCCTGTTTCTGAGCTGCTTGGAAAAGCTCAGCTGATTCCTAAGTTGTGGATTTGTTAGGACAAGAGGCTAGTGCAGCCGTACTGTGCAGGGTACGAGGGACTGCATCCCTGTGCAACGCTGACCCTGCTCAGGGCAGCCTGTGTGCAAAATCATGCTCGCAGCAGCGGCTCTGTTGCGTGGCCCTCACTCTCCTAACCCCTTGCATTTAGAGATTTTTTAACTCCTTCTAGGCATGTAGATCCTTCCCTGCTAATTAGAGTATCACATATACCTTCTAAATAATCCTAATTTGTGCTGCATGGCACTGCATCACTACCTCAGTGTTAGTGGCTTCACAAAATCTTGACAGACTTAAGCCGATCTTTTCAAATTGGGGTAAATGCAACATTTTGTTTAGAACACACACATTGAGTTTCTTTTTCACTTGGCTGCTGGCTGTGCTTCATCTTGATCAAACAGAGAAGCAAACAAAGAAAAGCAACCAAAGCTTCAGTTTTGTTAATTCCTGGTATCTGTTCTTCACAAGTTTGCCTTCCATCTTCCATTTTATGTGCTTACTACAAAGTCTCTCCCAGGAAACAGAGATCCATAAAGATTTTCAAAGTTTGAAAGAAAAGCTTACATCTCCAGACATCCTTGTAGCATAATAATGAATTTTAATTCATTGTTACTGTTCTGTCACAATAAATGGATTTTACTGAGCCCTTTTGAGAGCCCACAATAAATGTTAGCTCTCCTGTACCTCCTGAACTGTAACCACACTCCCTCTTCACCGAGCGTACATTCGCCCCTTTTAGTGGTGACACAGAGTGCTGCCTGCCTCCACCTTGGCAATGGTTGTTCTAAAATCACAAATTCAGACAGGCACATGTCCCAGCAAAGCCATTGTGCTTCAGCCTCTGTCATCTGAAGAAATCGGTTCTCAGACTGCCTTCAGGTCATTCACAAGACTCATCTTCGTCCCTAGCACCCTGCCAGTCCTGGGAAACCTCCAGCCAAGCAGCCTGATCAGAACACACCAGCATCATCTCCCCAGAGTGTGAGATTATCCCCTGTCTCCTCACCCAATGAAGGGACTGTGGGGATGCTGGGTTTCAGAGTGTGGGAGGGCATAGCTGAGGAAAGCATCCCCTGTAGGTGCATTTGACTTCAGGTCTCTGCTCAGTGGCACTGACTTGGCAGCATCAGGCTTCTCCTGCTCTCTGCTGTTCCCGGTGCCATCACTTTTCCCTAGGAATCACCCTTCTCATGAGCTGCATCTGGCTGGGAGCCCCGCGGGAGGCTGCTGCCTTGTGTCACATCGAGATTCGAGAGCATGGCCCAGATTCAGGACAGTGCGGATGGCAGTCCCGGCTGGGCATCTTTCATGTTGCGAGGTTTTCTTTGGAGCATTTTCTTTTAAAAAAAGAAAACAAAACAAACCCACAACAAACACAAAAAAAACTAACCATGAAGTACCTGCGTCTTTATGCCAACCACAGGCTGCTCTGGTCAACCGCCGTCCTTTTGCTGTGTCTTCCTGCGTGAAAAGGGGTGTGTAACCACCTGTTGAAATGTTGCCTTCCTGGTTTGGTCACAGCCAGGTGTTTACCTGGAATAAAAATTCGTGAAGCTGTCAGAAAAGTAGAAATGGATAAAGAGGAGCAATCCCATTCCGTACAGCCACATGAAGGAGAAGCAGCTTCTGTGTTACCAGCTAGCATGTGGTCCCCAGGATCAGACTGGGGAGCAGGCAGGAGGGAAAGCAAGAGAGGGAAGCTCGAGAGACAGTGTCTGGGCCAGAGGAAAATAAGACCCTGTTATGGATGGCAGGAAAGTGAGGAGCTGCTTTGGACATGCCTCCCCGCAGGTGCAGGCAGGCATGACTTTCTCTGTCTCTGCGTCGAGGCTGCTGAAATGAGGAATGCCCGTGGCACTGCGTCTGAGCCAGGCGGTTTGCTGGCAGGGCAGAGCGTGTGGAACACAGCGTGGTACCGACACACGCACAGCCCCGGCACCAGCCCGTCTCCCACAGCAAAAACAACATCTGCCTGCATCTGCCCGAGAGCACGGCTGCGGAGCAGACCGAGGTGCCTGCCAGGGGCTTCCCTCCGAGGGCGTTTTGAGAGATCGCACAGATCTCCTGGGGCTTGTATTTCTATAAACAGAAGAGAGAGCAGGGAATCACAGCAAGGGTTTTAAGTCAGGTTGCGTTGTGTTAAAATATTAAATCTGTATTTCTACAGCTGAACAAGCACCACAGTTAGGAGAGGTGTCAAAAACCTCAATTTGCAGGCAGCTTGGTGGGACTCCTGTACGTGAGTCAAAGGACAGGTATAGGTCATGACTTATTTAGTCTGCTTTCTCTGCTGCACGCGATCTGGTAACGTGATTCAGAGACACTGCTCAGGGTTTGGAAGGGCAGCACAGAAATGTTTTTAACTGCTTTGAAAGCCAGACTCTTTAATGTGAAGAGCGTTCTTCTCACATGTATATGCTTTTGCAGAAAAAAGTCAATATTACAAGAAAAGTAATTTGGACACTGATGAAATCGATATGTAGCATGGCTCACATCAGAAATTTGTATAGAGTAATATCCCCTGGAATCAATGCCTGTTGCGGGATACAACATTTATAATTTCGCTCTGATGTAGCAATGATCCACTACAAGGTTAAGAATAAAGGATCTCGGAAACTGTAAATACGGTGAAGTGAATCAGATCACCTTTTAGTCTAACTGGGAGCTATCCTTACTTGAAAACTATTACTCCTATTTTTTGCAATTTACTGACCTCAAGCTGTGGGTTCCTGAACCCTCACATTGTATGGTTCAGCCGCTTTTCTAAAAAACCTTCAATTGAGTGTCATGTTGAACAAGACCTGAACCTGAAATAATTCTGAAGACTGGAAAACAAGCTTAGATTCAAAATAGTCTGTTTCTACACAGTCAGGAATGAAAGCACGTCATTTTACTCCTGCGGGGCATGTTTTTCAAACACTGTGCTTAGTCTCTTGTTCACCCCACTCCGCAGATAATAAAACTGAAAAGAATCATTCTAGTCATCACTCAGCTTAGGACTGTGAGACCTTATGTGAGTCAACAAGCCCAGTTCTCTGCTGTTAGAACCAACCATTTCAGAGTCGGATATGTATAATGTGGGCCGTAACTTTGGCTGACTGGTGCATGCATTTCAGCTGGAACACCTCTGTGTATTCAAGACTTTAAGGAACAGATAATCTATCAATCTTTTCATAACTCACCTTCACTTTAAAAGCTGCAGGTGCCCGAGATCTACCAACATCTATCGACTGGCCTCTTCACCCTCTTTTGGATGATCATGGACTTTTATTCTCTGAATGTACAGTAGATGCCTTCCAAAACGGCTCAGTTCTCTCTCTTTCGACAAGCTTTGCATTTTTTCTCCTAGGGACTACAGTGTAGGTGCTGACCTGAAGTTTAACCACTGTAAACCCTAATTCTAATTTGAAGTTACACAGTGCTGTGAGATGGTTTATGTTCCTAAGTCCCTAGTGACCTCTATTTTGTTATATTAAATAACTGTTACATGTTTGTGTTCAGCTTTCCAAATTATAAACAGCTCTGCCAAACTTTGTGAATAGGAGTCACACCAGGAGTTCTCCCAAGTGAAACTCACGTAGTTCAGGTAGACAGCAATGTGAAAATACTGCAGTCCTAAGAATGCAGCTGTCTCTCTTTGTGATGTGTGAGAAAATGATGGTTATGGAATATGTCAAGCAGTAGTGCACAGACTGCTCCAACATTCTGTTACACTGAATGCATCCTCTCGGTTCTGAGAAAGACCTCTGAAATCACTGGCCTGGCATTTCCAGCCTGCAGAACCAAGAGAGGAACGCTGGTTCTTTGTTGTTGATTAGCTACTTTCTGCAAAAGTGCTCATATTTGCTAGACTGGCATGAAAACAAAAGTCCTTCTATAGACAGTTCCAAGCATGAGTAGCTAAAATGTATTTGTATATGGAGAGGGAACACTTCAGTTCTGATAACTGCATGCTGTCAAATGTGTCGGCATTGTAGTAAAATGACACATCGTTTTGTATACTCAGTACAATATGAAGAAGAGGAGCAGGAAATAAGTGCTTTTGAAAGGCATTTATGGATGCACAGAAGCCAAAGCCCATATTTTTGTAAATATGTATATAGGTGTTTACTCAATGCTTGGGAAATGAATTAATTCCCTTAGCAAACCCTTATGTAGTTTATTGCATAAAGAGCTGCTTGCATGCTGAGCAATTAAAGGGAGACCCCTGGAAAGCTATGGTTAATAAAATCATAGAATAGTCAAGTTGGGAGGGACCTCCAAGATCGTCTAGTCCGAAACCTTCCCCAAAGTTGGACTGAGTTGAAAATGAAATGCCTGTATGATATCCAGTAATAGCCTACAAAGCTGGCTTCAAACCTTATCTCTGGCAGAATATTTCATTTCATACAGCAAAACCTACCAGTGGATTAGACTAGGTCCGTTACAAAACACAGAAGAGAAGACATTTTTGACTATGTTCAATTTGAGTCATTTTGATTGACAGAGCTTCAATCCTTTGCTTCTCTGTCCCTCAGTAAAGCAGTACCACAGAGGAGGAAGGACTGCTGCCAACAGCTTTAATTTCAAGTTCCACAGTCCAGTCAAAAGCCATAAAATGGGGACTGGTATTGGAAGAAAGATAGATTTTCAAGATTAAGGTTTTGAAGATTCACTAAGCCGTATTTGCAGTGTCACAGTGCTCATAAAACCAGTAGAGTCTTCTAAATGACCAGGGAACGTGTCTGTCTTTGAGAGATGTAACCAGGAATGTCAAAGACACTGATCTTATTTAATTCTCACTGCCACTGACTGGGGATTAAAAGACTCTGAGAGGGGGGAAAAAGGGTCTCTCTTTTTGTTTTGCCTTTCTTACGCCCTTTTTGTTCCATTAAGGATTGGGCACATAAAAAACAAAACAAGATTTTAAAAGGATGTATACGTGATAAAGCCTATTAGTCCCAAATGGTTTAGTTCCACAACATATTGACAAGCACAAGCAACAAAACTATCTTAATTTGTAGTGCTATGTAAGATAACAGAGTTGGCAAGAAGAAAGTATTATCTACTCCAGCATTTCCCATGCTTTGTAACTGCTGTTTTTCTCTGTGCTTTTGGCAAAGTAAATGTAATCTGAATTATCTCTCCAGAATGAACATGTGCATTTAAGCTAAAACAAGTGTTACCAAAGGGTATACTTGATCCATATCACAGACACTCACAGTGAAAGAAAATTCAGAGATAATGTGACATGCCTACAAGTGGTGCATTGCATCCCCCTCTAGCGACCAGTCTGCACGTAGACCTTGGCAGGGCTGGCCGCCAGCTTTCCATCTGAAGTATTTTCTGTCTGAGAAGTTATGGTTTTGGTCTGTTTTCAGTAATGCAGTTCGTGGAAATTCTCCCGGGAATTATAAAAATTTTCCTTTTTGCATGGAGTTGTTTGAAAGTTGAAGAATGTAGGCTCCTAGGATTTGTCATAATTTATAATGTTGGCAAGCTTGGAGGATAAATTCAGAATGCAGCGCTGCAGTCAGGTTATTTAGTTACGGGGAAAAAATGTCATTTTCTTTGCACAGTACATTATGAAATGTCTGCTTTCCATCTTCATTCAGGACAAAACCAGAAGTTGCAATCTTGATAATTTCCAGAAATACCCTGTCTTATTTCCCAATCAACACTACTAAATGATTTTAGTTCCAAGACCTCTGAGGCTTAATTTTCCTTAATTTTCCTTTCCATTAACCCAGTCTCTGCTTGTATATCACCAATTTTCTGCAAATTTTCTCCATCCAAGTGTGCTTTTGTCACGTGCATCTGCATCTTATGGACAAATCTATGTGAGTAGCAGAAAATCAGCAAAAAGTCCTTTACTTCTTGTCATTCTTCTGCTGTTGTGTTCTTCTCAAGGAGTTGTGCTGCGATAATGGGGTTTGAGAAGATGATACAAAACATCTGAAATATTTATAAAATAGTTGTAAGCAGCAGATTGCCTGAAAGACTGTGTATGTGTTCTGCGTGAGCTTTTTAGACTTTCCGACCATGGTCGATTGGAGGAATTTTGTTTTGTAGATCATTGTGGTG
>Ga0181612_150190_pt1 | contig 30347 bp, 13 predicted proteins | sample HoacroProtozoa21_FD_119630 | JGI IMG/M metagenome (GOLD analysis project Ga0181612, IMG submission 119630) | Hoatzin crop microbial communities from Cojedes, Venezuel. Combined Assembly of Gp0051906, Gp0051904, Gp0051908 | reverse complement strand
CACATTCAGTTTGGCACCCTACGTCAGGAGCTGATTCTGGAGCAAGTTGTACGTTGGTCTCTGCAGGTGCCACCAGCGTTTTAGAGAAGAACGTGCAGTGTAGTTAAAGGGACATTTCCTCCAGAGGTGATGGACTCTCAGTGTTAAATTGAACAGTTTACAACCAGAGAGTTAAAATTTGCTGGCCTTCATCTTTCACAGCATCCCATATACAAAAATAGTGTGAATGTTTAGATTAGCTGTTAATTTTGCCTCTGGATTTTGAGACCAATAACTCAAGTATAATATATCTATGAATGAAAAGGATACAAGATGCCTATATTAATGAATTATCACAGTTTGGTTGCTATCACATTGATCTCTATATGATCACAAAGAATTACAAATCCATTTAGACCTGTGGCAAACAAGCTACACAGTGAACAATACCATACAGTCGCATTTAACAATACTCGAAAAAAATTTGGGTGCCAGCTGCTTTGAAGTTTTACTTTGATCTCACCGAGACCTGCAACCTGGCATGTAGCCAAAGAAAGGGAGACTGCAAGAATGAAAAATTGAGCACCAGAACTTTAGAGTAGTATACAGACGGAGAGAAGCCGAGATTGCTAGGAAGAAAGATTTAGTTGTATAAGCACTAAACATTGGGTGATACATCAAAGGACAGATGAAAAATAGACTCCTTTGTGGTGCTGAATCCCGTTCTGTTTTGAATCTGCTATTAAGATTAGTAAATAATTATAAATAGCCTCCTGAAGTCAAACCATTCACTGCATGAATGACTTTCAGGTCCCAAATGGAAAGACATGCAGACAGCCAGACTAGTCAGAAATGAACTCAGGCAAGGTTCAGCCTTAAACTGTGATTGTATGTAAAACAGGGACATTTCCCCTCCTCTTTTCAATTACACCTTTCAATGGTATTTAAAAAAAAATTCTCAATTCACTCTGATTTTCTTCCCGAGGTCTTGGCATTTGAGTTCCTCTTCTTCCCCTCCCTCTTTGAAGTCACTAATACACTATTTTGCCAAACTGCTTTAAAAGAAGATCAGTAGTTCCTCACTGCAGTAGCAACGCACATGTCTGCAGTTTCACAACCTTGCTGTTACAAAATCCTCATCTCTTAATAGAAGAAGAATATTCTGATTTTTCTCATCAAATGCACACTACACAAAAACAATTTAATGTACTTTTACAAAGTTACTGATTCTTTATCCTAAATAGAATCCATATTATAACACTCCTTTTTGTCCCATTATAGGCTGCAAGATCTTAGCAGAGTTTCTACCTGCTCTTTCTTCCCTTCCTCCCTCCTGCAAAAGCTTCTTTCCCTGCTCTTGGTATAATTTATCCATATGGACTGTCTGACATTTGATTGTGATCATTACTTCCAACAGGAAGGAGACTTCATTCTGAACAGGTGGGCTGGATCCTTTATTCTTTAAAATAAGTTACCTTCTCTTCCAAAATCTTCCTTATTTTAAGGGTGCCTAATTTAATACTTGGTGACTGATTTGCTGAAGTGCTCATTACTAGCAAATATAGCAGGTGCCAGTGGCAGAGAAATTGTTATCAAATATTAAATAGTCTGGAATACTACATTGTTTTTCGGGTTGGACACCTATGGCTTTGCTTACGATGTGTAAAATGGAGCAGTAATATAACTCTTGTCACATGGCTGCTATAAATTTTCATATATTCACTAAGAACTAAGAGAACTAAGACACAACATTACTAATACAGTAGAATTGCCTTTAATTCAATGTTCATTGAAGGTATTGGATGGAATATAGTAAATAAAGCATGGGAGACTATGCAATAAATGGTGAAGATTAGAAAGCACTATTGAATATGTACCATTCAGTAACTAGTATCCAATCTGTGCACTAAATGAGGCAAGGTACCTACGGGAAACATTTGATCTTGTAATTAAAGACTATCATAAAGGCATATGCAGAGTGGATCTGAATAAAGATTGACTGGAAACCTTCATTCTGGCATTTCCTAACTTCGGAGTGTTAGACTTTGCAAACTTGATATTTTTTTTAATGTCATTTTCAGGAGATATGTCATATATACTATACTTGCATTCCTTTATACTAAACTGCTGCTGCACGCACAGCTTCTGAGGGGAGGAATGTTATTGTCAAGGGCATCAGTGAATGGTAAAATATCTTTGAAATCACAAAGGAGAGTGACATCCCCTAAGCCAACATACTGAACATTGTCAGAATAACAATAAGATGTCAGAGAGTCACGGCCCATCGTATATCTGTTAAAAGAAAAGTTTCTTTCTGGTGAAAAGCCCTATTACTTAAGAATTTTAGGAGTAGGCACTGGAAAATGTATGAATGAGAATGACCTTGTTTTGGCAGAGAAGCAGAAATGGCCTGATAAAATCTGAAAGGTCAGTCTCTAGCTCACATCTCAACACTGTTTATATCTACTTCTGCCCTAAGGTAATTCACTTATATACACTACTGTTCTCTCTGGTATCGGGTTGAACTTTACCTTAAGTAAATGTGGAAAGGCTGATAACTAAGGGCTCTGATTCCTAGTCAGGGAAGATTCTGCTTGGGATCAATGACGTAGTTCCTCACATGGTCCTTGCAGAGGTTCTCTGAAGATGATTGATAGTTACATGATATTGCAGCTCTTCTGCCATAGCATTGCACAGCTTGAGGATAACCTGCGACTGGTTCTGCTTTACCCTAAGGTTCTAACATACAGCTGCAGGGCTGACCTAATCAGTTTCTGCTACGTAAAACCTGGAAGTGGATTCCTAATGTGCATAGTCACGTCTGTGTTATTACTGAATCATGATACAAAAGCATCATTTGGGACTGGGTTCTACTGATTTTACAGCTATGCTTTTCCATGTCCAGAAGTCAGCCCTTGCCAGCAAGAACTAACCTCAGAGCAAATCTCCCAGTCACGAAGAGGGTGCAGATGAAGCTACACAATGCTATATATTTAGGACGTGCCCACAAGTGGAAGTAAGTGTGCAGTGCAATCCACATCTCATCCACATCTCCTGCGACTTTCACCTATAGTGAAGGCACGTCAAAATCAGGCAACACACCACCATCCAAACGTGCCAGAGATACCCCTGAATGGCAGTATGCCTGTGCTGTTTCAGCACTGGAATCACACTTGGGTATACAAACTAAGAAGAAAAGCTAATTAGCTTCAGTGTAGTACTGTGATGACATACTACCTCTGAGCTAGTATCTTAGCTCAGGATACTGTGGTATTATGTGGGCAGTATATTTAGCAAGGGTTTGTCTCCAGAATGCTTCCTTGCTTCATGCAGGCATTTCATAAAAGTGCTTTTGTCTGCAGTCAGATACACCTTTCATCACAAAAAGTCACTTAGCCAGCTGAAAATATGCCTTTAAGTAGTTACGATTAATTAAAAAAATTTTGTTCATAGTATATAAGTCTCCCAGCATGTTTGTCGCGTTCCTCCCACCTCAGAAATTTAGGACACTATGATACATATCTAAAAGGTACAACTGGCACAGCATACTGCGGAGCTGATCATTATGTAAATGAAAAAATTTTTAGGTCAGCAAATTGACAAACAAACTACAGTTGTTCTAGTCTCCATTTGAAGGATGTTATTCATTTCTTCAAACTCCTAAGTTTAGCAATGAAATGAAATACCCTACACATTACAAAGTCACAGATATTCTAAAAACTTTACCATTTCTGTCTGTGCACAGTATTGTTTGTGACTTTACAAGTTTGCTTTCCTTAAAGCCAGCTAAAATAGCAAGAAAACTTCTCTGATCTTTCTAGCAAACACTGCTTCAGACATAGGGACAGTTATATAGTGTAAATAACAGCCAGGTTAAATTACCACTATAAAAGCTTTCTACTCATGAACAGTGACTTCCACTTTTCTTAGAATGTATTTACATTATTACATTGCAAAAGCAGAATATTTTATTCTGTCCTTTTTGCTTTTCGATATATAGAAGAACCCAGCCCAGTAACTAAATCAAGATAGAGGAGATCGGTATTTTTTTTTTCCCTGGGATGTATCAACTATCATTAGGAATGCAGATAGTAAAAAAGCAATTTGGGTCTCTGAGAGCAGGTTGCAAAAATAATTTACAGTTGTGTTCACTGTTGGCATTATACTAAATCACATCAAGACTCTTCATTTGTTCAGGCTGCATTCAGTGTGGTATTAAAAACAAGTCTCTCTATTGGTATTTTTATTGTTGTTTGCAAATAAGAAATTTTCTTCTAGATGTCTAATGTGCCAATAGAGACATCTCTGCACAGATATCAATTAGTCACTTACATTGTAACGATAGGCATTACAAAGCAGACACAGTATGGAATGAAATCATGACTTTATTAAAGCATTTGTCAGGCAAAATTGCTTCTCCTTTCTTTTTAATTATATGCTGGAGAAAGTCAATCAATGCTCACATAGTAAATATACTGCCAATTTTAATTACTGAAAATCTCAGACAAACACACTGAAGTCTAATGTATTTTACACCCTTTTCTTTCTAAAACATTTTTCAACTGTGTGCCACGCCAAAGAGCTTCACAAGCTATGAGTCAATCAGGAGAGTCCAGTGTAGCAGCTAAGTACAATATTATCACCCCTTTCTATGAACACTGTACTTAAATAAATAATTTGTCCAGCACCTCAGGCTGAATCAAATCAGTGGAAGAAACAGAAAAAAATCCTCAGAGTTTCACAATTTAAGTTTGGTGTGCACCAAGCAAAGCCACCTTCTGTTCCCTCCAACGATGATCTGACATACAAGTACTTGTTGGGATACAACTTCAAAGTGTGATTACATTTGGTTTACATTGTAGTTCTGCTCCGTTTAGACAAACACTCTCCCTTTTTTCTGGATCCCCTAGTTTTTCCTTCCATGTGCTACAGACTGCTGCCACAGAGGTTTTTTCCACTACTGCTGCACTGTTATGCCCACATTCTTCTATCCCTTGAAAAGCAAAAGTTCTGTCTGAGCCCTTGTCCTGTCCTTGGCACGGATCTGATCTTCATATTGTGAAATACGTATGCTAACTCTCTTTCCTACACTGCTTGTTTTCATGGTAGCTCTGTAACTCTGGGTTCCAGTCAAGAAGAACCACCCAATTACTGCAGGCATGAGCCATTTCACTAAGATTTCAAGCTCATCTTTTCAGACTTCAAAGTAGGTTCAGTAAATAACTCCCCCCCCTGAAAATGTTAAAAGAATTTCTTGCTTAGCAAATTTTAATATTCTTCTTCCTCACACCTTTGGAAGGCTAACATTCCCGAAAAGAGAAAAAAGGCTTAGCAAAAAGAGAAGTGTTTTAACCCAGACCCCAAGCCCCAAAGAATCCCTAGTCCTGTGAACCGTCAGGTGCTTCTCTGCACCGCCCAGGCGCTGCCCCCTAGCTCTCACACCCCCAGGGCTCTTCTCCAGCCTAAGAGCTTGCCGAATATTTCCCCGTTGCACTGCTGTGATGTGTTTTTGTCATTCCGAGCAAGGCTTTTACAGCTTGCTAACAGTGGTAAGAACTCATTTCCTCTGAACTGCAAATTTCAAAAGAGGCTGAGCTGGCTTGTGGCACCCTGTCATGTACTGTAAATTGTTCTCACACCACCATATTTCAAAACTGATGGCAGTGTAAACTTATGGGTGGGTTTGGTTGGAAGGCAACACTCAAAGTGAGATTGTGGGGTACCAAATCTGCTCTCTGTCAAGGAGGTCAGAACAAACTGACTCACTTCAGGAGACAGAATATTTTTTCTGTCAGATTTTCAGAGCCAGGCTAGATTCCAAATCCCACGTATATTACTTCCATCTCTTATGTTACTGACTGATGATATGTGAGAACAGAAGAAACATTTGCTCTCCTCCATTCATATTGTCTTTACAAGGAAAGTAAAAGGAGACTTTTGTCTCTATTAATCCTGATAAGTGGCTCAATGACATCAAACCTGTGTCATTCTTTGTACGAACTATTCCCAGAGCTCTGTGGATTTTACTGCCCCAAAAAATAGCACTTCAAGAGAGACCAAATAAAAGGTAATTATTAAAAAACTTTTAGATTTAAAAAATATATCAAAATAATTTCTATTTATTCCTGAAGCTATGAAAACTTACATAAAGACTTAATTTATTGGTATACTAAATGCATACATATCAAATACAAATGCAAAATGTAGTATGTCTGCTATCATAGTGTTAATGCACACCAAACCACTAAGCTGGTAAAAGTAAACTATCAAATTCCAAAAATCCACTTTATTGACTTGCTAACTCAGTCAAAATAGCTGCAGCCTCTTCCTGTGGTACAGAAAAGAAGTCATTATTCACAAAGTTTATTTCAATCACTGATTCTGTTTAAGGGAAGAAATTTGGAAAGACTTGATAACAAGGTAAAAATTATGTTTCCTCTTCCAGCCCATGAATAAAGTCTGGGTATAAAAAGGAGAAGATCAACCAGTTTTAGAAAGGTAAAGGATCTGGTAATTAGAAACAATCTCTTCACATCATTAATAACAGAGTCTGTTTTCTTCTTCTACTAAGAGACCTTTCTTGGTGGTTTGGAAAGACTTACATGAAGTCAGGTCTAAAGCAACTTCACTTAGATTTAGAAGAAAATGAAAAATAAAAACATGATTTTGATGGCATTTCAATTTCCTTTCAAATGCAGCTTGGCATGAACTGTAAGATAATCATTATGTAATAAATAAAATGTAGAATTAATCATTTTATAACACATTAAATTTGATAAATAAGGAATTGGGTGGCTACAGATTAAGCTTTCTAAACGATTTACATCAATGCCCGTACATTTAGCCTATCCTCCTGAGTTGGTAAAAACAAATGCTGTACACAAGAAATGTCCTTCTCTTAGAAAATCATCTCGAGTGCACCAATAATAACAGAATTCAAAATGTTTAAAGCAAATTTTTCCACTCACTGATTTGAATAATGATCAAAATCCTGTAGTTTCAATCCCTTCGAATTAAATCAGTCTGCTTAAAGAGCACAATAAAATACAGAAAAGCATTGTTATACAGATCACCTCAAGAACTAGTAACACATACATTGTGTTTGTTTTGTAAGAAGCTTAGCAAGTGAATTTTGGGGAAGTCTCAAGTACCAGAGAGATTCTTGGCCTGAGGCGATGCACCTATTACAGGAACACAAGGGACAGCAGCATTTCTTTTTTCTTCTCTGGCTGTGTGGATCCCACTAAAGCTAGTTTATAATAATTCTGCACTATGCCTTTTCCTCTTTCTCTTCCCATAAAATGCAGGTCCGGTAGCAAACGTGAAAATGTTCTGTGACAGCAAACATGGCAAAATTAAACATGCCCAGCAGAGACAGGAGGTTGGGCACAGGAGGAAATTAAATCTGTCAGTGCGTCCCATTGCCCATCAGTCTCAAACTATGATTATTCATTTTCTAAGGCAAGTGCAGAGAATGTTTCAATGAATTAAAGACCTGAGCCTGTTTCAAGAGTGCAGGTTAATCAATAGCGTCAGGGAATACTGTGTTTAAATTATGAATATATTGATATTTACTGAAGCTAAGGCTTGTGAAAGATACCCTGGATGACAGGCCTAAAAATTAATTTCTATCATTCGATTTTATCTCAAGCCTGGCAGTACTAGAGAGGGTATAGGCAATTTCATTCACCTAGACAGTACAACTCAAGCGTGGCCTATAACACTCTGAATACAGTCAGCATTATTTTTCAAACCAGCCTATGCCCTTATTTAATGATTTGGCAGTCATGCTAAACAATTGAACCTTTTAGTGAATAGTGTTAGCTGAATGTCAATACATACGTATGATTGCCTTTCATCTGTGCAGAGAAATGGTAATTAGGATTTCCATTGAGTTTTCTGACAGAGGTGAAGCTGAATTAAACCTATTTATAAATATTTTAATGTCATAAAACAGCCTTAGAGCAATCAATTTGAGCAGCACTGTAAATATGCTCTTCATTATGTAAAGGTTGGCTGTTTAATAACAATATGCAAATATCTTTGCAAGAGTACTTGCTTTTGTCTCATCTCTTTGTTTTTCAATGTTTATCCCATGGGGAAAGAGTGCAGACAAACCTACTATCACTTTCATTGTTTATTTGTATGTATAAGGCTTATTTATGTTCTTCAGCCGAAGCAAAAACTTATACTCCTGGCAGCTTTTTCCATTAAAACTTGTATTAAAACTTGACTTGGTGTCATGAGAACGTTCATTATTTACAAGTCAATGTTTAGTGGCAGAACCAGAAATTCAGACACTTTTCAGCCTATATGAATTGTCACAACTGCTGCAGCTGAGGATCTGTCCCATAAATCCCATTTCTAGCTCACCCATCCATCTGGTGTGTTTCTAAACAGACCTGATTATCTAGCTCCCAGGCTGACTTGTTGCAACCATAAGTAAACGACTTTATTTTGGGCTCAGATTTTCTGCCTAAAAATTAGGTCTGAAAATAACTAGCTTATCCATGTGTTGCTTTTTTAATTCAGGAATTCCACTAAAGTTAGAATGGCACAAAGGCAGTGAAAATTAAATCAGAAGTAGGATGAATTTTAACCTGCAGACGTAGCTGAGGTCTCTAGGAAACAAATAAGATGCAAGACATAAAGCTGCAATGACAAGCGAGGGAGACAGACCCCAACAAGCTAATACTCCTGTTCACCTGTACAACCCCAACAGGGTTACAGCCTATGCTCTGCAAATGATATCAAGAACATTCTGACAATTTTACTGCTAGTAATTTATCCATTGTCATGGTTTTGCATGGAATTGTGTTCCTACTCCACTTACAAGCGAGCAATATCATGCATTCTGTATCTTTTCTCTCTTCCTTTAACAAGGCAATTTCATCTTTCTTCACTAACTTGTGGTGGTGTCTTAGGCTTTCAAAAAATTAAATTCCTGTTTTAGCGACTATCAATACAATCCCTTTAACTCATCTTTCTGAATTTATACACTACTGACATCAATTTATTATTTTTCTTCTTATTCTGAACCTTGTTGGTTTGCCTGAAATCATACACAACAACTCATAGATCAATAAGTAATTCGTTTGGATCATTTGTGATCTAATTTTGGTGTGTGGGTCAAAGTAAAACAAACACAAAGCATATGTGTATGCCCTCAAAGATAAGCACAGACAATTTAGTTTGCAAAAGTTCTTGAGCAAGAATCACCTCAAGGAATCAGAGAGGAGAAATAGAAATGACAGTCCAAAGTAAAAGCAATACAAAAATGCTCCTCTTAATCAGATTTCCCAAAGTGTCCATCACTGAAGACAATTACGACTACAAAATGATAGCTTGAAAATATTTGGAACTGTTGAACTATGAGAACACCACAAGGTATCACTTCAACATTAACTAGCATCGCAGCAAAGCACTTTTGCATCTGAATTTTTACTTACAGATCACATAGAATAATGCCATTCTGTGTTACAGGGGAAAATCCTACATAGTCGAATCTTTCCATGGCAAGTGCGCAGCTGCTTACCATGGCAAAGTGGGACTTTCACTTCTTGTCTTGAGAGACATTGCAAACCTAGTACTTGGTAGAGTCAAGCTTTACATTTTCTTTTCATTTAATCTTTCCACGTATCATTGCTGTTAGGGTGCAGTGTGTGTTCTCTTCTTGGTTATTTCTGTTTCAGCTAGGCAGCTCTATAGAAAACATGGAAAGCCCACCTGCTTTATTAGAAATTTGAAGGTTGCTGAATATTTTATAATGGGCTTTAGCTGACACGACCTCATCAAAGAAAACCAAATGTTAAGTGCTACTTAACTTCCATCAGCAGTTTTGTGTGTGTGATCAAGACCTGGGATTGTATAAACATCCGCAAAAGAGCTTAAGTCAACTTTGGTGCATATTCAGACAAACCCTCAAAATGCAAACACTGAAACCATGCTCTGAGGTTGCTATCAGTATTCCTCACTAGATTCTCATCCTTATTATGAACCCAACTTCAACAGGCTATCTACAATTGGTTTGCCATTCAAGGAAAAATGAAAAATACTCTTGAGTGAAACACTACAAGATGCCACTTATGGCTTCCAGCCTTTTGCTTTCTGTCACATTTGAACATTAGCTCCCTTGGAAGGAACACTCATTTCGTATTAAATCTGAAAGAAGGGCATTGGTTACTGAATGGACAAGTTGTCTTCTAAGTCTGCTTTGGCCTACCTGTGCTTACTTTCTGAGAACTGACAACACTGTGAATTTCCAATAAACCCACTCACTTGGAAGAGATTGCTGTTTATCCAGAATGCAATTTTTCCAGCAGCCAAGAAGTGGAGAACATTTAGAGTTAAGCAGTTGCCACGCTATTAGAAGGAGATAATTTTAATTGTTCCAGGAAATGAATATCATTGTTAAAAGCACAAACTGTGACGGTATTATTTGAAGAACCAGGGGTGTGTCAAAGATATTTCTTTAGTTCTGGTCAGTATAAGGCTTTGATGTAGATCTCCTGGGTGTCCCCACTTACTGCATTTTTTTTTTTTTTAATATCTTAGAGCTCATTAAATGGCTTCCTTTCAGACTGAGGTAAACCCAGCCAATGTGCTCTAGCAGAGTACCTACCAGGCTCCAGCTACTAATGGGTACTCGTGATATCGGACAAGACCAGTTAGAGCTGGTCTGAAATGGAACCACTGATAAGTGAATTGTGTGGATTCCAGGTCTTTAGCATCAACTGTTTCAATATCCACTCCTATTATACCATCCCATTTGCCAACATAGCTGTACCTAATGCTCCCAACTGGCAGTTTTTCCAAATGCTTGTGATGTGTTGATCAAGTACACACGAGACACACTGAAAGCCAGTCTATGCTTTGGTCCGTAGGAATAGCCCTTTCAGGGATGTTATTGAGGAATATGAAGATTTGGAAAAAATCTCCAAAACTATTGGCACACTGTAAACTATTACAGTGAGTTACTTTTTATCTTAGTTCTCACAAGCAGAGGCAATATAGAGAGAAAAATGTCAGTTGTGTCCCACTTTCTTTTCGTGGCCATTCTTTACCAGGTAGAAAGAAGAATTCTGAGCACTATTGTCAATGGTATATATAAATTTGATGCTTCTGTGTACTCTTACTATATCATTTGCCATGAAAAAAAACGCATATATAAAAGGCTAGGTTTTGACTATCAGTAGATTTGTCAGAGAACAGTGGCTGTGATCTGGGAAGACAGAAAGCACCTATCTTTCACTAAAATTCTGTGATAAAAATTTTCATGTCAAAGACTCTAACAAAGGTAAAATGGCAAGGTGTTAGTCTGTTCTTACGATGATCACAAGATTGCAATGAGAGATGAGAACATTGGATCATTCTTATGTGGATTTTTTTGTTTTCTCTTGCTGAAGTTGACAAGGCACATAAGATTATTGGATGTGGGTCATTAAAGAGAGCAAGTGTCTAATCACAAACCTGTAGCAAAGGCTCCTTAATGATGGGATACCACATCTCAACACCAGACTGTGTAACATAAAATTGAACAACTCATCCTTGTCTCTACCTACTCCACTATCAGAATGTAGTAGGTCACCTGCTGTAGGTGACCCTGCTTCGGCAGGAGGGTTGGACTAGATGACCCACAGAGGTCCCTTCCAACCCCTACCATTCTGTGATTCTGGGATTCTGTAATGTACGTAATTACTAACGTACTAGCACAACTGTTTAAGCCAGTTCCAAATAATGCTTAATTGTCTTTCTGAGACTACGTAACACAATTTCTGCAACCTTAGCTGAGTACTGTACAGGTGTGGTTCAGGTAACCTATGATCTCAGAATTTATGAAATAGTCGTAGTGCATATATACAGATCAGCTTTTCCTTTTGAACACCGAGGTTTTATTGCAGTCTTTTAAATTAATTCAGGAGTTAGGTTTTTTTTATTGTGTATTTATAACTCCTTTCCCTTCACGAGGTAAATTTGTAATTCGAAGCTGGAATCTTCATCTCATTTAATAAGACCAGGAGGAGAGAATACAGTGTTAAGAATACTATTCTCTATTGATTGCATTAAAATACTGTTAATAATAGTATGTAAAGAACACCCTAGATATCGTACAGATCAGGATCCCAGTGTGGTAATTCCCTACATGTAGTAATAAAGACATGAGAAACTTAAAAAATATACCGAACAAGCAGGATAAACGAGTGTATTGGACAGAGGATTTGAGGAAGTATGGTTAAAAACAAATAGGATGCATCCAGTTGTTAGATATGTGGCAGCAGCTGCAGCAACACTTTGTCCACGAGTTCCTGAAGCCCCTTCAGGACAGGAGCCTGTAACTCCCTGAACTGCAGCAAAAGATGCTAACCCAAATTTTCCCATGAAAAGTATAATTTCACACGTTGCAGTGGCACAGTATAGGGAAGGTAATGGACTAAATGACCGAAGAACTGTTTACTGTGTCTGATCCTTGGAAAATATCTCACATCCCATTTCATTCAGGAGGAATTCCAATTCCAAAAATAAAAGTTAAAAGTATGTGAGAGTGTTGATTGGTGGCTGACTCAGAAAGTAGAAAAGGTGCAGGTGAAACAGAGCGATTCAGACGTGGCAAGAAGCCCTCAATCTGAATTGTCTGGAGACACGCAAGTTTCCTTAAGTAATAAATGAATAATAATAATAAACCTACCCACGACTAATCTATCTTTCCCGCGTTTCTGGGGATAAACAGGGAGAAAGCAGTGCAACTACAGCAAAACCAGACAAGTTTTGTCTTCTCTGAAAAAGATCCCACCTGACAACATCATGCTTTCTTTTCCTGGGTGCTAGATTTACATCAAGGAGCTTAATTATTGTCTATATGAGTTTGTGAGACCCAGAGGAAATGCCCTCCAAGATGTGTATGATCTGCAAATATTGGTTTGTGTTTGTGCCAAAGGAGAAGGGAGTTTTGCTTTGTTTTTTTGTTTTGTTTTGTTTTAATCAGAAAAGGTAATACCTTATGACAGGGTCTATTATTCCCTGGAAGGAAAAGGAAAAAAGGGACTGTCTTTGTGCTGTAACAAAAGCTAAATCACTTCGACTGTCAGTCTCCATCAAGGCACACCAAGCAGGGACAGTGATTGCTAAGCCAATTTGTCCATCAGTTTTTGAAAGGTGCTAGCAAATATAAAGGAAATGGGGATGAATGTGACTCTATAAGCATTGTTATGGTTGATTACTGCAGACATAATCCACCCCTTCTGATAATTTTCATGTCATTTAGGAAAGCAATGCTAGGAGCAGAATGCAGCTCTGCTCCAGGGTGCTGAGAAACATAAAGTTTCTGTATTCTGTAATGTATTTGTTTATGTTAATACAATTTGAAAAGAGTGTCCCTTTATCCCTGCAGGCTTATCTATCAAAGTACAAAATAGGTCACTTTCCTGAATCAATGTTTAGGTTAGATTTATGCATTGTCTCTCATCTGTAAAGCAGGTAACCTATACTAATATGATTTCAAATGTTGGTCACCTTTCTGTGTTGCAAAAGTTCTCAAAGGAATTCAGTGCCTTTTTCCATACAGTACTGAAGCAGTTTGCCTGATTCTGGAATAAGGTGGAAGCCAGCTAGTAGGTCGTGTCACCTGGGCTGATGATTTGGCAGCAGGTTCTAAGCAAGCCCCTCCGGTTATGAAACACAGCCACTAGAATATTTTCAGTGTCCTTGCTTCACAGATTTGGTATTAGTCACCCTGAGAATTCATAAGGCTATACGTCACAGAAAATCAATCTATTCCAAAAGGAGGGAGGATTGCATTATTTCTTTGGCTAACATGAAAGTGTATGCTTTGAAGAAGCAGAGGAGGGAATCTGTGGATTTGCAGCGTGCATTTACACGTCTAGTCATTTGAGCTCTTACTACAACAAGTAGCATAGTTTGTTACTGCTTTGCCTGAGGTAGCTAGATCATAGTATCTACCTATTCACCTTTTTTTACCTACCTCATCCAGGTGGGTAAAAATAGTTGCTTGAAACTGTGAAGGTAATTTGACTCTTTGAATTCTTGTCCTGGAAGTGTACAGACCTATGGAGATGAAGAAACAGAGAAGCAAACGTGACAAGTATGTTTTTGCAAATCTTGAAAGGAGAGGTGGATGAGTGTAAGGGCTTTGCCAAGACAAAGAACAGAAAACTTTAGACAAGGTTAATGATACATTAGCTTGCTTAGTTCTACGGGTAACAACTGGGCCAGCTTTTTGTACAGGATAGCAAATATCCGTAATATGAAAGTTGGAAAGTGTAAGTGCTTTTTCCAAAGTGCTGCCTGATGGATGTCAGTCAGCTCCCCAACCTATTTGTCTTTTAGTGTCATCTGTATGATGGCAATAGTAACAAGTATGATAATAAACCCATGTTTGAGACACCTGTGTGGGAATTGGTAACTCCTTATGTTAGTCACATGAGCATAGCCCTTTATTCAGTAATCCTATCATTGCTTTTTTAGTTTAGTGCTTGTTTTCAGTTTCATTAAAAGGGATTTTTTTCTTTAAATAATTTTAAAGTGAATGTTGACAAGCAATAGTAGCAGGAGAAAGAGCCAATGTTCTAGATAAAGGATGCATCTTTCAGTAATATCAGTTAGCAGTACTAGGGTCACTGAAATCAATGGGAATTTAGTCACTGACATCCACTGAGGATGTTTTAGATGGAGAAATGTTAGCTCTTGAAAGGAAACCTGAAGAGTTTTTCAGGCAAGGGTGTTCTTTTGTCTGTAGCAATCTCACTGCTTTCCATAAGAATTTCTAATGAGGAGAAAGAAGAAACTGCTCAAGGCTGGGTCACCTACAGGATAAAAATGTATAAACCATTTTGAAGAAATTAAAAATCAGACATCAGCTATAACTGTGCTCCTTCATTTTCATATGTAAAAAAAAATTTGGAGTCCTAAGAAAACTCAAAATACTGTTAAAATTTACTGACACCAGTTTTTAACATCACAATAGCATTCGTCACCTTTCTGAAGTGTTTCAAGATCTAAAACATGCTCTGTATTACTATTCACTTTGTATTTCTAGTTTCAGAGACTCATCTCCTGAGTTTTGAATAAACATATTTTCAGCTGTTTTTACATCTCCGTAGGTCTACAGAGCCAGCATGATTGACAGCTACGTGACTCTCAGTAGTAAGAATCCCGGCTGATATTTGTATAACCAGATGAGAGGGCAAAAAATCTTGATTATGGCATTTTCTACCAACTCAGACCAGCGTGTATCTAAGTTTTGCTTCATAGGGGATTTAATGAAAAAAAGATCCTAACATAAGCTTCTCTTCCTGGAAACTGGAGTTTTGAACAGTCACCTGTTTTATCAAGAGCCCAGATTGTGAGTGATTAGCATCGCTAAGGCGAGCTCTTCAATGATCTGGCAACTGGCTCCTGCAAGAGCCTTCAAGTGCAGACATCTACATCTTCCTTCTTCAGCTAAAGTTAATAAAACGGTGATTATAAGCATGACACGGAATGTCAGGCATATAGTTAAACCTTCTGAACTGCAATACATAATTAGGCTCAGAAATGCCAAGGGACTGTCCCCCAGAACAGCAAGTGTTGTGGTGTTAGATGGTTGTAAGGCCCTTAAACATGGTTGTGCTATGTCCTGGGGCTTGGTGTTCTTGATCTTTACTGACTGTGATCCACTTCAGCTTTTCACTGCTAGGGATTTTGGACCTAGTGCTTCTAGTTTTGCCATTTATATATAGCCATCTAAGGTGGCAATCTCATTTGATCCCGGTGTGGATTCTTGTGACACCAGTACTATTTCTCCCAGTGAGGTGCACAACAGCAAGTCCCTGAGGTAGTTGCAGCTTTCAAGACACCAAAAAACACTGGGGGGTTTTTTGGTTGCTTTCACTGTCTCTCTATACTGCTGTAAGTCTCCAAAAACTCTGGTATGTATTTCTACCAGTGAAGGAAGTCTTGCTTTCAGTTTTCTGTTCAATAAAATGTCAGCAAGTCACAGATGATGCATTCAGCTATAGAATAAGCATTGCTTCAACCACCTTCACATTTTGCAAACTTTGTAATTGTAGAAATGTTTTTGTTGTTCTTGTCTTCCACCCAGCATATTTTCTTACTTCATTTGTATTCACTTCCATTCTTAGATCACTTTCTTCCTAGGAATGTGGTATTTGGAACTTACTGCCCATAATTCAAATTAGCCCAGATATGCCTTTAGTTTTCATGAAATGTCTGGAGAATGCCTAACTTAATCCTTTAAAATACTTAGGTACTCCAAGGTAGCTGGCAAGATATAACATGAAACAAAAAATTCTGGTAAAGTCAGTCCCAGAGTTTATAAAAGTCTTGGGAAAAAAATCATGTGGGAAGCTCTGGGGTTTAGGATTTGCGAGAGTCATTCTCAGCCCATGCTTTCGCTGTAAATTTTTCTTCTGCACATCCACACGGTGCTGAGAACTTGTCTCTTGATTGCTGTGACAGCACAGCATCTTGCAAACAGCATTTGACACTTTAGAGGCTCAGGATCAAGTTTTCCTCCCTGTATCTTTAGAACTGGTTAGATTCACTGTGGAGAGGCGTCTTCACCTTCCCCCAGAGTATGACCCAGCAACTGATAGAGGAGCACACAGCAGTCTGCATAGGTCTGCCAAATTCTCAGTTATCAGATAGTGTAAGGAACGTGAGAGGAAGAAAGATATTTCTGAGATACTGAAGCGCTTCTCTGGAGTAGTCTACTAAGAACCTCTGGGCACTGCTGTTACAATAATTACATGTTGATAATGGAGAAAAAGCTGTACGTAAAGCACAAATAATAATATAATAACACCAGATACAAGAACCTGACAAGCTCCATTACTATATGATAGTAGAAATACATTTGTATTGAGAGCTGATGGAACGCCTGACTTATGTAATCACCTTGTTCACACTCTCCTCTGCATTCAAATTAATAAGAAGATCTTGTGGATATAAAAAGTACATCTACAGACATGAAATTCCTTATCCAGCTTTTTAAGGTAAGTAAGTACATAGCTGTACTTAGAGAAAGACTGTAGACAAACAAATAACAGACAAATAGAGAGGTTCTATAGATGGCTGGACAGAATGAAAAGTAAAAATTATTACAGAAATGTTTGGACATCTTAAAACAACAAACAGTTCAATACGATTTATTTAGTCAGGGTAGACTAAAATTCACTAGCATAGCAACAGAACCATTTGTCTTAGCAAGTATCTTGTTATTGGTGATCAATAATGTAGCTGAGATGACTGATGGCTTTGTTTTCCTGCGGTGCCTCAGCCAGTCTAAATTATTTATTTGACATGCTGCCTCTTGGCAAATGCAAGGAAACAGTGATAAGAAATTTACATTCCTCTGATATATACCTCCAAATGAATATAAGATATTACTCAAGATTTTGGTGATTGACATATGGCTGTAGTTTGAGGGACAGCTTTGCTGACCAGATATGTTTTTGTCTCCTGGCATGAATAGCAATGTATACATCAGAACAAAAACCAAAGAGTTGCTGCTTTTTGTTGCATGTGGCAGAGGAGAACATGACGGCATTTGCAGAAACATCCAGAATTTGGATGCCTCCGAACACTCAGGAATCTGCCCCAGTTTGCTAGGAGCCTTAAGTTGTTCTAGCCAATTTTATTTAGTCTTGAGACAGGGAAAAGAGTAGAGGATAAAATAATAAAAGACCATAAGAACTTCACAGCAGGACAGGGCTCCCAAGCTCACTAAGCTCACTAAACTGCATCTGACAATGTCCAGTAGTGGAAGTTGAGGTGAAGAATGAACATAAGAGTATAGCCAGTACAGAACAGTATTTCCCACTCTGTATCTTGCCATTTCTGTGTCATCTGTTGTCTGAGCTGAGGAGTTCTATTATTAAATACATTCAAGCATTTCAAGAACTCCAGGCACCTTTGCTCTTCTCTGTACTGTTTTAGCTGTGTTACAGCCTATTCAAGACATGGTGATCAAAAGTGCATTCAGAGTCTGGGTATAAATGGATTTACACACTGGTGTAACAATTTCCATTTTTTCTCTCTATGCTTCCTTAATACATAAGTCATAATATTCTATTCATTTTTTTACATTTAATTCCACTTCATAACATTATTTTAAACTGTTGCTGGGCACGAAGCTGACATTTTTGGAGGGCTATCCACAATAATTCCAGTGTCTCTGTCTCTTAAGTGTTAAGAAAAATAGTAACTTAGAGATGGTCATTGTGCATTGATTTCTCCTTATGCATTACTTTGCATTTTTTTACATTTAATTTCATTTGCTGTTTTGTAACCCAGCTGCTTAGTATCACAAGACCCTTCCACAACACTTCATTGTCTGGTCTCTTGAATAGTTGTATTGTCTGCAGACTTTGTCTCCTCACTATTTACCTTCTTTATTAGATCATTTAGGAATACTTTCACAGACAAGCTCTGGTACCAGACGAGAAAGAAACTCCAACATTGTGCAAAGGCAGGATGAAAATACATTGGTAAAGATTAAGCACGACAAGGCTGGGGAAACATGCCTATTTTGGATGACTGTTCTGTAGCTTTCCTTCTCTTTGCCTTAACATCGTAGAAATTTTGAAGTCCTGCTGTCGAACTGTCCTACTAAAATGAATGTAATCTTCACCTCTACTATGTGCTAATGTGTGGTATTCTCACAGTAGTGTTATAAAGCACAAAATCTCTTCTATATATGGAGCAGCTCCAGAAAGTATTTTAGCTCACAATGGCAGGTTGTTGGCAGCTCACTCACAGAGATTATGTTTCTTCCTGCTCTTTTCAGTGCAGAGCTGCACATGTAATGAGATCACACCCCCTCCAAAAAGTGGCGGTTCTGGAAGTTAGCTTCTGTAACACCAAAAATACCACTTGGCTAACCTGGCAACAGCATTTTGAGAAATTTTGTTTCTGGGACATATGATTGTTAGAAATGATGCCAGTTTTTATATGAACATGAGTGCTAACGCTGATGTTAGCAGTGAAAGCCAAGGCAGGCATCTTCCTAATCAAAGACTGACTTGTATACAACCCCCATGTCCGAAGCCGGACACTGTAACTGGACAGAGCTGATGGAATTACAGGACTGCCTTTGAAAAATGTAGACAGGAACCTCATTAATCACCCATTTCAGGCTCAGGCAAATCACAAATTCCCATTCTTGGTGCCGCTATGGTACTCTGCCTGGTGGGCTTTTTACCTTCAGTGAGGGAGCGCCAGCACTAGCCCAATGCACTGGTAGCAGCCTGGAGAACGTGCTCTGGTACCAGCCTGGAGAACATGCTCTAGTACCAGCCTGGAGAATGTGCTCCTGGCACCATGGTGGTGCACGTCAGCCTTCAGGTCCTCCAGCACCTGCTGCAGTGGCAAGGCTCGGTATTTGCCTGGATCTGCCAGGACACCTAGGGCTCAGCGCTGAGGGGTGGTGGAGCGGTCATGCTCCTCTGTAATTCACAACTGGAGACTACCATATCGATGTTTGACTGCAACTTTTTCAGTATTAAAAACCAAAGTTGGTGGGCGTGCTCATGTCTGGCTCATGACTAGTTTTGTGATACATGACTTCGAGTATCTTTGGTTTTGAGATCCGCAGTGTAGCAAGATGAATCTCTTGAATGATGGAAATACCGCATTGTGTCTTGCTGTGGATCCTACACAGCAGCTAACAGCACTTTGAAGCTTCGTTTATTGTTCCCATTCAGAGAAAATTAATGCACTTTGAAGAGGTAAGGCAAAATGGAAAATTAATAAATACTGCTGTAAACAATTAGTTCTCATTTGCTTAACACCATTTCCTAATGTGCAGCTGTAAAACTTATCCCAGGACCTTTAAAATACAATCAATTTTCCTTGGCTAATTCCTAATAATTCAAACTAAGTGCAGAACTGGACATGCAATCAAGGTAATACAGGTCGATATCCATTTTCTTTCAGTTAAATAGGAACTTTAGCACAGTGACACAATCTGTGGCATCACAAACAGCTACTGTATATCTATTTGTCTGTTTGCTGAACATGCACACAGAGTGAGGACACGACTCAGCTACCTTTAGTCATAGTGAATGAAACTCACCAGTATAGCTCATTAAGTAAAACAAAGATTATCACCAGTCATTAAGACCAAAACTAGTTTGAGAATCGTTCCACCTCAGACAACCTCAGACAACACATTGTTTACATTGACTTAAACACTTTACAGGTTTGCTGTTTGATTTCACTTGGGAATGTGGGTAGGAGAAGATATTCTTCTCTAGCCAGAAGAGTTAAAGCTGGAACATGTGAAATCAAAAACAAGCCCTACATAAAATACCCACAAAAATGCCCCACAAAAAAATACATGCTTGTCTGCAAAAGGACCTTCTACTCTGTCTCTAGCAGCACAAAGTAATGGAAGGTGATGGCTGGAATCTGCAGAACCCAGCACCCAGCTGAAATAGCCAAAAAGGCTTAGGAGACCACGAAATAAGGAACTGTCAGAAGCTTGCCTAGAGACCACATCTAACTATTTGTGAGTAGAACTGTGAGATGTCCAGGACTTAATTTTACATGTCATCCAAAAAATGCCATATTGCCCCCAGATGACTTTACAAATTATTCATGCATAAACTTAATTACCCATATGACATTTATCACAACCTTCTATCTGCATTGGCTGGTTATGATAGTCTGAAGTCTGAGCTTTTAATGTGGCTCTGATGCAATCATTAAAACAAATTAGGGACAGATAAAATTAATAATTGCTCCATCTTTTTTCAACTAAAATAGCTTTTGCTTTGGTAACTGTTTTCAAGGCTGATATTGACCAAGATTTTGGTGACGCATCACTCCACAGAGGTATAATTTTCTACCTGAAGATGACTGACTGACTTAATTTTGCTAGATCATGGTTTACAGGACACAGTTAAAATGATTAAGTTTAATTTGTTGCTAGGTCTCAATGTATTATTTGCTTGTGTTCTGAAAGAAGATGAGTGCTGGCAAGTGAAAAGGAGGAAAAGGTGCATAGCAGAAGAAAATTATTGGGATCAACAACGGACTACATACGAAACTCATACAAACCGTTACACAGACAACAAGGCCTCCTGAAGAATGGAACTGGGCAAGTATTTACTTTAAGTCAGGATGTGCTTTATTTTCACGTACTCACCTGACTCCTTTTCTTCCAGTTTCACTGGAAATCAGTACAGGACTATTGCCACAATAAGATGGCTGTCTTTAACCAAATGTTTCTTTCAAGTGGTCCATGAGGATGTTTTCCTCTATGTCCTTGTTTGCTATTTTATTTTTATGCCTTGTTGCCAGACTTATTTCTTCTGAGTTTTGAGATATGAATTAGTAAAGCTGAAAGGGAAAAAGATGTAGTAATAAAATAACATTTTCCCAATATTAATGAGCTCAGAATGGAAAAAATGAAAACCATCCTTATTTTACATAAAGGAAAATTTAAAGTGCAAAGAGAGGTGCACAGACCTACTCTTTATTAATACAAGATCTTTGGTGAACCTGCACAGATTTCTGTGGCTTGGTGATGCATGCTGGCTACAAGATCTTATTGATGAACTGCTCTCAGTGAACATCAACATTACAAAACCACTCTATGCATCTGCCTTGCTGGCAGTCTCAGAAGAAGAGTTAAGGACTTCAAAACTGAAAGCAGGTGAGTATTTCAGTGAAGGAGCTATGGCAAATTTGCACATAAAGAAATAATTATGAACACAAACAGCTTTAGGGTCTGGGGATATTAAGCCAACACCTATGGAAATTGCTATGAGATTGCTCAATCCATAGTCCTCCAGAAGACAGTGATGTCTAACCCACAAGCTATGAACCCTAGTATAATTTAACACTTGTGAAAGACAAACTCCGTATTTGCTCATCATCTATGCTTGTTCTATCCTTCCAAAAAGTCATGATCCATTTCTTCATCTAGTAGGAATGAAGGCAAGGTTTTGACTTACATATCTACTGCTAGCTTAATGATTTCAATGCAACCTACCTGGCAAATAGCTACCTAAGTATGCACAGAACAATCCCAGACTCAGATGAGGGCTGATTTGTGAGAACAGAGTAAGCCTGTAGTAGTTCCAGTATATATTAGATTCTTCCCATTTTCTTCATTAGAAACATTGACATGTATGTGAACTTAAAACGCTTGGAAGAAAGACTTACACTCCTCCCAAGTGGTCTTCCGTGTGTGTTTAAAAGCATTTATTTAAATATACATTTACCTACCACTGCCTGCCTCATGGCAGAAGAACGGGGGGGATGCTGGGAATGTAGAATATTAGTGTTTAAACCTCTGGATTGGCCTCCTTTGCACAGCTCATTTCAACAGAACTTTCTCTTAATCTTTGCCTCTCCACTACAGTTTTGTTTGGCATCTCATGCATGAAACATGCACTTTGCATGAAATGTATACCTGAAGTTTCTATTGTTTTACTCTAGTCCTTTGTGTTATTTTGGTGTTCACTGTGTCTTTGGCCTGGTTACACAGATGGCAAAATCTCCAGTTTCTATGTTTTCAATCATTTTATTAAAGTTGCAGATAGGATTAACCTGTCTAAGTTTGGACTAGCGATCTAGATATTCTGAATTCAGTGATATGTGTCTGGAAATTGGTTATGCAGAAATGTGGTTCAGATACTGACTTGTATGCACCTGTACAGCTCCATTTGCTTTGGTGGGGCGGCACTGGGGAGACCTGAGCTCTTAAAGTGGTCCAAGGTCCCAATGACCTGCACAACATGCAGCCCTGGAAATCGTGAGTAAACCAGCAGAATCTGGATGTGAGCATGGTAAATTTATCAGAACTACAGTTCTTCTTCAGTTTCCATTTTTTATAGAACATTTGTGACAATTATACTGTCTACAGAAGTAAAGGGTTATTAAAATCTGGTTGAGGGAAGCCATCAGGAGAGTCACGATCTCCCTGACACTCCTCCCATGAGCTGTATTCCTGCCCTGAACTACCCAGTTCTACTGTTCCGGTATTGCTGGGTCCACGCGACCAGTCAGTGCACTTCATTTTTGCCAGCAAACTATGCCTCTGTCATTTCACTCTGAGTCATTGAGAGGCTACATTTGTGTAAGGTCATTCTGAGGTTTTAAAAGAGGAGGTGCCAGATAAAGTTGCTAAAAGGGATCTCAGCAAGAGGATTCATTTGTGTCATTACACTGTGACAGGCACTGTGGGCCAAACCAGTGTCCTCAGAGGTGAAAAACAAATGAGTTCATCTAGCGCCCTTAGTCTGTATATCCGTAACCATCATACTACATGTTGGCACCTCTGCTTTTAAGGAAGCATCGCGGATACCGTTTCTTCCAGTTCCTAGAATGACATCCAGTGTCTCCTCTAGATGCTGATACTCCCATTCAGCAGTGTTTAACAAAAACTCTTGGGACTCAGAGCATCTCTTTTTCCTTTTCAGATGCTTTCCTTATAAAGCAGGGAACACTCATCCTGCATCTTTCAAATCAATACCAAGGCAGCAGGGTGATCTGCATACAAATCGACTTGCAAATTTACACCCTGTCTGACTCTGCCAGCAGGATTAAAAATCATTCATGAAACAACAGCTCCCTGTAATCACATCCAGCCAGATTTCAATAATAACTTAGGCATATAAAAGCCTCTTGGTTTGGTATGTATTAAAAATAGTTTCTTCTCATTTTCTACCTCTTCCCTGGGTAGTAACTTTGCACTTTCTTGAAAGCTTTCTGTTCTGTATGTGCTTTATCATCCATCCTCCAAAAACCCCATCTACTTATTGACTGGAAATATTTTTCCTACTAACCAAAAGAAAAGGTGATTTTTTATACCCCAATCTGATAGCAGGCAGGATTCCAAAAACTCCCGAGTCATCACCACTTTACCACAGATCCCAGTCACTGCCTTCAATAAAAGTCACTTCCCCCAAATTGTCACCAAATGTCGATGTACAATGAGACTGGTAGTTATAATTCTGCCCTGTATGGACAGTTGTCTATTTCACAAAAGCCATCAGGATCATATTTAACATCTTATGGACATTATTCAACCTTTAGTAAGCAAAGCCGCAAGACTTCTTCACTGGGCAGCTTTGATTTTTGCTTCAGATTATGACGTGTCTATGTAATTAAATGTAGCGCTCACTGTCTGTTATTACACTGTATTTTTTTCTGCTTGATAGATCTAACTTGATAGAGTATCATTTTCAGTTATTGTGGAAACGGCCAGAACAGTGAAAAGTGGCTTTTCTTGTGAATTGAAACAACACATACATGCAAAAAAGCGTCCTTCATCCTGCAGTTCCTTTTGTCCAGGAGAGCTGAGACAGGACTCTGGAGCTGTGAACAACTTTTGCCTCTCAGTGACAGCGCGCTGTGAAAGACTGATACCAGTCGGAGTTCTTGATCGCCTCGTGGGGACAATCTGTCATCATTTGTCAGGGGCAATTCCTACGTTCCCAGCTTCAGAAAGAGCAGTTACAGGCTGAAGGTATAATAGGATGCAGGAGTTTGGAGGGCAAAGCAAGGTTTTCAGCAAGTATACTTAATAATCACTGCAGACTGAATTCAGTCTGAAGAACCTGAAACCAGTGACTTAACCTTTTCAGTGCTCAGAGCATAGATCTGAAACTCAGCCCAAACAACTCCTAAAGTGATACAGTATAAAAAGCTACAGTGTCTCTGTAGTATTTTTTGTCACAGAGCCTTTTTTTATACACACACAGTTATTAACTAAACATTCTGGAAAAGCATCACCGTTAGTAATTTTTCTTTTTACTCTCTTCATATTAGGAGGGCAACAAATTGGCAATCACAGGAGGAAGTATGCAAGAAGAGAGGAGTAAACTGAGATGCTGAGAATGAGACTTGGTAGCTTCGCTTCCATACACCTTCAACACAGCAAGGTGGAACAGCAGTTGTTTGGTTTCCCTTGTGCAAACAGTAAAACTGGCCTCAGCACTCATCGTATATAATGTACAAAAGGAGCAATCCCTGTGTTTCTTGAGTGTTTTATGAAGACTATGTCTTGTAAACGTCCAAATACACGGCAGTTTGAAACAGCGAAATGGATAGGAAAGCAACTACCAAGTGGTTGCTCCTCCATTACATGGCAAGGAGCACACGTGTTGCTTCCTGCTGGCAACTAGGCAGAGTTTCTCAGCAATCTCATTACTTCCATTGTCAGTACTTAATAATGCCATTATTTATTTTTGCTGCTTCAACAGTGAGCAGTCAGGCTGCTGCAGGCATGGGAAGGGGAGACAGGGGGCTGTGCCGAGTTAGGCTTGAGAGCTGTAGTGAGCAAGCTGCTCTTAGAGCTGCTGGAGGGATGGACTCTAGAGTGCGAGTGCAGTAATTACTGGTGCTGCTGGGAAGAAGTACTCCATGTAGCATCGCTACTTCCGAACATCATCTGATCCTGCTGCTGGCATCAACCAACCTGACTTTCTGGGTCTGGCAAAAGGCATTGCGAAATGAACGGCTGGAATGTGACTATTCACTGCTCTCGATAGTCTGCTGCCCTCAACCGCAGCCTACTTTGCTTATGTCTATGGCCTTGGGCTCATCAGTCCCTGCATAATAGATCCACAGCTACGCAGTGTATTAGGAGTGGTCAGGAAGAGCATGTGATTGGCTTGGCAGACAGCACCTTGCTTTAGCTGTTTCAAACTGCTGAGGAATGCTTTTATGCTAAAATGAGTCTGATCCAAGAGCCTATGTTAGGAAATAAGACCTTAGACTTGCAGGTTGTAGACCCACTGGGATCTGGGGTGCAGAAGTCATAAAAGCCTTTCAATGCAGTTTGGCAGCAACATGAAAGAGATAAGTCAGACAATACTAACTGAAGTGCTTGCTCCTTCTATTTGAAGGAATAATAAAATGCTTTCTAGGTTAAAAAGTCCTGCAACCCCTTCAATTCTTTTGCTTTACGCAATGGCCTCTTAAACTGTCCCTATACTGATGGAACTAAAATAGAAAGCAGGTAGGGCTGCTAAAACATGGACCTAGAACTCGCCTGTTCAGAAAATAGTCTCAGCACAGGCAATAAAAACCATCCCGTTAATGAAGCCATAATATCTTTTTGATTTTCTGACTTCATTCAAAGGGACTCCTTACACATATAGCTCACTTACTTAAAATGAAGACTGAAAAGCCCCTTCAACAGAATTTAATCCATTTACTTGAATCAAAGCAATTACTTTTTATGTTTGCAACACATGCTTTTTACATACTTGTATGTTCAAAATACACAAATCAGACTGACCCTCATGACCAAGCTATATTTGCTTCATGTAAGTTTTTCTCATGGAAAAGGGCTGTGACTATGTTAAGGGAAACTGAAACTCGATGCTGATAATGCTATCACTCTTGCACTAAGAACACATCCATTGTGTTATGTAGGACAAACCACAAGCAGGAACTTCCTGATTCTACACTGATATTGTATAAGGAGAGGGACAATACAGAAATCAAAGTGCTTTATGGAGTGCAGCTCTATGGATTTACATGGCCACAGCACTGGCCTTTAATTGAGATCAGCTTTTACTAGTTGAGCTGGAGGCAGCACTGTCCGGATGGTGAAGATGACAAGGTGTGAAATGATGCAAGCTCTTCCCCAGTAACTTTGTCTCTACTCATAAATCCCAACATACATGGTAAATTCCAAGGGCACTGAAACTCGATTGCTAGAATGGCACCTGGCATTTGGCCCACGACAAGTAGCACTTTCCCAGATTACTCCTGGGCTTTGCTTATTCTCAATAAGCAGTTTGCATGCAGCACCCTGTTTCAGAAGCTAACAGAATAAACCAGCATAGGCATGGGACATTCTTTGCTAGCTGGCATCAGTATCTGGGAACATTCCTGCACACATTACATTTACTACCATAGCTCTAGCTAAAGCGCCTGATGCATTGGGTGTGTTAATGAGGGACTGCAGCCCTCTTGGTCCCTTGGCAGCTCTGCACCTGTTTAAAGCAAGCACTGTTTGTCATAAAAGAGAAACTGTAGAGAAAATAAGGCACGGAGATGAAATTATTTTGAGAGTATTTGGCTTGTACTGCTTAATAAACTCGGGTTTGGAATATCTGTTTTGGTGCTCATTTTCTGGCCAGAGAGTTGTAAACATAAAATTCAGCCTCTTTGGGAACACATGTCATAAGACATTAAGGAGGCAACTGGACAAATGCCAAGAAATATCTATAGGACTTTGACAGATATGCCAAATAGCAAACATCACACTCTCTACTCATATTCCCTTGAGTCATCATGTAATTGGGCTGTAAAATTGTGTGCCAGTGCTAAAGACTGTGACCACTTCTTCAGCTACAGCCAGGCAGGGAAAGGAGGGAAATGCAGCCTTTAAATTCTCCTGATACTGGACTACTGCTGAGCTCTAAAAATCACCTACTGACAAGGTGGGCGAAGCCTGACAACCACAGGGGATGGATGTTGGCATTGGAAGCCCTCTCTCTAAATTCAGAGTGATACGGAAATAGTGGTTACCACAGGAGGAAATATTAATCTGTCACACAAACAGCTCTTCCCTTCCTCCTCTGAGGAAAAGGCAGGAGGCTGGCTGGAGTATGCCAGTGGAGAGATTTGGCTTGCAAGCCACCAGCTTGACTGTGCTGGTTTAGAACATCCTGAGGGCTACTCCAAACCGCACTCCCAAAAAGCCAGGTTCAGTCACGTGCTCTTTAGGGCTAACTCCCACCAACATTGTCGCACAAAGATCCCAAATCCCCACCACTTTGGCGTTATCAGACTACAGTCAAGACCATCTTCGTGAATATGATGAAGAGGCACCAATTTGGTCATGCCATAACTTCATTCCCTCCTCTCTTACAACAGAAACTCTTAGATAGGAATCTGAGTATGAATGGAAAATGCTGTTGTCTATGCATTACTAAGAAAGCAAGCAAATGAAGTGAATGGAATATAATGTCTCTATTTAATTTCAGAGTTGCAGTTACTTATGATGATATTTGTAGTGTACATAAATGAACTGTAGAAGCACGCTTTACAAATATGATTAAGACTTGGTAATATGAGGCTACACGATAACCACACTGGGAGAGATGTTCTTAGACCTGGGGTGAGTCTATGATGTATTTCCAGGGAATTAGAAAGCACAAATGTCTTTGACTTGAGCATTAGAATCTACATGGTTCTACTAGTTCCTAAACAGAAAAAAAAATTGATAAAATGCTGTAATTAGGATGCTTTTCCCTAAGTAGTGTGCAAGACAACCATTTAGATAAGACAGTAAGAGACATTGATTTATATGGAGGTCTTCTCACTTAGTTTTGCACAAACCACCATGGATCTCATATAAAATTTCACAGGCTAATACTATCTCTGGTGTAAAAGCTATTCTAATGTCATGTAAGAAACCAGGATAAATTTAGATTTCTGATTAAAACAGCAACTGGCATTAAGCATACAGGGCAACTTGCAAAGCATCTTTCTGATGCAGTGTTGGATGTATTAATTTATATGAAGACTATGCATTACTAATTTCTATGAAGACTATATGCATGTTTTTGTGTTCCTTCTTTCTCTCCTTGTTGTGAGGCTAAAGTAAACCTGATTGTTGAAAAGATACTTTCAGGAGAGGAAGGCAATGTCCTAGATAAGGAAATCCCTCAAACCAAACACCGCCTGGTCAGGTGTACTCCAGATAGGTATATAGCCTTGAAAAATGGGCTCTTTAGCCTTTGTTTACTTTTTTCATAGAACTGAGAATCTGAGATCTGATACTGTACCATGCCTGTGTCCCAGAGGGTTAGAGGAATCTGTGTGCTGGCTCCCCGACAGATCATGCTGACGGAGCAGAGGGTGCAGCAGAGAGAACTGGGTAAGGAAGGTACAGCCATGACATAGCTGAAGTATGGGGTTTGGACCCCCTGGATGTGGATAAGACAGTACACCCACAGATCTTCCTGACTGTTTGAAATCTACGCCTTGAAATGCTGTGTGCATTTAGGCAACATAAATTTGTCTGTGACTGTGTCAGCAAATCCTACTGCTGTCTACAGAATCCTGAGAGAACTCCAGTGGGTAGAGAGCTCACTGGCATTTCTAAAAAAAAATCACTGGTTATCTGTAGGGTTTAAACTGGCACAGTCTGGCCAGATCACACAGGCAGGACAGACTATTTCAGTACCATGACAGTATCCATTACAGTATTCTTGATACACACCGTGCTAACGTAAGTCCAAAGTGACTCCCATGCAAGACAGCAGCCAAAGTGAATGGAATAAGGGTACCTGAATTATGTGTGTCTCTGATGCTACAGCAGAGACTGGAAAATGGCAAGTCATTTAATCTGATAACATCTCAGCTTTCCCATATGTGACTGTGCTGAATTTTCCTTTGCAAAGCACAAGTCCTTGAATAAAAAGAACTACATAATGGTCCCTTCCCCCCCACAATGGCATACTCATGTCCAAGATAACCTGAGACCAGTGAGTATGGTTGTTGGGCTTTCCTCTGTACAATGAATGAATCGCAGGTAAGTTTATACTAATGTCTGGTTATATGCAGAAAAGCATGATATTATACGTATTTAGTCATCATACTACTGTAGTCAGAATGGAATATAAGTTGAAAAATTGGGTACTTTTGGTTATGAGAAACATAGGTCTTGCCACATGCATCCCTGAGCACAGTTATGTTTCTGTTACTGGAGTATCGGGACTGAGAAGAAGCAGAAACAGGGAAATGTCGTAACATCTGCACTTACAAAAGCTGGACTGGAAAACTCTAAATTAATCCAAAGTTTACTGTTTTGGCTTTGTCTGTAACACAACTGTAGTGGCTAGGTTGAGAGGGTTGTACCTCCAAGATCTCTCTACAACCAGTAAAGAAAAATCAAGTTCCATATAGAGTGATATATAAAGTGATTTAGGCTACTCTTTGCCCTTTTCACTGATCGTAGAAGAAATCTCCGGCTATCAAGGCTCTTACCAGGGTATTTATCCCAGGGTATCGTCCATGGAATGTGGAAAGAGGGACAGGCCACTTGGGAAGAGTACAGAAATGTGGTCAGAGCATGCAGGGATGCAACGAGGAAGGCTAAGGCTCACCTGGAATTGAAGCTGGCAAGGGATGTCAAAAACAACAAGAAGGGCTTCTTCAACTACATCAGCAGCAAAAGGAAGGCTAGGGACAATGTGGGGACACTGCTGAACGAGGTGGGTGTCCTGGTGACGGAGGACGCGGAGAAGGCAGAGCTACTGAATGCCTTCTTTGCTTCAGTCTTCAGTGCTAAGACTGGCCCTCAGGAATCCCAGGCCCCGGAGGTAAGAGAGGAAGCCTACAGAGAGGACGACTTTCCCTTGGTCGAGGAGGACTGTGTG
>Ga0181612_102285_pt1 | contig 30347 bp, 22 predicted proteins | sample HoacroProtozoa21_FD_119630 | JGI IMG/M metagenome (GOLD analysis project Ga0181612, IMG submission 119630) | Hoatzin crop microbial communities from Cojedes, Venezuel. Combined Assembly of Gp0051906, Gp0051904, Gp0051908 | reverse complement strand
CTCCCCTACCACGAAATGCACCGCCTCCTGTAACCACCCCTCTACAACCTTTTCTTCAGCAGTTCAGCAAGTGTCTCGACGGTCACCAATGAAGTTGTAGACAGACGATTGATTGGTAGGTGAAATTTCGTGAGGATAGCACCTGTTTTCGCCAGGGAAAAATGTTAAAAAATATAACTTGTTGATTTTCGGAAAAATGTGGTGAGGCTTCTTGCGATTTTGGGTGTCCCGCGCTAACTTTGCGTCATGTTTATACGCAGAAAACCCAATAAATCTGGCAGTGTTAGCGTCCAGTTGGTGGACAAAACAGGTGGTCGTTATAAGGTGCTGGCAAGTGTCGGTACTGGGCGCACGGAGCAGGAGTTGATGCACCTTGAGCGGCGAGCTAGGGTGCAAATGTCGCGTTATGAAAGTTTGCCGTTGTTTGCGGACTACGGGTTGGAGAATGACTTGGATCGGCTGGTGGAGATGCTTAGTAATTCGCAGGTGAATGTCATTGGACCAGAGTTGATTTTCGGTGCGTTATATGATCACATTGGCTATAACACGGTGGATAATGATTTGTTTAGAGACTTAGTAGTGAGCCGTTTGTTCCACCCTGGTAGCAAGCTCAAGACGGTGGACTATATGCGCCGTTACCACAATACCAGTCACAGTCCCAGCTCGGTGTATCGGTATTTGGATAGGCTGTGTGAACGTGATGGTGGAGTCGATATAAAGGAGTGCGTTGAGCGTGTTACATACGCCCATACGCTCAAGGTGTTGGGTGGTGAAATAAGCGTGGTATTTTATGACCTAACTACCTTATATTTCGAGGCGTCGGACGAGGACGACTTGCGGCGTTGCGGCTTTTCTAAAGATGGCAAACACAGCAACCCACAAGTGTTTCTTGCCCTGCTCACAGCCGCTGGAGGTAACCCGATCGGCTACGAAGTGTTCGAGGGCAATATCTTCGAGGGAGATACCTTTATACCTGTCATCAGTCGCTTGTCAGAGCGCTTTGGCTTTGGTCGTCCAATTGTGATTGCCGATGCGGGTCTGCTGTCGCGCAAGAACATCAAGGCGCTGGCGGATGCAGGCTACACCTACATTCTGGGAGCAAGAATTAGGAACGAGAGCCAGCGGAACAAGCAGGCTATTTTGGACCTCAATTTGGACTACGGGCAAACGGGCGTCATCCGCCGAGAGGATGGCACACGCTTGGTTATATCCAAGTCTCTGAAACGCGCCAAGAAGGATATGGCTAATCGTAAGCGAGGTATGGCCAAATTGGTCAAGCGCTTAGGCAGCGGGCACCTAACCAAAGAGCACCTCAACAATCGGGGATATAATCGTTACCTCAAGCTCGAGGGCGAAGTGAACATATCCATTGACATGGAACGGTTTGATCAAGACGCAGTTTGGGATGGAATTAAAGGCTATCTAACCAATACAGATCTCAGTGATAAAGAGGTGATCGACAACTATTCCAGCCTGTGGATGATAGAGCGGGCATTCAGAATGAATAAAACAGACCTGCAAATGCGCCCCATCTATCATCGCCTACACAACCGCATCAAAGGACACATTTGCATCTGCTTTACAGCCTATACCATCATGCTCGAGCTCGAGCGCGCATTGGCAAGCGCAGGTTCGACCATCACAGTAAGTCGTGCCATGGAGATAGTTAAGAACATGTACCAACTTACCTATGTACACCCTGACTCCATGCGCCAGCGATCCATCATCCTTAAAATGGACGACGAGCAACAGGAACTATACGACATCATCACAAAACATTGCCGCACCTAATTTTGGGTGTCCCATGGCGAAAACAGGAAACCTTGTGCAAGGTGAGCGCAAACCGAGCTTGCTCGAGTTTGCCGAACCGAAGCCAAGGTTCAACGAAGTTACTCTTCACTCTCCACTCTTCACTCTCCACTCTGATAGAAGGTCAGCGTGAGGCCCTCCAGCGAGGGAGAACTCAACTCTCAACGCTCAACTCTCGTAACTCTTCCATCAGTTCCAGGTCCATGGTGGTTTCACCTTGCAGGATGTAGTCATCGCGGTGGGTGCGCAGGGTGGTGAGGAGGGTGTGGGCGACAGCGGGGTCGTGGTCGAGGAGCAGGGTGATGGCGTACTGGACGCGCTGTTTTCCGCTCTGGGTGGGCATGTATTGATGCAGGTATTGCTTGAGACGGTCGGTGTAGAGCGCTCGGGCCTCATCCACGCGGCCAGTGACTAAGCACACAAATATCATCTCAAGGCGCAGTTCATTGTCGATGATGGGCAGGATGCCTTTCGCGGTGACCGCCTCGCTGAGCAGCTGGTAAGCGTCCTCCCAGCGGCGCTGGTCTTCCAGGCGGGAAACGACCATCAGCTGCCAGTTGGCTTGGATGTCATTGCTCCAGTCCACAGGCGTGTTGTCGTCAAACATCGTCGCGGGTACATCGCGTGGGCGCACGCCCTCCTGGAGTAGCGCGTTAGCCTCGAGTAATTGGCACAACAGCCGTTTGTTGCCCGGCGAACGTTCCAGGTGGACCATGTTATAGCCATCATTGCTGATGCCCGACAGCCTCAGCGGGATGCCATTGAGCAGCGCAAAAAAGAAGCCTATCACCGCCAGCAAGGCCAGCAACGGACAAATCCACGCCGGCGCATCGCAGCACAGCAGCACCACCGTTGCAATCGTCGCCACCAGCACATTGGCGAGCACGCCGCCCAGGTTATACCACCGCGTGTCGATTGCGTCGAGCGGCTTTGCAGGCGGCGCCATCAAGCACTGTCCTCCCGTGCCACCTATCGTGAACCTGCGCCACAGCAGCTTCCCCTGACGATGGATGAGCGCCAAACTAAAAATGCGGAACGACACAAACCGATACCCCGTGAGCAGTCCCGCCACCAAGTGCCCCGCCTCGTGCACAATCACCTGCAAGAAGAACGCCACCACCGCGCTCACAATAGCCAGCGCCAGCACCCCCAGCATCTCCACCACATCAATATCAACCGCTTTATCCTGAAGCAACTGCACCACCACCAGAGCTAGCACGAGCCCAGCCACAAAACACCCCACCACCCCCACTATTTTCATCACCTTCTTCATCATATTATTCAATAGAAAGAGGAATAAAGTAAGAGTTTATTGCATATAGAGGAACATTAATCATCCAATCTTGTTCGCGATAGGGTGTCATCGAAAAACGTATGCCTCTTAACCCAGGATGGCTATTAACAAACGACTTGAGAGACTTTGACTTAAGGTTATCCTCGGCTTTCACCTCGATGGGGATGATGCGACCAGCGTACTGCACAACGAAATCAACCTCCATCTGTGAATCGTTGCGCGAATAGTAGTAAATGGCCATCTCTTCTGATTGTATTTCCAACTGGGAGAGTACATAATTTTCGGTAAATGCACCCTTAAACGACAAGATGTTCTTTCCTTCTTGGATGTCGGGGAGCGACAACTTGGCCATCGCTGTTAAAAGCCCCACATCGAGGAAGAAAAGTTTAAATATCCCGAGTTCTTCATACGAGATAAGCGGCATCTCGGCTTTCTTTATTCGCGACACCTTATAGACCAACCCTGCATCAATGAGCCATTGTATCGCTACTTCATATTCTCGCGCTCGGCCACCTGGCTTGAGCACGCCAAAGATGAATTTCTTGTTTTCCTTTGACAACTGCGACGGAATCGACTGCCACACCATCTGAATGCGCTCGACCTCCTGTTTGGGAGCATGTTTCGACACATCCTTGCGATAGGCTTCAAGAATGGCATTCTGCAGCCTACGCACCTCAATGGGAGAGTTCGTTCTTATATATTTTTCAACAACTTCGGGCATCCCTCCCACAAAATAGTACTCACGCAATAGCTCAATGTAAGAATCATGCATCATTTGCATTAGTTCCCAGTCATGCTGCCTTAGCGCTTCGACAAACTGCGGTTTCCCCTTTGCAAGCAAAAATTCCTCAAACGACATGGGGTATAGCCGCATAAGATCCACCTTCCCTACAGGAAATGATTCACCGGGGCGCATAGCAATACCCAGTAGCGAACCTGCCACTGCCACATGATACTGACGCGCGTCCTCACAGAAGTACTTAAGAGAGTGAATACCACGCTTCACTTCTTGCACCTCATCCATGATGATAAGTGTTTCACCAGGCAAAATGCGCTCTCCCGTTTCCATTTCCAGCACCCTTAGGATGCGCGAAATATCGTAATCTGCTGTGAAAAGATTCTCGAGACGGGTATTGTTGTCAAAATTTACATAAGCCACATTTTTATAGGCTTGGCGACCAAACTCCAGGAGAGTCCAAGTCTTACCCACCTGCCTCGCTCCCAACAGGATTAAGGGCTTCCTATCGGGTGAATTTTTCCACTTTTTCAAGTCATCAATAATCGCTCTTTCCATAAAACACAGTATTTTAGATAATTGCGCTGCAAAATTACATTTTTCTGAACGAAAAAACAAGAAAACTCTACATTTTTCTGAAGGAAAATTCGCCGCAACTCCACACTTTTCTGAACGAAAGCCGCCAAAATCGATAAAAATGAGTCCGCGCTGGTCCGCGCGAGGATAAAATCTCCTCTGCGATGAAGTCTGCGCAGTCTGCGTAGTCTGCGTGAGGCCCTCCAGCGAGGGGGACACCGAAAAAAGGCCTGCGCCCCTCACGGGGAACAGGCCTCCTTAAAGAAAAATTTGATGTTTTGTCGTGTAAGTGTTGATGCTATTTTGTTTCGTCGGGCATCATGACTACCTCGATGTGGTTCTTGGCAGCGAGCAGGGTGTTGACCCACTGGCCAATGTCACTGGCGGTGATGCCGCTCAGGGTGGCATTGTAATCGTTGTAGCGGTCGATGCCGGTGCTGGCGTAGCTGCTCAGGAGGCCGATCCACCAGTTGTTCTCCTTAATGCTGGTATCGTGCTGCTTTTGCATCAGCGCCTTGATTTCGGCGAGCGTGCCAGCGTCGATGTTTTTGCTCAAGTTAGCCATTTCCTCGCGCATAATCTTGAGCGCCTCGTCGGCCTTCTCGTACTTCATGGGCACCATACCGACCATCTCGGTAATCACGTGGTTACCATTCTTGCTCACGTTGCCGTAGGCACCTGCCGAGTAAGCAGCGCTGGCATCCTCGCGAATCTTCTGGAGGTAAATCTTGTCGAGCACTTGACCGGCGATGCTGGCCATGAGTTGATTCTTCAAGTTCAACGGCATAGCCTCGCTGAACCAGTACATGCGCGAGTTACCCTTGGGCGTTTCCATCTTGCGCGTGAAGTTGCAGATGGTGTTTCCGTGCGGGCGCTCGTACACGTCCACGAAGTTCTCGCGGCTATCGCTGGCGGGCAAGGTGGCCACATACTGGCACAAGTACTTGCGGATGCTGTCGTTGTCGAACGAGCCAACGAAGAAGAACGTGTAGTCGGCAGCATTAGCCAGGCGCTCGCGAGCGATTTGCAGCATGCGGTCGTAGTCGAGCTTGTCGACGTCCTCGGCACTGAAGGCCTTGCTGCGCCAACTGCGGTTACCCACAACATAGTCAACCGAATCCTTGAATACCTGGTCGTGGTTGAGGTTCTTGTTTTGCAGGACGGTCTTGAGCTGACCCTTAATCATTTCAAAGGTCTTGTCGTCCTTGCGCAGGTCGGTCATCGTCAGGTAAAGCAGTTGGAACATGGTCTCGAGGTCCTTCACGGTGCTCGAGCCATTGAGCGTCTCGTAGTGGTTGTTCATGTTAAACCCTACCGAGGCTTGCTTGCCAGCCATCGCCTTGTCGAGGGCAATGCGGTCGAACTCGCCCAGTGCACTGATGGCAACAGCCGTGGGCGCCATGTCCAGGTTCACGCGGTCGGCCTCGCCATAGAGCGATGCGCCACCCTTACTTTGAGCGTACATAAGGATTTCGTCTTGCTTGAAATCGGTGCGCTTGAGTTGAACGCGCACGCCGTTGCTCAGCGTCAACTCGGTGTAACCCAGCTTGTCGTTCTTGGTCTCGCTCACGATGCTACCGGGGGCGGGCAGATTGCTCACCAGCGGCTCGTTCTTCACGTTGTCGACGTAAGCCACAACCTCGGTGTTGCGGGCGCGGTCGATGGCAGCAACGAGCGACGACTGCGTGGGATAGACAGCGCCGTCTTTCTCCTGGCCCATTACCATAACCACCATGTTCTTGTTGCTCTTGTCGATGCTACCAAGTTCCTCTTGAACCATAGCGTTCACAGCAGCGAGGGGCAGCGAGGGAATGATTTGCTGCATGATGGTGTACTCTTGCTCAACCGATGGGATAGGCTCGTTATCGAGGTAGTTGCTCACATAGCTGCGGCCATACTGCTCGTTCGAGATTTTGTTGCGGTCGTTATAGCGGGTCTCATATCGGCTCAGGATTTCCTGGCTGGCGCGGTCATACTCGCTCTGGGTGAAGCCGTACTTTGCCACGCGGCGCATCTCGGTCATCACCGTCTGCAGGGCTTCTTCGGTCTTGCCCTCCTTGGGAAGGAAGTAAACCGTGAAGGCGTCCTTGGTGCGCGAGAGCAGGTACTGGTCATCGCTGCAACCAGCCTGCAAGAACGGGCAGTCGGCATTGAGTGCGAGCTCGCTCAGGCGCTGGTTAAACATCATCGAGATGGCATCGTTGGCATAATCCATCACCAGGTAAGCCATGGTCGATTTCATCTGCGTGGGCACGGGGTCGTGCTTCACCATAATCTCGGCGAGGGTGTAGGGTTGCTCCTTATCCTTGTCGCTCACAACGATGATTTCCTCGTTATCGTCGACCTCTTCCTCGACCACAGTGCCAGCGCCAGCGGGCTTGCTGTTAGCTGCAAAGAGGTTCTGAATCTTCTGCTCCATGCTGGCAGCGTCGATGTCACCCACCACGATGATACACTGATTCTCGGGGTGATACCACTTGTGGTAGTAGTCGCGCAACTCGTTGTACTTGAAGCCGTCGACAACGCTCATCAAGCCGATGGGCATGCGCATGCCGTACTTCGAGCCGGGATACAACGCGGGCAGGTTGCGCTCGAGGATGCGCTGCGACGGAGTCATGCGCAGGCGATACTCCTCGTGGATGACGCCGCGCTCCTTGTCAATCTCCTCGTCCTCGAGCAACAGACCGTTACTCCAGTCCTTGAGGATGAGCAGACACGAGTCCACAGCGCTCTGTCGCGTGCTGGGCACGTCGTTGATATTATACACAGTCTGGTCGATGCTGGTGTAGGCATTCAAGTCGCCACCAAATTGCACGCCCAGTGAGCGGGTGTAGTCAATCACACCATTGTTAGCATTGCCAGGGAAGTGCTCGGTGCCGTTAAAGGCCATGTGCTCCAGGAAGTGGGCCAAGCCACGCTGGCTCTCCTCCTCTTGCAACGAGCCCACACGCTGGGCAATGTAGAAGTTCACACGATGCTCAGGATAATCGTTGTGACGCACATAGTAGGTCAAACCGTTAGCCAGCTTGCCAGTACGCACTTCAGGGTCAACGGGAACAGGAGGCATCTGCATCTGTTGAGCCTGCGAAAACAGCGTTACCGTCAGTAATGCTGCTGCCAATAAAGACTTAATCTTCATAGGGAATTGGAAATTTGTTATATGGGTTGATAATTTAAAAGTCAATTGTTTGATTGTCATTAGGTGGTTACAGGTTCATGTCGTGCGGCAAAAGTAAGCATAATTTGCGAAACCACGCGCTTTTCTCCGTGAAAAAACGTCAAATCATCATCACTTACCACAAAGACCTTACGCCTAAAGCCTAAAACCTAAAAAATAGAGCCTAAGTCCTAAAGCCTAATGCCTAACGCCTAAAGCCTAACACCTAAAGCCTAAAAAATAGAGCCCTAAGACCTAAAGCCTAATGCCTAACGCCTAAAGCCTAACACCTAAAGCCTAACACCTAAAGCCTAACACCCATTAGACGCACAGGACCCAGGAAAAGTTACACCCTTTCGGCGATTTTTTTCTCTTTTTTGCACGAGCACCACCGATTTCTGCCATTTTTTAGTTAAATTTGCAGTTCCACAACCTATCTGTAACCGATAAAGCCGCTTCGGCTTATACCTTAAAATAACGATGGAACAACTGAACGACATATTCACCACCCTGAGCAATGCCCTGTGGGGCTGGCCCATGATTATCTTGTTGCTGGGGACACACATCTACCTCACCTTCCGCCTGCGCGTGCCACAACGGCGCGTGTTCACTGCCATCGCGCTGTCGGTTAAGCGCGACAAGGGCGCCAGCGGCGACGTCTCGCAATTTGGCGCACTGGCTACAGCACTGGCAGCCACAATAGGCACGGGAAACATCGTGGGCGTGGCAACGGCGGTGGCGCTGGGTGGTCCTGGAGCCGTGCTGTGGTGCTGGCTCACGGGCGTGTTTGGCATGGCCACGAAGTATGCCGAGGGGTTGCTCGCCATCAAGTATCGCGTGCGCACGCCCGACGGTCGCATGGTGGGCGGCCCGATGTATGCCCTCGAGCGCGGCCTGCATTGCAAGTGGCTGGGCGTGCTGTTTGCCATCTTCACCGCCTGCGCCGCCTTTGGCATCGGTAACACGGTGCAAGCCAACGCCATCGCCACGCTCGCCAGTGACACCTACGGCCTCTCGCCCATCGTCACGGGCCTTGTGGTGGCGGTGCTCGCGGGCTTGGTCGTCATCGGCGGCGTGAAGAGCATTTCGCGCGTGTGCAGCGCCTTTGTGCCCATCATGGCGCTGTTCTACATCATCGGGTGCATCTACATCCTCATCGTCAACGGCGCATACTTCTGGCCCGCCATCAAACTGATTGTCGCCAGCGCTTTCACGCCGCAGGCTGCAGGCGGCGGTTTCGTGGGTAGCACAGTCATCATGGCAGCACGCATGGGTATCGCACGCGGACTGTTCTCCAACGAGAGCGGTATGGGTTCGGCGCCCATCGTGGCTGCTGCCGCACAAACGCGCAACCCTGTGCGTCAAGCACTTGTCTCGTCGAGCGGCACCTTCTGGGACACGGTGGTGATTTGCGCCTTGACGGGTCTCGTGGTGGTCACCAGCATCATGGCTTATCCCGACATCAGTTCGACCGACGGTGCCGTGCTCACGCAGCGAGCCTTCGGGAAAATCCCCGTTGTGGGCGCACCGCTACTCACCTTCGGCCTGTTCACCTTCACCTTCAGCACCATCATCGGGTGGAGCTACTATGGCGAACGCGCAGTCGAGTACCTGGGCGGCATCAAGTGGATGCTCGCCTACCGCATCGTCTACATCGTGGCAGCCTTTGTGGGCAGCATCGCGAGCCTCTCGCTCGTGTGGAACATGGCCGACTGCATGAATGCCCTCATGGCCATCCCTAACCTCATCTCGCTGCTGCTACTCAGCGGCGTTATCGCCCGCGAAACCCGCACCTACCTATGGGGAAATCGCCTCCACGAAGCAAGCGACGAGGAGGCGACCATTGAAGATAAAGTTGAGTCGTGAATTACTTGGCTACAAGCTCGTTATAGAGCTCGGGCGCAATCATCGACTTGAGTTTCTCGTAGGGGATGGTGAACTCGGGCAAACCTGCCACGTAGGGCGCAATTTCATATTGCTGATAGCGCACCGTGAGTCCATCGGGACCAAAAACGGGAGCCGATGAGGGACGCTGAATATGGTTGATGTCGGCGACGTTGATGAGCATCTCACGCAACTCGTCGTCAGAGGTCATCTCGAAGTACTTCTTCAAGCCATCGACCACCAGCTTGTTCATCTCGGGCGAATCCCAATTGTTAATCACGTCCCAACCGAGGGGCTTGCCGTCGCTCTTGCGGAAAGTTTGCGCCATCTGGATGAATTGTCCATGAGGGCCACCGCCAAACTGGTCGTTTTTCACCTCGTAGGTCATCACGGCGTCATTTTCATAGATTTTGCTTCCCAGCGCTTCCCACGACAGACGCATCTCGCCGTTCGCAACGAGGCTATTCTCCTTGCCCGACTTATCAAATTCGACCTTCACCGAGTCGATGATGTGGCGCATCAACGCCTTGGCGTCGGTCATTTTGCCACAGTCGAGCGCCTCGCTCACAAACGCCACAACGGCCTGGTCGAGCTGTTCGTTGCCACTGTGCGGCACCTCGAGGCACACCTTGTAGTCGCCCACCGCTGTTTTCTCCACAACGCTATCGGCAACAAACTCGATAGCCTGCGCCTTAACGCTGTCGCCCGCAGCCATGGTTTCGCCAGCCTGCTGCTGTTGCCCTTGATGGGTGCAAGCCACCGCCACAAGTGCCAACGCCGTCAAAAATCCAGTTCTTCTCATTTCTTTTTTCTTTTTCAGACTTGTTATTGTTGTTAAGAATTGCTTCTCTCTTCTTTCCAGCCGTCGACCTCGGGAATGTTGCGCTCCTCGGTCGAGAAGTTCACGCCAAGCAGGATTTTCCCGCGAGCATCGGTCGCCCACGGGTCGATGTAGTGCTTGTCGTGAATCTGCTGCAGCGCCACCTCGGGCGACTGATTTATCTTAAACTCAATGACATACACCCAGTCGGGCGTCTCAATCGCCATATCCATGCGCCCTCGATTTGTGCGCTTCTCCGCATCCGTGCGCAAGTCCTTGCCACCAATGAGCACACACGTTACATAGAAAATAAACTGAAACGCCTGCTCAGTCTCCTCAAAGAACTCATACTTTATCCCAGCAATCATCGCCCGCATCTCCTCCACAAACGTCTGCGTGTCACCACTCATCAACGCCTGCCGCAGGACACGGACAAGGTAGTCGGCATTGCTGTCTTCATATTTCGTGTATAGGGGAACTAATTGATTCACAAAGCCGTCTCGCACTTCCTTGTTCGGGAAATCAACCAAAATATATCCCAATGAATCAACGTCCTTAACCGTCAAGTAACCGCTTTGATAAAGCAGGGCAGTCAAGTCGCTTTGATAAGAATTGACATTCACCAAGCGCTCTTTCCTTACAAAGCTCCCTGGAATTCCTGTTAAATTGGCCTTTGTATTGCGGAGAGCAAGCAGTAACGCTGTGGGTGTACCACTCTCAAACCAATAGCTTTCAAATACTCTGTTTTTCAATGCCTTGAGCAATGAATAGGGATTATAAACACCCTTTCCACCTACACAGAAGTGGTAACCATCGTATTTTTCCTTGAGTTTTTGGTAGCAACCTTCCTTGGTCAATCCGTGCTCAGTCGCCATAACGGCAACGCTTTCGTCAAAGTAGGCATGCAACTCTTCCTCGGTGACTCCACAAACCTCTTGAAAGTCCTTATTCATGGAAATATCTTCGAGATTATTCAGTGCACTGAAAATACTCAAGTTTCCAAACCTTGTAACTCCCGTGAGGAATGCAAATTTGATATACTTGTCACACGATTTCAAGTTCTTATAAAAACCGGAAAGCGTCTCCCGATTTGCCTCTAAAAGTTCTGGCTTGTGGATGACGTTGACCAACGGAGCATCATATTCGTCTATCAAAATTACCACCTTCTTTCCCGTCTGCTCGTAGGCGCGCTGAATTACACCGCCAAATCGCCGTGCCACTGTCTTTTCGGTTGCCGATGCCCCATATACCTTTTCCCACTTTGCCACAACGTCTTCAAGGAAAGCAACTAACACTTCATTGTTAGTAAAACTATCGCTCGACAAGTCGAGGTGCAAGACAGGGTATTGCTCCCACTTCGTTTCAAGGCTGTCGATGGCGAGGCCCTTGAACAGGTCGCGGCGGCCCTGGAAATAGGCATCGAGGGTTGATACCAGCAACGATTTCCCAAATCGCCGGGGGCGACTTAGGAAGTAGAAATCTCCTTGATTTACAAGGTCGTAAACCAATTTCGTCTTGTCAACGTAGACATATCCGCCCTCGCGGATTTTTGCAAACGTCTGGATGCCTATGGGATATTTCATCGTTGCAGGTGGTTTTAGTGTTTATATTCAGCTACAAAGGTAGTCATTTATTGGGAAACAAGGGAACTTTAGCGGCTATTCTTTCTTCTTTGCCACCGAAGCGCAATACGGAATAAGGTAATTGTTAAAACTATCGCGCACTGAATCATTGGGGAAATCAAGGATGATAAATCCCGTACGAGTTTCCTCTTTTAGTGTCAAGTAACCACTTTGGTAAAATAGTGGCAATAGATTCTCGGTGTAAGAATCAACATTCACCAAATGGTCTACTTTTGTGTAAGCGCCTGGTAACTCGGTAATGTCATCATCGGTTCCTTTCAAGGCAAGCCGCAACGCTGCAGGCGTCCCTTTAAAGAACCATTCGTTAAAGAAGTCTTTTTGTTTTAATGCATTGAGTATTGCACTTGGATTGTAGACTTCCTTGAACTTTCTGCTAAAATGATACCCGCCAAACATCTCGTGTAAACGTTGGTAACATTCCTCCTTGGCCATTCCATTTTCACTTGCCAGCGCGGCAACTTCCTCGTCAAAGTAATCATGAAGTTCTTGCTCGGTATAGCCGCAAATAGCCTCATAATCATTACTAAAGGAGATATTCCGCAGGTTATTAAATGAACTAAAGGGAGAATTTTGCCCAAACTTAGTTACCGCCGTTAGAAATGCAAATTCAATATACCGGTCATACGCTTTCAGCGTCTGAAAGAAAGCGATAAGATTTGCTCGATTTGTTTCAAACAACTCGGGCTCGTCAATGACATTAACTACCGGCGCATCATACTCGTCAACCAACACCACTACCCTGCGCCCCGTCTGCTCGTAAGCACGTCGAAGGGCCTCTTCAAAACGCAACGATGGCGAGTCCGACGTTGACGTTGCGCCATACTGACTTCCCCACGCTGCGACATCTGCTATCAATCTGTTTCTCAGCACTTCTGGATGGTTATAGGTCTCATTCGACAAGTCGAGGTGGAAGACGGGATATTGTTCCCACTTGGTTTCAAGGCTGTCGATGGCGAGCCCTTCAAACAGGTCGCGACGGCCTTCAAAATAGGCCTCGAGGGTCGACACCAGCAACGATTTCCCAAATCGCCGCGGGCGACTCAAGAAGTAATATTTTCCTTGGTCTACGAGGTCGTAAATCAACTTGGTCTTGTCGACGTAAACATATCCGCCCTCGCGGATATCTGCAAACGTCTGGATGCCTATGGGGTACTTCATTGTTGCGGGTGGTTTGTGGGTGATACTGTGCTACAAAGGTAGTCATTTACTTGGAAAATTGATGCATCTTGCAGCGATAAAAATTTGTGGCATGGTGGTCAAGGGGTTACGGGGTTTTGAAAACGAAATTTGGTCGGAGAGTTTTGAAAATTTAATTCGAGCAAAAGTGAGCGTTAATGGGGTTTTTAACAGGTTGTTAATAACTTTTTTAAATTTTCTTGGGGTTTTTGTGATTTAGATTTGTAAACTATGCGGAATAATTTGTAATTTTACAGCCCGTTAGCAAGCGCACCCTGTTTGACGCATCTCGATGGGGTGTGGCGCGGCATTCAAGTCACTCAATGGAACCGACCGTTTATCATATTCCCGCACTGCTCGAGCCGAGCATGGAAGGCCTTGATATTAAGGCCGATGGCACCTACGTCGACGTCACGATGGGCGGCGGCGGTCACACCCGTGCCATCCTCGAGCGACTGGGTCCCACGGGACGGCTCTACGGGCTCGACCAGGACAGCGATGCCGCCGTCAATGCGCCTGCCGACGAGCGATTTACATTTGTACACGGCAACTTCGCCTTTGTGCGCAACTACATGCGCTATGCTGGTGTAAATCAGGTCGATGGCTTGCTCGCCGACCTGGGGGTCTCGTTCCACCACTTCGACGACAGCGAGCGCGGCTTCTCCTTTAGGCACGACAGCCGCCTCGACATGCGCATGAACCGCGCCAGCGACCGCGACGCACGCACCCTGCTTGCCACAGCCAGCGAGGCCCAACTTGCCGATGTGTTCTACCTCTACGGCGAGTTGCGGCAAGCACGCCGCCTGGCAGCCGCCATCGTCCGCGCCCGCGAGCAAGCCAGCATCGACACCACGGGCCGCCTCGTCGAGGTCGTGCGACCGCTGCTGCGTCGCAGTGCCGAGAGCAAGGAACTCGCACAGGTCTTCCAGGCGCTGCGCATCGAGGTAAACCACGAGATGGAGGCACTGCGCCGCCTGCTCGATGGTGCCACCTCGCTGCTACGTCCCGGGGGCCGACTGGTCATCATCACCTACCACTCGCTCGAGGACCGCATGGTCAAGAACTACATGCGCAGTGGCAACATCGAGGGCCACGTCGAGAAAGATTTCTATGGCCGCAGCAGTGCCCCACTGCAGGTCGTCAACCGCAGCGTCATCGTCCCCAGCAACGACGAGGTACAACGCAATCCACGCTCGCGCAGTGCCAAGTTGCGCATTGCCCAGCGCGTCACCAACGAATAACAAAACACAATGAAAACCGATAACGTCAACTCCAGTAATGGCAAAGGCAACGCCGCCAGCAACGCCACCCGCAAGGTGATTCGCAGCACCGTGCAAGGGCGCTCGTTCCTCACGTTCGACTTCTTCCGTCGCAACATCGGCTACGTCATCATCGGCACGCTCATGATACTCATGTTCATCAGCAACAAGTTTATGTGCCAAAGCTACATGCGCGAGGTCATGGCTCTCAAGGTCGACCTCGACAACGCTAAAACCGACTGCGTCAACGCCACGGCACGCTACAACTCGATGATTCGCGAAAGCCAGATGAAAAAAGTCGTCGACACCCTGCACATCGACCTCGATGCTCCCGAGCAGCCGCCTTACCACCTGACCAACAAATAAACCAAGGCATCACACCACTCCCCCCCCCTATGAAACAGACCAACAAACGATATATCTTGATGCGCTACTCGATGGTTGTCGGGCTCATGCTCCTTTTCTCGGCTGCCATCGTGTGGAGCATGTTCAAGACCACGGTCATCTATGCCGACGCATGGAACCTCAAGGCCGACAGCATCTTGATGCGCACCGCTCCCATCGAGCCCGAGCGCGGCAAGCTGCTCGCCGACAATGGCACCGTGCTCGCTGCCAACCTGCAGTTCTACACCCCGCGCATCGACTGGCGCGCGCCCGGCATCAAGGAAGACACCCTGATGAAGTACCTCCCCGCCCTGTGCGACAGCCTCGCAGCCTTTGAGCCCTCGCGCACCGCCGAGCAATGGAAAGAAACCCTGCTCGAGGCGCGCCAGCGCGTGCTCGATGGCAAGGGAAACCGCGCCTACCGCTTGTTCCGCCGCACCCTGTCGCACGGCGAGTATGCCCGCGTGAAAAGTTTCCCCTTCTTCCGCCTCAACAAGAACAAGAGCGGCTTCTACTGCGAACAAGAAGACAAGCGCACCAAGCCCTACGGCACCATGGCGTCGCGAAGCATCGGCACCGTTGGTCCCAGCGCCGACCGCCAGGGACAGCACGGACGCTCGGGTCTGGAAATGGCGCTCGACTCGCTGCTCTATGGCAAGGAGGGTGTGGCACGCCGCATCCAGCTCACCAGCAACATCGTCAACGCCGAGAGCACCCCAGCCATTAAGGGCTACGACATCACCACAACCATCAACGTCGCCCTGCAAGACATCGTCGAAACCGAACTCTACAACATGTGCCACGAAACCGAGTGCCGCTGGGGTACCGCCGTGCTCATGGAGGTCAAGACGGGCGAAATCAAAGCCATCTCTAACCTCGAGTGGAGTAACACCTTCGGCGACTACGTCGAGGGACGCAACAACGCCGTGCTGGGCTACGAGCCAGGTTCGGTCATGAAACCCATCACCATGATGGTGGCACTCGAGGACGGCACCGTCACCGACATCGACGCACCCATGATGACGGGAACCACCTTCAGCTACGGCGGCCGCCTCATCACCGACCCCCACGGTGGCGCCTACCTCACCCCGCGCGAAATCATCGCCACGTCGTCAAACGTCGGCATGTCGCGCATCGTCCTCAAGAAATACGAGAAAGACCCCGATAAGTTCCGCCAGCGCCTCGCCGAGATGGGCTTCTTTGAGCCCTTCCACTCGGGCATCGGTGGCGAAACCACCCCCGTCATCCAGAAGTTGGGACACACCAACGCCGACCGCGTGGCACTCACGCGCATGGCGTTCGGCTACTCGACGATGATTCCGCCGCTGAGCACCCTCGCCATGTACAACGCCATTGCCAACGATGGCAAGTACGTGCGACCCCACCTGGTCAAGAAACTCTCGCGCGAGGGTGAGCCCGATTCCATCGTGCCCATCAGCTACATCCGCCGCCAGGTGTGCTCACCGCAAAACGCCCAGAAGCTACGCATCATGCTGCACGACGTGGTGTGGAGCAACCGCGGCACCGCACGCCGCTGGGTGCAAGACGACAAGGTCGAAATTGCAGGCAAAACGGGTACCGCCTTCACCATCGAGAACGGCCAGTACACCAGTCAACGCCGCTTCGCCTTCTGCGGCTTCTTCCCCTACGAGCAACCGCGCTACTCGTGCATCGTGCTCATGCTGGGCGCTAACCGCGGCGCTGCAGCCAGCAGCGGCATGGTGATGCGCAACGTGGCACGCAAGATGTATGCCCGCGGTCTGCTGGGCGATGCTCCCACATACGCCAACACCAGCGGCAAGGAGCCCGCCGACAGCCGCCCCACCCTCTATGCCACCTCTAAGGGCAGCCAGGATGCTTACATCAAGAAAAGCATTGGCGCCCGGGCAGTCAAGGTCTTTGAGAAACCCGCGCAACCCGCACGTGGCGTGCCCAACGTCAAGGGCCTGGGCATCCGCGAAGCCATCGCACGCCTCGAGAACGCTGGCCTGTGCGTCCGTTTCAACGGCACCGGCTATGTGGTGGCGCAAAGTCTCCCCGCCGGCAGTGAATACCAGCGCGGCCAGGTCATCAACCTGCAACTACGTCTATAGCATGTAACACACTCATTTATAAATTATTAAACCAACACTTAACATCAACCCCATGAGCAAGAAACTTAGCGAACTCATTCAATCCATAAAGCCGCTCGCCATCGAGGGCAACGACCAAGTCGATATCACCAGCATCGCCGCCGACTCACGCAAAGTGACCGCCGGAACGCTGTTTGTCGCCGTCCACGGCGTCAACGTCGACTCCCACAAGTTTATCGACGACTGCATCGCCAGCGGCGCAGCAGCCATCGTGTGCCAGGAAATGCCAGCCACGTTGGTGCCCACGGTGACCTACGTCAAGGTCGCCGACAGCACCACCGCTCTGGCGCTCATCGCCCACGAGTGGTACGGCCGCCCCAGCGAGCACCTCAAGCTGGTGGGCGTCACTGGCACCAACGGCAAAACCACCACCGCCACGCTGCTCTATGAACTGGTGACGATGATGGGCCACAAGGCAGGCCTGCTCTCGACGGTGCAAAACATCATCGCCGGCGAGCGTCATCCCGCCCTGCAGACCACGCCCGACCACCTGTCGCTCAACCAGATGCTCGCGCAGATGGTCAATGCCGGCTGCGAGTATGCCTTCATGGAAGTAAGTTCGCACGCTTGCGTGCAGCAACGCATTGTGGGCCTGCACTTTGCTGGCGGCGTGTTCACCAACCTTACGCGCGACCATCTCGACTACCACAAGACGTTTGAAAACTACCTGCACGCCAAGCAAATCTTCTTTGACAGCCTCGACAGCGACGCCTTTGCGCTGACCAACGCCGACGACCGCAACGGCGAGGTCATGATTCAGAACACGCGCGCCCGCCGCCGCACCTACGCCATGCGCACCGCCGCCGACTACACCGCGCGCATCCTCGAGGAACGCCTCGACGCCACCTCGCTCCTCATTGGCGGCAAGCACGTCGAGGTGATGTTTGTGGGACGATATAATGCCTACAACCTGCTGGCGGTCTACGGCACCGCCCTCGAGCTGGGTCTCGACAAGAACGACACGCTGCTCAAACTCAGCATGCTCGTCCCCGTGGCTGGCCGCTTCGAGACGTTCTCCTCGACCATGGGCTACACCGCCGTGGTCGACTATGCTCACACGCCCGACGCGCTGGTCAACGTGCTGCAAGCCATCCGCGAGGTGATGCGTGGCCGTGGCAACATCATCACCGTCGTGGGCTGCGGCGGTAACCGCGATGCGGGCAAGCGCCCCATCATGGCACGCGAGGCCGCGACCGCCAGCGACCGCCTCATCCTCACCAGCGACAACCCCCGCGACGAGGACCCCGACGAAATCTTGCGACAAATGGAAGCCGGCCTCGATGACAAGCAGCACAGCCGCACGCTCACCATCACCGACCGCCGTCAAGCCATCCGCACCGCCTGCCAGTTTGCCCACCCCGGCGACGTGGTGCTCATCGCTGGCAAGGGTCATGAGGACTACCAGGAAATCAAGGGCGTGAAGCACCACTTCGACGACCGCGAGGAAGTGCGCAACATCTTCACCGCCGAGGACGCTTCGATTCATTAACACCCTCGAACCATTCACATACACATCTTTATATATAGATAACACAACGATTCATCATGCTCTATCACCTGTTTCAATATCTCGAGCAATTCAACGTCCCAGGAGCGCGCCTGTTCAGCTACATCTCGTTCCGTACTGCCATGGCGCTCATCCTCTCGCTGTTTATTGCCACCATCATCGGCCGCCACATCATCGACCGCCTGCAGAAGATGCAGGTGGGCGAAATCGTCCGCGACCTGGGCCTCGAGGGCCAAATGAACAAGACGGGAACTCCCACCATGGGCGGCATCATCATCATCATCTCGATTTTGATTCCGTGCTTGCTGCTGGGCAAACTCAACAACGTCTACATGCTGCTCATGATTGTGAGCACAATTTGGTGCGGCGCTCTCGGCTTTGCCGACGACTACCTCAAAATCAAGCACCACAACAAGGACGGCATGAAGGGCAAGTTCAAGATTGTGGGACAAGTGGGTCTGGGTCTCATCGTGGGTCTCACCATGTACCTGAGCCCAGCCATCGTGATGAACGAAAACATCGAGGTCACCAACCGCCAAACTCACGAAATCGTCATCAAGCACAAGACCGAGACCATCAAGTCGACGCAAACCACCATCCCCTTTGTCAAGAACAACAACTTCGACTATGCCTTGCTCACCAAGTGGATGGGCAAGCATGCACAGACGGGCGGCTGGATTGTCTTCATCCTGGTCACCATCTTTGTGGTCGCTGCCGTGAGCAACGGCGCTAACCTCACCGACGGCCTCGACGGCTTGGCTGCGGGAACCAGCGCCATCATCGGCGTGGCGCTCGCCATCATGTGCTACCTGGGTGGCAACATCATCTACTCGTCTTACCTCAACATCATGTATATCCCCGACAGTGCCGAGCTCACCGTCTATGCCGCCGCCTTCATTGGCGCCACGGTGGGCTTCCTGTGGTACAACAGCTACCCCGCCCAGGTGTTCATGGGCGACACGGGCAGCTTGTGCCTAGGAGGCATCATCGCAGTGTTTGCCATCCTCATCCGCAAGGAGTTGCTCATCCCCATCCTGTGTGCCATCTTCTTTGTCGAGGACCTCTCGGTGATGGCTCAAGTGGCCTATTTCAAGTACACCAAAAAGAAATATGGCGAGGGACGACGCATCTTCAAGATGTCGCCACTGCACCACCACTTCATGAAGCCCGCCGGACAGCCCGATGTCATCATCCAGCACCCCAAAAACGCCATCCCCGAGCCTAAAATCGTGATGCGTTTCCACCTGGTGGCCATCTTGCTGGCTGTACTCACCTTTGTAACCCTTAAAATCCGATAAACCAACTCATAACGCGCTTCTAAACAATGATAACGACCAACAACCAGAACTCGTCACGACGCATCGTCGTGCTCGGCGGCGGCGAAAGCGGTGCCGGCGCTGCTGTGCTCGCTCACCTCAAGGGATTTGACACATGGCTCAGCGATAGCGGGACCATCGCTCCCAAGTACAAGGATTTACTCAATCGCTATGGCGTCCCCTACGAGGAGAACCACCACAGCACCGACAAAATCCTCAACGCCGACGAAATCGTCAAGAGCCCGGGCATCCCCAAGGAGGCTCCCCTCGTGGCACAAGCCATCGAGCAGGGCATCCCCATCATCAGCGAAATCGAGTTTGCAGGACGTTTCACCACCGCCAAGATGGTGTGCATCACCGGTAGCAACGGCAAAACCACCACCACGCTGCTCACCTACCACATCTTGCAGAAGGCTGGCCTCAACGTGGGCCTCGCCGGCAACGTGGGCCGCAGCCTGGCGCTGCAAGTGGCGACCGAGGACCACGACGTCTACGTCATCGAGCTGAGCAGCTTCCAGCTCGACAACATGTATGAGTTCAAAGCCAACATCGCCGTGCTGCTCAACATCACGCCCGACCACCTCGACCGCTACGACCACAAGATGGAAAACTATGTGGCTGCCAAGTTCCGCATCATGCGCAACCAGGGCGCCGACGACGCGTTCATCTACTGGCAGGACGACCCCATCATCGCCCAGCAGATGGAGCACATCACCACCGAGGCGCGCCTGCTGCCCTTCAGCAGCAACGACGAGCCCGAGTGCGCTGCCTACATCCGCGACGGCGAGATGCACTTCGACTTCGACGGCAAGCACTGGGAAATGAGCCGCGACGAGCTCGCACTCAAGGGCACCCACAACCTCTATAACTCGATGGCTGCTGGCTTGTCGGCATCACTGCTCGACATCCACAACGAGGTGATACGCAAGGCTCTCGCCGACTTCGAGGCTGTGGAGCACCGCCTCGAGATGGTGCGCACCGTCAACGGCGTCAAGTATATCAACGACTCCAAGGCCACCAACGTCAATAGCACCTGGTATGCCCTCGAAAGCATGACCGAGCCCGTGGTGCTCATCCTCGGCGGCAAGGACAAGGGCAACGACTACACCGAAATCGAGCAACTCGTCAAGGACAAGGTCACCGCCATCGTCTGCCTGGGTGTCGACAACGACAAGCTGCACCGCTTCTTCGACGGCAAGGTGCCCGTGGTCACCGACGCACGCTCCATGGAAGAGTGCGTCACCAAGTGCCAGCAACTCGCTCACGAGGGACAGACGGTGCTTCTCTCGCCCTGCTGCGCCAGCTTCGACCTGTTCAAGAGCTACGAGGACCGTGGCCGCCAGTTCAAGCAGTGTGTCAACAACTTGAAGTAATCGACCCTACCCCATCCCCATTTTTCCCACCCACCCCACGACTATGTCTCCTATCGACAAGAAAAACCGTTACAACGAAATAGCACAGCGCTACGGCGACCCCTGGATTTGGGGCATCTATTTCACCTTGCTGGTCATCTCCATCATCGAGTCCTATAGTGCCTCGTCGCGTGAGATTGCCGAGCAAGGGGTCTACATGCCCATCATCAAGCAGTGCATCTTCCTGGGTGTGGGTGCTGTAGCTGTCATCCTCCTCTACCGCATCGACTACAACAAGGCAAAATTCCTCTACGCGATGATTCCCGGCTTGGCAGCAGTCACCATCATCACCCTCATCTATGTGATGGTGGCAGGAAAGGTGATTAATGGCGCCCAGCGTGTGCTCTTCCTCCCCGGTGGATTCACCCTGCAGCCCGCCGAGCTCGCCAAGCTATCTATCGTCACCTTGCTCGCCTATATATTGGCTAAAAGCCAGAAAAACAGGGATGTATCGACGCGGGGAATCCTGCTGTCGGCGTTTGCCGTGGCAGTCTATGGCGGTCTGATGCTGCAAAGCGGTCTCACCAACACGCTCCTGCTCATGACCATCAGCTTCTCGATGTTCCTCATCGGTGGTGCCAGGATTCGTAAAATCCTCTACGTCATCATCTTCTATGCCGTGGTAGCAGGCCTCTACTTTGTGATTCACAACAACAACGAGACCAAGGACGAGAACCTGCGGCGCGCCAATCCCGAACTCGTCGCCGAGGGCTCGGCACCCACCGAGCAAGACAGCAAAGCTAAAACCGACCGTAGCGGCACCTGGCAAAGCCGCATCAACGCGTGGCGCAACAGCGATTCACTCGTCTACCGCCCCATCACCGACAAGAACCAGCAGGAGATGTTCTCGCGCATGGCACAAGCGCATGGTGGCATGTTCGGCGTGGGCATCGGCCGTAGTCGCGAGTGCAGCCGCTTGCCGCTGGCTTTCAGCGACTACATCTACTCCATTATCATCGAGGAAACAGGCTTTGCGGGCGCCTGCTTTGTGCTCCTGCTCTACCTGTGGCTCCTGGCGCGAGCCGCCATGATTGTGCGCCGCAGCAAGCGCGTGTTACCCTCGCTACTGGTCATCGGTATGGCGTCACTCATCACCTTCCAGGCACTCTTCCACATGGCCATCAACGTGGGCCTATTCCCCGTTTCGGGACAGCCGTTACCACTCATCTCCAAGGGAGGTACCGCAACGCTGGTGATGAGCATCGCCTTCGGTGTGATGCTCAGCGTGAGCCGCACCATCGCTAACTACCGCAATAAATCCAACAAGACCACCGAAACCCTCCCCGAGGGCATGGGTGACCTCGATAAAGAAAATCCCACCGAGATTGCGCCCAAAAACGTTTGGCGGTCGTAATATAAATAACTTGATTATCAACCCTATAACACGATACTGCGATGAACTTTCTGATTAGTGGAGGCGGAACGGGCGGACACATCTTCCCCGCCATCTCGATAGCCAACGAACTCAAGGCGCGGCACCCCGAGGCTAACTTCCTCTTTGTGGGGGCGCTCGGACGCATGGAAATGGAAAAAGTACCCGCCGCGGGATACGAAATCAAGGGACTTCCCGTCCACGGTTTCGACCGCAAGCGCCTGTGGCGCAACGTCAAGGTACTCATCGAGTTACGCAAGTGCCTGAGCATGGCGCGCGACATCGTCAAGGAGTTTAAGCCCGACATCGCCATTGGCGTCGGCGGCTATGCCAGCGGACCCGTCCTCAAGCAGGCGCAGAAGATGGGCATCCCCACCCTGCTGCAAGAGCAAAACTCCTTTGCTGGCGTGACCAACAAACTCCTCGCCAAGAAAGCCAATTGCATCTGTGTGGCATACGAGGGCATGGAACGCTTCTTCCCCGCCGAGTCTATCGTCCTCACGGGCAACCCCGTTAGGCAAAACCTGCTCAACTGCACCGCCACGCCCCAGGAAGCACGCCAGGCGATGGGCGTCGACCCCAGCCGCAAGACCATCCTCATCATCGGTGGCTCGCTGGGCGCTCGCACCATCAACCAGACCATCATCGACGGCCTTACCACCATCGGGCAGCACAGCGACGTGCAGGTGATTTGGCAATCGGGCAAGGTCTATGACGACCAGTGCCGCGAGGCGCTCGCTGCCGCACACATCGACAACGTCGTGCAAATGCCGTTTATCGCCAACATGGACATGGCCTACCGCGCTGCCGACCTCGTCGTCTCGCGTGCCGGCGCCAGCTCCATCAGTGAGCTGCAGCTCCTGGGCAAGGCAGCCATCCTCGTGCCCTCGCCCAACGTCGCCGAGGACCACCAGACCCACAACGCTCAGGCGCTTGTCAAGCAGCACGCCGCCATCATGGTGCGCGACGCCGATGCCCCCGAGCGACTCGTCGACACCATGCTCGACACCGTCGCTCACGACGACGAACTCGCCCTGCTCGGTGAAAACGCCGGCAAAATGGCGCTGCGCGACGCCGCTCAGCACATCGCCGACCACGTCGACCGCCTCGTTGCCACCAAGGGCAAGGAAGCATAACGCAATACATCGTAACATCCTCAACAACAAGATAATCCATCAAGCAACGCATGAAAGATTTTGATTCACTATATTTCGTGGGAGCAGGCGGAATAGGCATGGCAGCACTCGAGCGCTATTTCCTCGCACAAGGCAAGCGCATCGCCGGCTATGACCGCACGCCCAGCGAACTCACACGCGCCCTCGAGGACGAGGGCATCCACATCGACTACGACGAGGACCCTGCACTCATCCCCGACTACTGTCGCGACCCGCAGCGCACGCTCGTGGTCTACACGCCCGCCGTGCCCAGCACCCACCGCGGCTTGCAATTCTTCAAGAACGGCGGCTTCGAGATTCTCAAGCGCGCCAAGCTGCTGGGCATCGTCACCGAGCACTCTAAGGGGCTGTGCTTTGCTGGCACCCACGGCAAGACCACGACCTCGAGCATGGCGGCGCACATCCTGCACAGCAGCGGCATCGGCTGCAACGCCTTCTTGGGCGGCGTGCTGCGCAACTGGGACAGCAACTTCGTCCTCTCGACCACCAGCCCCTACTCGGTCATCGAGGCCGACGAGTTTGACCGCTCGTTCCACCAGCTGCACCCCCACATCGCCGTGGTCACCTCGACCGACCCCGACCACCTCGACATCTACGGCACGCCCGAGAACTACCTCGAGGGTTTTGCCCACTTCACCTCGCTCATCGACCCCGCCGGGGCGCTGGTCATCCACACGGGGCTGGCGCTGAAACCGCGTGTGCAGCAGGGCGTTAAGGTCTACACCTACGGACGCACCGAGGGCGATTTCCACGCCACCAACATCCGCACCGGCGATGGCACCATCACCTTCGACATGGTCACCCCGTGGGAGACGATTGCCGACATCAGCCTGGGCGTCCCCGTCGACATCAACATCGAGAACGCACTGGCTGCCATGGCGGTGTGCCGCCTCATCGACGTGCCTGCCGACGCCATGCGCAACGCCATGGCAACATTCCAGGGTGCCAAGCGTCGCTTTGAATTCTGGCTGCGCGAGCCGGGACCGCACGGCAAGGTCGTCATCGACGACTATGCCCACCACCCCGACGAGCTGCGAGCCTCGATTAGCTCGGTACGCGCCCTCTACCCCTCGCGCCGGCTCACCGTCATCTTCCAGCCACACCTCTACACGCGCACGCGCGATTTCGCCGATGGCTTTGCACAAGCCCTCTCGCTGGCCGACGAGGTGTACCTGCTACCCATCTATCCCGCACGCGAATTACCCATCCCCGGAGTGACCAGCGAAATGCTCCTGGAAAAGGTAACTTGCCCCATAAAAAAGATTTACAGCAAAGAAAATTTGATTAATTCAATACATTTGCTTAATTTTGACGTTTTGTTAACGGCAGGTGCTGGCGACATCGCCAACTTGCTGCCCGCTATCACGCAAGAAGTACTCAAGCAACCGCGCAATTGAAGACGCTCGTTCATAATATCATCCTGCTGGCTCTGCTGGTGGCGCTCACATCGGGTATCCTGTGGGCTCGCAACCGCGCAGAGCAACAACTGTGCACAGCCGTCAGCGTCGACATCGACAATGCCGACAGCACGCTCTTTGTCACGCGACAGGGTGTCCTCGACGAGCTCAAGAAACTGGGCTTCAAGCTGCAAGGTCGACCCATGAAGCAAATCGATGCCGCACGCATCGAGCGCGCACTGGGACAGTCGGAGTACCTCGAGAACGTCGAGTGCGTCAAGGCGACCAACGGCGAAGTCGTCATCCACGCCACTCAGCTCGTGCCGGTGATGCGCATCTTCGACGGCGACCAGTCCTACTATGTGAACCGCGACGGCAAGCGCATGAACGCTACCGCCAGCTATCACGCCGACGTTCCCGTGGTCAAGGGGCACTTCACCAAGCAATTCCCGCCCACGCGCCTGCTGCCGCTCATCGACTACGTCGAGGGCGACTCCACGCTGCACGCGCTCGTGTCGATGTATGCCATGCGCGACAGCAACAACGTCTACATCGTCCCTGCCATCTACGGCCACATCGTCAACCTGGGCCAGGTCGACAACATCCCCGCAAAGTTTGCCAAACTCGAGGCGTTCTACAACAACGTCATGCCGCAAAAGGGATGGCTCACCTACGACACCATCTCGGTCAAGTGGGACCACCAAGTCGTTGCCACCCGGCGCAACAAGACCGTCAAGGAAGAAGTCACCTACGACCCCGACGAGGATGAGCCCATGCCCGACGTCCAGACCATGGCGGTCGACGACAACAACCACAGTCTCGTCAATTCACCCACCGATAAAAAGAAAGCTACCGAAACCCGAAAGGTAGAACCGAAAAAAACCGAGGCCAAGAAACCCGAGGCCAAAAAGGTTGAGTCCCCCAAAGCCGACGCCAAAAAAGCCGATACCAAAAAGGTAGAAACTAAAAAGGCCGACGCTAAGAAAACCGACACTAAGAAGCCCGAAGCCACAAAAAAGGCCACGGCCGACAAGAATGATAAGAAAAAAAATAAATCCACCACATAACCCCTCAACTATCGTATGGATAACAATCAATATATCGTAGCTTTAGAGATAGGAAGCTCCAAGATTGTGGGAGCCATCGCCGAGAAGTCGCCTACGGGCCTCGTCTCGATTAACCACCTGGTCGAGGAGAAACTCCTCAACTGCGTGCGCTATGGATGCGTGCAAAACGTCGAGAACATCAAGAGTTGCATCAACCGCATCCTCAACAACCTCGAGCGTAGCATCGACGGACGCATCACGCAAGTCTATGTGGGCGTGAGCGGACGCTCGCTCCACAGCGAGCGCACCGTCGTCAACCGCAGCCTCGACTCGAGCAAACCCATCACCGACGAAATCGTGAAACACATCATCGCCGATGCCGCCAAAAATCCCATCAAGGGGTACGAGACCATCGACATGGTGCCGCGCTCGTTCTACGTCGACAAAAACGAGACCAAAAACCCCGTCGGGCAATTTGGCTCGACCATCAAAATCAACGTCAACCTGCTTGTCGCTAAACCCACCCTCAAGCTCAACCTCGAGCGCGTGATGACGGGTGTGGGCTTCCACGTGAAGCAGTACATGATTACCCAGCTCGCCGTCGGCCAGCAAGTGCTCACCGAGAGCGAACGCTCGCTGGGATGCATGCTCGTGGACTTCGGCGCCGAAACCACCGACGTCTCGATTTACAAGGACAGCGCACTGGTCTACCTCACCACCCTGCCCCTGGGCTCGCGCAACATCACGCGCGACATCATGACGGGACTCACCGTGGTCGAGGAAACCGCCGACCGCGTCAAGAAAAACATCAGCAAGCCCCTTGACCCCGCCAACAACGACACCGTCGTCATCGAGGGCGTCAAGAGCAACGAAGCAGCCAGCTACATCGCTGCCCGCACCGACGAAATCATCGCCAACATCAACCAGCAACTCGAGTATGCCGGCAAGAACAGCGACGACATCCGCAGCCTCGTGCTCATCGGTGGCGGCGCACTGCTCCCCGGTCTGGCTCAGCGCATCGAGGAGGTTACCAAAATCAAGGTACGCGCCGGCCAATACCCGCAGACGCTCAACATCCTCAACCACAACATCAACCGGCCTGAGTACATCGAGGTATTCTCGATTCTCGCTAAGGCTGCCGACGAAATCGAGCCCAACGAGACCTGCGTCGAGCGACACAACTTCGACGACGGACCCACCGTCACCAAGCCCGTGGAACCCGCTGTGCAACCCGAGCCCAATAAGCCCGAGCCGCACAAGCGCGCAGGCAAGGGCTGGTGGTCACGCATCATCAGCAAAGCCAGCAACCTCATGGCCGAGGACGACGAGGACGACGACCAATAATCTCGAGCCCCTCAGGCATCACGAGAACACCATACTTTCATTTACATTACCACCTCTATAACAAATAAGACACTATGGCCGATAACCCCATATTTGACAACATCGACGCCAATCCCGGCTTCGAAGACACCCCCAAGACGCCCACCATCATCAAGGTCGTGGGTGTGGGTGGCGGCGGTAACAATGCCATCAACCACATGTACGAGCAGCACATCGACGGCGTCTCGTTTGTCGTCCTCAACACCGACCGACAGGCGCTCAACACCTCGCCCGTCCCCAACCGCCTGCTCATTGGCCCCGAGACCACACACGGTCTAGGCGCTGGCAACGTCCCCGAGGTAGCTCGCGCTGCCGCCGAGGAAAGTAGCGCCGACATCTCTGCACTGTTTGACGACGAAACCAAGATGGCGTTCATCACCGCTGGCATGGGCGGTGGTACCGGTACTGGCGCCGCGCCCATCGTGGCTCGCATCGCCCAGGAAAAGGGCATCCTCACCATCGGTATCGTCACCATCCCCTTCCTCTTCGAGGGTCAAAAGAAAATTCTCAAGGCACTCGCCGGTGCCGACGAGATGAGCAAGTATGTCGACGCGCTCCTCATCATCAACAACCAGCGGCTCATCGACATCTACCCCGACCTCGACTTCTACAACGCATTCGGTAAGGCCGACGACACGCTCTCGATGGCTGCCCGCTCAATCAGTGAAATCATCACCAAAACGGGCAAAATCAACCTCGACTTCGAGGACGTCAGCACCACCCTGCGCAAGGGCGGCGTCGCCATCATCAGTACCGGTTACGGCGAGGGCGAGGAACGCGTCACCAAGGCTATCAATAACGCCCTGGAATCGCCCCTGCTCAAGAACCGCGACGTCTTCGGCTCGCGCAAGCTGCTGGTCAACATCTACTACAACCCCAACGCCAGCAACCCCTTCATGATGAGCGAAATGAGCGAACTACAAGCGTTCATGGCAAACTTCAGCCCCGACCTCGATGTCATCAGCGGTGTGTCCTACGACGAAACCCTCGACGACCGCATCAAGATTACCATCCTCGCTGCTGGATTTAACGTCTCGCTCGAGGGCGATGCCGACCCGTCGGTCCTCCAGAACAAGCCCAAGACCGCAGCAACAGCCACCACAACCGCTCCTGCCTACGCTGACGAAAGCCGCCTCAAGGATGAGTATGGCGACGAAGCCATCAACAAACTCAACCTCGAGAAAGCCAAGGCGCAATACATCATCCTGCGCCCCGAGGACCTCGACAACGACGAAATCATCGAACTCATGGAGAAATCCACCACCCTCAAGCGTAAACCCGAGGTTCGCACCCAAGTGCGCGAGAAACAGCAAGGCACCGTCCACGTCGCCGCTGCCCCCGCTGCCCCCCGCCCCGCCGAGCCCGAGAAACGCAAGCCCTCCACCGGCACCATCAACTTCGACATGGAGTAAAACCCCGACTTCAGGAGGACCTCACGCAGACTACGCTGACTCCGCAGACTAATATTTTCTCTCCACTCTTCAAACCTTGTGCAAGGTGAGCGCAAACCGAGCTTGCTCGAGTTTGCCGAACCGCAGCCAAGGTTCAACGAAGTTACTCTCCACTCTCCACTCTGATAATATGTCTGCGTAGTCTGCGTGAGGCCCTCCAGCAAAGAAGCACTCAACTCTCAACTCTCAACTCTCGTAACTGTTCCTATGTCTCTTTTTGAACAAGTAAATAGCAGCATTCGCGAGGCAATGAAGGCCCGCGACAAACAGCGCCTCGAGGCCCTGCAAGGCATCAAGGCCGAGTTCCTCATCGTAAAAACAGCGCCCGGTAACGGCGGCGAAGTCAGCGACGACAACGCGCTCAAAGTCCTCGTACGCATGGCAAAGCAACGCCGCGAAAGCGCGCAAATCTACACCGAGCAAAACCGCAAAGACCTCGCCGACGTCGAACTCTACCAAGCCAGCGTCATCGACGAGTTCCTCCCCAAACCGCTCACCGACGAAGAACTCACCGACGCCCTACGCGACATCATCGCCCGCGTCGGCGCCACCTCACCCCGCGACATGGGCAAAGTCATGGGCGTCGCTACCCGTGAACTCGCCGGCCGCGCCGATGGCCGCGCCATCTCCACCCGCGTAAAACAACTCCTCACCCCCAACGCATGAAAGAACAAACGATAGAGAACTACCGGCTCACAGGCACAGAGGAACCATCTGATGAAATCCTCGCGCAACTCATGCACGAGGCCGCCGAAGACGCACGCATAGCCAACGATAAAGCCACAAAACGCTTCTTCGACCAACTACGCCAAGCCGCTGCCGCCATCAAATGACCACCACCCACAACCCCGTCCTCATCATCATCGCCTCCCTCTCATCATCCCCTCCACCATCAACAAAAGCCCTAAATCTCTATCTTACAGTAAAATAAAAAATACACCCTCTTCCCCACCTCCGCGTTAATAATCGTTAACGCGGAGGTCGTTTTTCCAAAACCCTTCATTAACTCACAGAAAATCAATCACTAAAGCAATCATCCTCTCCAACCCCTACGCAATTTCCTATTTTCCTCAATACACAAACGACAAGAACTTCGTCGAAGACGAAATCATGAATTAACCCCAGGCCATCGACGTGAGCGAAGCGAACGGAGGGACCTGGGGTATAAGCAACTAAGGGGGAGGCTCCTCGAAGAGGCGCACCTGCCCACTCGATGCGCATTGCTACTGATAGGAAGAATGGTTGTGAGGGTGTGTCAAAACTTGAAGCGAAGTGAAAAGGCTCGGAGAGCCTTCTTTAACCTAACCTCAGGCCGAGCGGAGCGATAGCGAAACGCGAGACCTGAGGATAGGTCCACCATTGCGATAGAGCCTCGGAGAGGGTCGTTTGAGGGCTGCAGGCATGGGCATGGCAACGAT
>Ga0181612_103483_pt1 | contig 30367 bp, 21 predicted proteins | sample HoacroProtozoa21_FD_119630 | JGI IMG/M metagenome (GOLD analysis project Ga0181612, IMG submission 119630) | Hoatzin crop microbial communities from Cojedes, Venezuel. Combined Assembly of Gp0051906, Gp0051904, Gp0051908 | reverse complement strand
TGGCACATCTACAAAGTCCTCCTTAAGTGCCCTAGAAAGGACTAATGAGGTTAGGGTTAGGATTTATGCTTCTGTTGAGTCAATATAAGCACTGAGTCAAAGGAGTTTGGCCAACAGCTGAAAAAAATGTAGATAACAGATCCCACATTTTACCCACGAACCTTGAGTTATTAGATATTATTTGCTCACAATACTTTATCAATGTAAGTCAGAAGTTAAAAACAGCAAAAAAGAATTTTTTTACTTACAGAAGCCTTTAGCCCACTTGAGGAGTGAGGGAATCAAACTAATGTCTAGAAAAGAAAAGAACGGGTCTAGGTTATAATTTAAACATGTGAAAGCGGTCTATGTCATGAGTTCAACAAGCATAAAATGTTACAAATGGAAGAATATATTTTTTATACCAATTACATAAAAACGCACATGGACAACAAGACGTATGAGTACAGGAACAGTACTTCTAAGTGCAAAGAAACAGCTAGACCATTTAGAAAGGTCAGAACACTTATGCTCTATCTCAGAAGTCTCCCTTCAAGGAAGGGATGAATGTCGTATCATCTACTTGCAAACATAGTTTTGCTTACTTTTCTATGACATGTTTCAACTTCTAGTTTATATCTACCTTAAATACCGTGAATGAGCATAAATATCTGTACGCGGGTCATTCCAGAAGGACACAGTGCTGTCCAGAATGGAATACTGTTATCAATTTATGCACATACACAGGCCTGAAATGTCTTTACTGAAACCCTACCTACCAGGGAAATAAAATCACAGCCCACTAGATGGCACTGGAAGCCAACACAGACAGGTGCGTGCTTAAAAAACATGGTAAAACCCCAACTAGGCAGTAGAGTCTGTGTGCACAGCACCACTGACTGCAAGGATCTGCACAGGCTGTAAGTCAACATTTTTCTCTTTGTATCTGCCAGCTCACAACGGCTGACACTGAGAGCCTTACCACAGCTTAGCTGCTTGCAGACGTGCCAGGCACCTTGCAGGGAGACATGAGTCTTGTCCCAACCATCTCTAATTAGCAGTAGAAATGCTACCGGACACAAATTAGATGGGAAATGGCTGAGGGGAAGGTAGTGAAATGAGCTAGCAATGTCTTTTCTGCCCATGAGCACAGACCCCTGTGGACTGATCTTCCAGCGAGACATCCATACCTTCCCCTCTAGAGAAAAAGCATTTTTACGAATCTTCAGGAGCAGCTATGTTTTAGAAATCCTACAGCCCAGGAAAGCAACCACTTAATTAGGAGGCAGAAGGCCTAGGGCTTCAAATGCTCCTGGCAAGGGAGGGCAGAGGAGGTGGGGGTTAAAGTCATCCGAACGCTCATGCGGGGGCTGCCGCTGAGCTCCCCGAGCCACTTGCAGCGCTGCCACAGAGGAAAACGCATTGGCTGAAGCCAGGGTCAGAATCACACATGGGGTTTTGAGGCTGGGGTTACTCACAAGTCATTTTGGTGCCTAGTTTCTTCTTGCATAGAGTTTTCTGTACTCAAGACAGCAAAGCACCTGTTATAGTTGTGGTGGGATTATTTTATTCACTGCTATTATGTAAAGATAAGCACTTTCCATGTGAAAATGATTTAGAACTGTTAAGAAATCTGAATGACTTATTGCAGCCTGTGCACAGAAAAGAAGCCCCAGCCTTCACTTGGTTCATTTGAGCACAATTGGCAGCTACACCACACAGTACTCCTACCTGTGTAAAATCTCTTCTGGACTCGCATAAAGCGTAACTTACAGGACTGGAAAGCTTTTATCTTCTTGAAAAGCATTTAGAAAGCATTGCCTTTGTGAAAAGCCATCCAAGAAGAATTACTGTGTCATGTGCAATGATCCACACGCTATTAACAAATGGCAAAGTACTCTTTAACATAAATAATGCAAAAAAGGAAAAATCGGTAATAGTCATTCCGTACAAGTTTTAAGTCATGTCCAAAGCCACGTCCAGCTTCATGCTGCCAGGCAGCATCGCTTCCCTGTCCTCCTGTAAGCAGGACCTGCGGCAGGCACCATGCTACGCCTTCCATCAAACATGTTCCAGCCGATAACAAACCATGCTAGACCAAATGCAGTGCCATGCCGCAGCAGGGATTTCAAGCTTAGGACAGGTGCTCCTGCAGCAAAGCTCTTTCCGTGAGCCCTGAATACCACTGCCACACAGACAATAAAACCTGGTGGTGAGGAGAGCGATGGACACGGTGCACACTTGCCAGGATGCTGAGAAACTGCTATGCTCTGGGAACCCTTGACCCCTCTCTGCTGTATACACCGCAGCTGAACAGCTTGCTTAATGACGTGTTTGTATTGTTTGGTACACAACCCCCAGCCCTCTACAGCACCACGCTGCTCTCCCCGCGGGGAACCCGGAGAAACATTGACTGAACTGGCAAGGAATGGGGACCAGAATGGGCACCCCGTGCCCTGGCTGCGGCATCAGCTCCAGTGCAGCGTCAAAGCCAGAACAGCAGGGCAAACGTACCAATGCAGGGACCGCTGTCAGTTTGCCCTTTTTTGTTCAAAATCAGATCACGTAAAGCCATTTGCTGTGTCATCTGAAAGAGATCGAATGACAAATACATCTAAGATTTTAGGTTTGAAGAACAAGAAGGTTCAAGTTCAAAATGCTTTATGTCTTCCTTCGAAACAACAAACAAAAACATTGGCTTATGCCACCAATTGGATATAATACATAAAGTTTTTTTGCTCAGAATCAGAAAAGGGAAAATAAATCTGAAACATTAATCTCTTGGAGGTTAAACTGAACTTTAAAAACTTCATATGCAAGTGCCAATTAAGGAACATTTTCACTGCAGCTGAAATTAAATATTCTAAATCTATTGTTTAATTTCATGAGCTAACTATTTCCAAACAGCTTTTTCTCCTTTTTCACATTAAAGTTTCTAAAATTAAAACAGTTTGACAAGTCAAGAAAACAGTGGCCTTGTCTATTTTGATGTAATTTGGAAAACATTGGTAGTGTGAGTCACCTAACAAAGCAGAACATTTTAAATTCTTTATCAAAAACGATAAATAATTTTTTCAATTTTTGCCAAATAGGGAAAAAAAGATCAAAATTGCAATTATCAGTAAGAACAACAGGTACCCGTATTACTCCAAGTAACAGTTACCAAACCCATTCTCATTTACAGTAGGTACTGCTCTAAAACTATGGTACAAATTTTACACTGGCGATTAGAATATACAATGCACAAAGAATACTCCTAACAAATTTTTATTTTATGAACTACAAAAACCTTATTTACTCATTTTAGAATTTAAAACGTTAAACATAACTGCCCGCCAACTCAATATTGCTTTAAAACATTAGATCACTCGCTGAGGTTTCTCTTTTCAGTTTATACTCAGACCATTAGCCGAAAATTTATAGCATGCACTGGCTTACAGAGCATGCTGCAAGAAGGGAAAAGTTCTTGAAGGAGTAATTCGCGAGCAGAGCTGTACTTCTACACAGCCCCCCTGACCACAGGACTAACAGGACACATGGGAAATGGGTTTCCCCCGCTTTTGTATTGCTAGAAGCTGAAGTGCAGCATTTATTCCAAAGCAGTATAAAAAAAAAATGTCTGGAACTTGGTTGTCTGTCTTCTATATGTCTGGTTTATATGTTGAAATACATCCACAATGAATAGTTTGCCTTCCTGGAATAGTTTGCTCCCAGATGTAGTTTTTAGAGCTTTTCATTTCTATGGTGACCAAAATCAGACTAGCTTCTCTAACTGGGGACAGCTTAGTTATTTCTGTCCTGCTGCAGGGATCTTTATGTCTTCTATTTATAATTAAAAGTTACAGAAAAAAAGAAAAACAGAGCTTACTGTACAGAATACACCTCTAATTGAAACAGAGGGTGTATATTTTTATGTTTCATTAATTCCAGGAAAATTAATTTCAATTAATTCCTTGAGTTCCTTCAATTCACTGCTTGAAGCTATTTCCAAAAGGAAGAAACATGCAGAAGGAACACCTGCGACCTCTGCATCCAGACCAGGCTGGAGTCCCGGTCCGAGCCTCCTCCAGCGTGTCTGCAGGCGGCAGCATGAGAGCAGCTACCAAGCACGGTGGCTTCGCTCTTCCCAAGCCACCCCAGCTCCAACAAGGGCTCAGGCACAGAGCTGGGTGAGAGAGAAGGGTGATGAAAAGGAGCAAGCAGAGCTTTTGACTTTGAGCGTGTTACGAAGCGAGACCTGCTGCGAAATGCTGTCAGGCTCAGCAGCACAAACGCACGGACCTGCCAAGCACCAGCAGACAGCAGCGAGCGGATTGGATGGTGCCCCTAAAAAACGACGGGCTGCTGCAACCCGACGCTCTAGAAAGTTAGGTCAGTTCTTTCTTCAGGCACCTACTGAACATAGCTCCAACTCAGAACAGAGTCCTCGTGTGCTCTTAAAAAAAAAAAAAATAAAAAAATCACTGTCTGTTGAGAGCAAAATTTCTCTGTTAATTAAGACAGTACTTTGGAGTAAAATCACTTTGGCATAGATCCAAACAAGAACTTTAACTGTTAAAATCATCAGCATTGTGATGCTTAAGCTGCAGGTACACAGCCCACAGAACATACCTGCAACAACAATTTAGGCATATGAAATCTCGTGCTGAATGTTTTAGAGGAGTCGGGCCCCTCAGGATTGATCCCACAAATAACAGCACAGAACTGATTGCTCAACCCTTAATTTTCAAACTGCTCCTTTAGTTCTATTGTCTTCCCTGAGCTATTCCTGCTGGCATGAAGCGATTATGTTAAAGTAACTGAATGCTTGGTGATATGACTACAGAAAAGCTAGAACAAAGCACAATCTTAGCTGAGCAAACTTTCCCTGTGGAAAAACAAAACCTGTTCCCTCCCCTCACATCCCAAAAGACCAGAATGTTACAAAAGCAAGAACTGTGTTGCTATGACTACTATAAATTAACATCAACATCTTCTCCTTAACACTTTCCCTCTTAAAAAATCTAGGTTTTAATCTCATAAAGTATTTTCAAATCTTTATCTAAAGTTTCCCATATCGTGTTTCTGATTTAACATATGCTAAAGTTGTTCAGATATTTCAATAATCCATTTAAGACAATATGTATTGCCCTTGCCCTGGGTCCTTGCCTGAGCTTGGCTGTGGCTGCTCTTGCACCACGCTGGCCTTGGAGCTGCCTTGTGGTAACAGGCTCGTCTGGTGACCTGGAGTCATGGCTGACCCTGCTACTGTCACCAGACCCGCTCCGCCCTTCCTTTTTGGGCAGCTCAGTTGTAACGCAGCAAACGCTGTGCCCTGAGCACACGATGACTACGAAGCAGCACAACTGCGAGATGCTGCACAGCTGCGGGTGGGCTGGTGTGAGGCACAGCAGGGAAACGCAATGCTACCGCACGGCTACCACCTGCATGCAGGTCCTGTGGACTCCCTTCCTTCAAACTACAGTGCTTTGCTGCCCAGCTGTCCCCACAGTGTTCTGGGAAGACAGGCAAGAGACAAAAGGTGGGCTGCAGACCCAAAATTACTTTGTGGGACCAGCTCTCTGTGCCACCATGCTTCATTTGTAAAGAAGGATCGATAATAATTTCTCCTCACACATTTTTGCCTGTTTAGATTCAGAAGCAGGTTGGATCATGCATTGTTCTATAGTATGTCATTTAGCGTAACGAGTCTTTACACCTTTCTCACTATGTATTTCTTCAGTGTAGTAATAATAATGTCTGAGAACCTGATCTCTGCAAAAACGATTCCTCCTTGTAGAAAAGAGAACTTACAAAGTGAATTGATAATACTTTCTTCCCAAAATAGGGTTAAGATTGTGCATGTTTTGAATCCTATTAGTAGATTACATTATACAAGCCAACATCTGTAATTGCTACAGTGAAATTGCAAATTAACCCCCTTTAAAAGTAGGTCAGCTCACACTACCTAAAAGATCAGTACTGTGTGATCAATCTTAATATCGTTACCAAGTAATCTGTAGAAAACTGTTTGGCAGACAATGCACTTTGACTCCATGCCCAGGCCTTCTGCTTTGTGATTAATAATTGTGCTATTCCCCATTTGTCCCCTGATAAGTTACACCTGTCCACCGCTTAAGCAGACTTCATCTGAAATTCATGGAAGCATTAAATCACTGAAAGGGAAAGAAGAATGAAAGAGGAGAAATGTTCTCAGTATTTAAGGGAAAAGTTGCTGGAAGTTGACATTTCAGACTCATTCTTTGACAATCATACACTTTCAGAGTGCTTCCAACTTAATGCTTTCCAGATATATACAATACTTTTTACATGTATGACTCTGAACACGTGCTTAGCATTAAAGGAGATTTTTGCCATTGTATTATTATCCGACCCACCAAAGGAACAGAATCTGTTGTCTACAGGTCAGATTAAATTAGGCGGCAGTCCTCCAAGTACCGGCTGGTAAACCTGTATAATGTATGGATAGTGGATATTTGCACCATGCCATTTATTGAAACTATGTATTTCTATCCCATAGTATTTTCTTGAAAATTTATTGACTGAATCACTGTTGACTGATATACTGCTGTATGTGAACCAACTCTTTTGGCTGCTGCCAGTGCTGCAGTTCCTCTGGATACAGGAGGCCAGCAGAAGGCTCTTAGCTGCTCAAGATCTATGTCTGCATCTATGTCTGCCCTTCAGCTGGGATTTATACATGGCATGGACTTTATTTTGGATTAAATGCAACTGTGGATATCATTAATGATTAACATAATTACGAGATAGTTCACTCAGGTGGTTGTTTCATACCACGAAACGGGTAGCTAAAAAGGCTTAATGGCCTAAAACAAGCTGAAAGTGCCTTCCTCCGCTGCTTCTTTTTGACTAACAACTGTTCCACACCACCAGTTCTGCCAATGCAACTATCTGTGGGACCAAACTGTGCTCAGGGTACCACCCTGCCTTAAAAAGAAAGCGAACACTGAGGGGCTGCATTGCTACTGCACCTGGACAGAGACGAACAGCGGGCAGCACAAATAGCCTTAAACTGAGATCATTGCAGGATACTTTGTTATGGCTTCGACAGACACACAGTAGACAGCACCCAATACACAGAAGATAAGTTACATAAATGCCAATATAATTTATATATTAACAACACCCATAGCTGTTTGCTTCATCTACTCCAGCATCTGTAATAACATAGCATTTGAAAAATTTAAGGACAAGAGCAGGGAGGATTTTGAGCTTGTATTTAAATTCTGAGGCATCACAATGTTATGCACAGCTGCATTTTGCTTCGTTTATTTTTCCTGACAGAGAATATTTCCAGTTAATGTTTTCCAAACAGCTTACTGGCATAAGATGTTGCCACGTATTGGCATTTTATAACTGTGGCTAGCTCAGCCATGCAGTGAGCAGAGCAGTCTACACTTACCCACCCTCCAAAAAAATCTTTTTAAATAAAGAACTCGACTGTTCAGAACTGGAAAAATACTTTGTCCAAAATCTTACTAAGAAAAATAATGGGTGGGTGCTTTCAAAGTAATTTTGGTGTTTTCTCAGGCAAAACTTGTGAATATGCTTATAACCTAGTTCAATACATTTCCTGCATGAGCCTATGGAAGACAAACTGCCCAGTGATTTCAACAAGATTTCAGTGTGTCACAGAGGAAATAAATTTGAAGAGCACATGAAGGAGCTTCTTTGCTCTTTCAGAAACTCCTCAGTACTTGCTTGCGTTCTCTGATTTTAATATTTAAAGAAATATTAATCGATCTCTCTGGGAGACCTATAGAACTGAGTGCATCTCTGGCTGCAATAAAGCCAGCAGAAATTGTATAAAAACATAACATTCACATGGCTGATACTTAACTCTTCATCAAATTCCTAATTCTTTATATCTCCAAGTCACACATTTCCTGCAGCCAAGAGATGACTAAAATGATTTAACTGAATTTCACAACTTTGCAGAGAACAATTGAGAACAGCAGGCAAAACTGCAGCAAAAAAGCAAACATCTTTCCTCCCCTCCTCAACGGGACTCTATTTCAGCGACTTGCCTCACAAAATAAACAACTTTCCCAGTACAAAAAACAGTATGAATCTTGTGATTTTAAACTGAGGTATGTAAGGGTTTTGTTTTGCTTATTTTAAATCCACATCAGAAAACACCAATGTTTTTTTATCAGACACAAGCTTCCAGTGTAAAGTTCTCCTTGCAGCCTTGAAAGGACCTTGCCTTATGTGTGCTAGAAAAGGTGGGATCTAAATGCACAGATACCTTCCTCTGCCAGTTGGCTAAACCAGCAAGCTTTATTCACAAGCATCTGATAGTAAAATGTACAGAAATACAATCCCCATCCCTTCCCCTGAGGTTAAGAGGTTCTTCTCATCAGAACTGATGAAGTTCCCCTGTTGAAGGGTGGGAAGGACATTGCACATTGTACTGGCATAAGTAAAAAAAGGCAGCCCATCTAAGTGGGGAAAAACACAGCCAAGGAGGCTCGGTTTCCTGTCCTGCTCTCCCCAGAACTGAGGAAAAGGGCTGGGACTGCAGAAGGCCAGATGGAGGAAGACGCTTCCATGGAGTGGTTTAGCAAATGCTCTGTCGCCTGAGAGCAAGACTTTCTCATCTCAGCCCTCTCTACACGCCTTCCAGCCATGTGCTGAGCCCAGGATTTGAACCATCTGTGCTACATCTCCACAGTAATAATCAAGCATTTTTGTTGGCCGTAAAGTTGGAAGGAAACAACAAAAGAGATAAAGTGTAAAAAAAGCCAAAGAAGTGACAAAATACATTAAACGGCTGGAGAAAATAGAGCAAATGAATAATACAATCGTTAACATCTCCATGTGCCAGTAATTTGACAGGCAAAACCAAGGATGACTCAAATATTTTCAAAAGTTTTTAAAAACCGAGCTGTTATTCACAAATCTGACTTGATTTTATTTTTCTAGAGATCCTTTGTTTTGTTATCTTGGGTACACACTTCGTACATTGATGGTTTTATTTTACACACAAACAGAAAGCCAGAAGTGCCAACGCTTGCTGATCTCACAGAGAACTAACAGTCCTAAAGGCAACAATGTGATTTCCCATAATCTGCTTCTATACCATGAGTAGTTTAAGTGGCTACAAAAAAAAAAATGGGGTGGGGTGGGGGAAATGAGGTCCCATTCAAGTTTTAGTTTAAACACTGCTTCTTAGTTACTGTCAAAACACTATCAATATGCATTTGGAAAACCCTTCAACAAACAGTGGCTAGAAGACATGAACACCAGTAATAATCCATGCAAACACAAGAAGGGTTAGTCTATTCCTCTTTCAATCCCAAGGGGTCATTATAATTTTTGTACATATTATCAATACTACGTGTCTTTCCTAGGCCCATTATTTTATGTAACAGCTGAAAAACTAACAGCCTTATGAAGCTTAACACTAACTCTACATTTCTACTAGAGGGAGGTTCACAGGAACCCCCTCAGATCAATAAGCATTATACTTATTAATAAATATTTGCTGAATCAGGCCCTCTGCTTTTTTCTGTATGAGATACGGATCCAGTTGCATCTATACAGTAGTTTACCATTATACTATCAGTGCCCTCAGGAATGATGAATACTTTGACATGCTATGCTTAGATGACTTTCCACCTCGGAAGTGTCTACTTTTAGCATATGTTGAACGGCGCCTTTTGTATACATTTAACTTCACCTTCCACACAGGCCACCTACTTTGAGAAGTCATAGTCACAGAAACCATAAAGAGCAGACCCATATTGTTCTGTAGCTAGCACTGGTAGAAACTGCTTTTGTTGACTTCAGTTGCCCGATATCTGAATTGGATTCATGTGTCTCTGCTACTATTAACGCAACCAGGTCATGTCAAAAATCCCAGCCTATTGCTCTTTGCCCCTGAATACAGAAGAAGTTGCCAGAAACAAACCCGGTCCTAGATGGGGTTGGCAATAAAGTTTAAGAGGTTTGCAGTTAAGTCTTTAAATTGATATTCAGATGCTAACCCAGTTAATTGAATACACAGCTAGCAGTAAGAAGAGCTTTCATAACATACCTTTTAGTTTGCAGATACTTGTTTTTCTTGGGGGGGAGAGGGGTTATTTCTGTGGATTATTTTTCAGAGAGAAAGAGGGCCAGGAAAGCATACTGCTTTTCTCTTACTTTTCCCCCCCCACTCCCCAAGGAAATTTTATTGTCAATGTTGCACACTTCATTTTTTTGTTTGATAGTTTAAAGGCTCTTTACCTTTAACATCCCAATGAGTTAAAAGAAAGTTTTGGCCTCAGTTTATTCATGGCATAATTCCACTCACTCTAGTGAAAAAACAGCAAGAATCAATCTGTTCTACAGCGTTCTTTAAAAAAATTATTCTAATATCATGTAACTTTTTAATGAGTTGTAAATTCAAACTATTTTTCACAGAAAAAAAACACGTAACCAAATTATAAAAGGAGAAATCATGTAAGACCTTATGAATCCTGATATAGGCTCTAATTCCTAGGTGGATTAAGTACAGCTTTTTTGCCTGCGATTACAGAAATCCTATTTTTGTTTGGATCACTCAGAGGCAACAGAAACACTTTTTTCTTCTTCTCTGGTTAAACCTCAAAGCCACAAAGTGTGGGGCGAAAACTGCATCTTTTTCATTAAACATCAACAGGAAATCTCTGCAACAATATTCTACTTTTCACTCAAAATAAAACTAGTAAAGCATCGCTACTTCATGTTAGCTGATTCTAAGACTTACAGAACTGATGCACCCCACCCATTTCTGTCTTTTGCCAGCTCTATTCAGTCTATATTTTGGCCCTCCATATATTATGATCATGTTAAACTGTGAGCAAACATGAATAATTTAATGGTAGAATACTACAAAAATCAGTCATTCCAAGGAAAATGTGAGGGAGATAGAAGAAACTCATCCACCCTACAAGCACTGGAGAGGCAAAAGTCTGTGGAAAGAGGCGGCGGAGATGTTCTGCTTTTAGATGGTGGAAATGCAACAAAAAGGCAGCGCTCCAGGTGTGCCACCTGCTCCTTGGGTCTGACCTGCCACATCTACTGTCAAAATACATCTACATTAGGATAAATTTTTAAGTTGTCCTGGAGTGATGTCATGCAAGAATCAAACCACTGTAAATATGGTGCTTGTCATCATCTATTAGTTTTCATACAAGACGAACTTTTACCCCACTCAGTGATTTGATCAGAGGGGAAAGCACTTTAAACGAGGAGAGAATAACCTTGTACCCTTCAAATGCAACACAGATATAAGTGCAAAGCTTAAGTGTCTCAAAAACTGAACCACAACTTATGGTCCTCTAGAAAAGGAGTTGGCAGAAAGGAGAATAATTTTCACAGAACTGTATCAGCATGTAGATAGTATAATCCTAAAAAAGCTAGAGGGGAACACTGGAGAAAAAGCTCAGTTCTCTCCAATAAAGCAATATGATCAGGTGAGGCAGGTAAAGTATTCTTCTGATGTCTTCTATCCTAGATAAAATCTGGTTCTATACATATGACTTCTGGCATATTCAAGCAGAAGTGGGTCCATCTACTTTGCCTTCCATTGCCCACAACAAAATTGTCTACTATTGCAAAAAAGTCAGACGCTGCAAAGGCAGGGGAAGAAAAGGGAAGGATTATGCTGAAAGGAATATACAAACCTATAAATGTTTTATTTTCATTGAAATATAAGAGCATATTAAAAGCATTGGAAAATAATGGAAACTGAATCACAGCTTCTTCATATACACTCTGGTGCTGCTTCTCCTATAAGGGTGGTCCTGATACAGTCCTCCTCCTGCTCCGCAGATAAACTTAATCTATCAATGCATTAATAGATTTCAGACTGTCAAAGCCACAGTATCTATATACAGCCTCTGCCAAAGTACATATCTTCACATACACTCCCATCAGTCTGCTATTAATCAAAGATGGCAGCCACTACTAATGGCTTGCTTTAATAACCTGCATCCATCACCATGCAGACAGGGTTTGCATACAGTGCCACAGTTACATATGCTGAGCTCAGCTGTGAGCACATTCATACTGCCCTCCTGTACAGCTCACATTTATTCTGTTGCCACTAGTCAACATCTCATCACCAATAGGAGATGCAGATGCAGGCAGTGCTAGACTGACACAATGATTTACCAGATTTACTGCAAAAATAATGGCAGAAATTTTACATTTGCTAAATCCATATAGTGGATTTTGTAGCTTTCAAAAAATGCCCAAGTACTCTGTCATGTTTTCCCAGCTGTGCAAAGGAAGTTATATTTTCTCTCTAATACGGAAATGGCTTTTACAGTCCTACAGAAAAGGTTGCTTGTAAGATTATTTTCATGTTCTCAAGCATGCAGTAATTCTCACACTCTACACATTTCCCCTGTTTCCAGCACAATTTGATTTTGGTAGGTGATTCATGTAACAGTGGCTTCAGCTTAACCCTTTTGAGTGCATCCATCATTCTGGTTAGGATCATAGGTAACAGTGCCCTCTCAAAAGCTAAATAACGTACTTGACTGAAACATTCATCTGTTATGTACGTATTTTGCACTCAAATACCTTCACCTAATAACTCATGAAAGCCTTTAGTATATGAAAATGATGAAATTAAACATGATGCCTTTCTACAGACTTCTTCCCATCTCAGAAGAACACTATTAGGTAAAGCCATTGATTTTATCTAAAGGGATATCTCAAGCTTCATCTACTAAACAATTTCATTAAACATTCCATCCATAGTAGAAGTAAGGTGCAATTTCAAACAGCCCGGGACTTTAGCTGCCTTTATCACTACTGACATGCAGTAAATCCATATTCATTCAATCTAACATAAATCAGATGATCTATAGGTTAAAAGACCTCCCAGGATGTGACTAGCTGCACATGAGACTGGGCTCATGAATGACAAAATGGCCTTCTCTCACCATTGCTGTTGGTCACAGCATTTGTGAAATGCTGGGTAGCAGAGAAATACTGACCAACAGAGCAAGAATAACAGTTGCATAAATGGAGAATAACCTCAAAACAACAGGCCCATATCATCACCAAATCTCACCCCCCAGAACATGCTTTGTAGTCTTTGACAGACATTGGTTTCAGAAGACTGAAAAAGAGATGAGGCAGCTTTCATTGCACGGAGCAAATTTGGAAATACTTCTCCTGCCAAACTGAGAAAGCAGAGGTGGAAATTTCTCTCAGCTGCGGTACAAACATCCATAATTCTGGCATCACCTACATTTTCAGAGGTTGATTGGCCTTGAAAATATGTGCTGTAATGCTGTGTAAGGAAAGTTCAGGAGGTACTAGCTGATGATCTTGAAGAGAGACAATGTTAAATATTATGTCTTCTATAGAAAACATGAGAGGCAGAAATACCTCTATCTGCTCTCCAACATTTTAAGATCATGATATGCTGTGCCTTCATCAGAAGTAAAATTTTACTTGACTGTGAAGTTATTGCATCTTTCTACTCACAAAGCAGTAGGAAACAATGTGTTCTGGAAAAAACATTTGTTGGAAAGCCAACCATTTGTTTTTCATGAAATGGGTTCAGCATACATACATATCGGCCTTACGAGTACCACAGGCAAGATTACATATAACAGAGGTATTTTTAGAATCAAGAATGACAGTTCACACTCTGTGGTCCCTTGTAGCACACAATCACTCATCCAGCCCTTTTATCCAGCTTATTCTCATGGTGCTTTGCATGCATGACCCTGGGAGGCAGACTGGGGCTGAAGAGCGAGCTCCAGCTTCCCGCAAAGGAGGTTATCCGAGAAGGAGACCTGATGCATGCAGAGCAGCTACTAATCAGAGGAGTTAAAAAAGGACTATGCTCCCTTGTTATAATCCCCTGTGGGGTCTAGGGCTGTTCTAATATTCTCATATCATTGCCTCTGGGCCTGGGGTTTCCCCCCCCCCCCTTTCTTTCTGTAAATCAAAAACACGATTTTGTTCCTGCTACCAGTCTGATGTACACATGATGCCCACACCAGTGTTTTCATGCTGAGTATTTAAATGCAGTAACAGTATTCACATCGGTTCTTACAACAAATCATGCCCTCATGAGGATACACAACACTTTAGGATCTAGTAAAAAAAGTTTCAGTCAAGTTTTTATAAACTTTATAAGGACTACAAATACCACCCTCAGAGCAAGTTATGGTTTTATTCTAATGACTGCCCTTAGCAGTAGGATTTAACCAACTTCTGAATCAGTCAGGCTGTCTTCAAGGAAGGCAACCACATCTTCCACAGCACGCTGACTGAAGCAACCCTGTTCCATCCACCCAGAGACAAAAAGCTCATTGATTTGAAATGCGATGTCAGTACACAACTGAGCATTAACTGGAAAGCTTTTGAAGGGGCTACAAATAAATTATGTTAAACAGAGATTAGCAATGGAAGCTTCTGTACTTTTCCGAGTAGCTGAGTACAGCTGACAAAAAGTAGTGGGTTTTTTTTCCTGAAACAATAGAGTAAGGCAGTCTTTAGAAAAGCTAGTTAGCTGAAGGTACAAAGACTGAAAAATATTTATATCAACTGGGTTCAAGGAAATGAGAACAGCAAGAAAAGTGCTATTCATTTGCACATACATTTGGTTTTTTTACTTATTCTGCAGAAAAAAAATGGCTCCTGGGCTGATTTTTAAGATGCTGGCTGGAGGTCAGCACCACGTGTGGCCCCCTAGCACCCAGGCATTCTCACCCAACTTACAGGAATAAAAATTTTCTTTTTATGCAACATGCATAATATATTATCATATAATTTTCTATGCAAAACTCTTCTGAAATATTATTTGACATAATTCTCCTGTATTTATTGTCTGTCTAGGACCACTCTCTCTTTTGTCATACATACACATCACCTTGCATAATGAGTTTAAGAATCAAATTCTGACCTCAGCATGGGTATATTATTACTCTAGAACAGAGGCGTTGTTTGAGAATAAAAAGGACAGGCTAATACAGTAGTTGTACAAGATCTTTCATATCCATGCCTTTCAATCACAAAAATAAAAGAACTTTCCTCTTTCAGATGTTCTTCAGCTGCTGATATGCTGACAAACACATGAACAGGACATTTATTGCTCTCAGATCCCACATTCTGTGAAGCAAACCTGTAATCAGAGGTACTACTCCGTAAGCACACACCTTTGACATAAGGATGAACCCACAATACACATGATATCTCAAGCCCAATGTATGTGTTCCTGATTCTACGTTAGGGAATAAGGGCCGCATAAAGCTCTTCCACTCACCAGTTTTCTCTCTTGTTACTGAAAGTACAAAGCTTTCAGACCCACATTCATCCCACCTAGCCCCAGGCACCAAAAGTTACCTACCTTAGAAGTCATAGGCTGTATGAACAGTCAACCACGAAAGACAGGACCCTGCAGGGCAGGATTCAGATTTTCCAATTCATTGCACAGGGCTCTGTTAAAGGCATCTAAGGCAGCTTTTCTCAATTGAGTATCTAAAGTTAGCTGGGATAAATCCAAGCCTCAGTCCTGAGATGACAGGAGAGGAATAGATTTGCACCACACTAGTTAATTCCTGTTCTGAAACCCCCAGCTGTAGCTGAAGCTGCCTGGGAAAGAGAAGCCATCTGCCAAAGGTCACAGACCCACCAGAGATGCCCTTTTGCATGAGTCTGCCTGCCTGCATCCCTCTGCCCAGCTAGTTACTCGGTCTTCTCTTCTCCTCTTCTTATGTTTAACCTGTTCTTGTCTTTGGCTGTTTTCTACTTTATTCTATGAGCCATCCTTCTTCATTTCATTGGCTTCTGTATCTAACTGGATTCAGCTGCAGGGTAAAAGCACCCCAGAAAAGATCAGGACCTTACACTGTAAATCAGGACAACCTTTGTGTTCTCCTGTCTTCCAAGTTGTCTGAGATACTTTCCTGTGTCAGACTGAATTACATATACAATAATGTGTTGTTACATATGTTTAATGTAATGCAGTAATAAAACTCCTAACTCCCATATTACTCCTGTCTCTTACATTAACATCCCTTTCACTCACTCTTTCTGTTTTGCCTCCTGCTCCGCTTTCCCTCTATGTGGAAGGAGGAAACTTTTTTCTTTTTTTTCTTCCCACGTTAGGAAATATAGGTTCCACCTGCATAATGTCACCTGCCATGTTTTGACAGATATTTAAGACAGCAGACTTTAGCTCAGTCAAAATTTCATTGTAATTCAAAGTTTTGTTGGTGAAAGGATACCATATAAATGGAAACCTATCACACAAGTCTTTGGTGCAGTAGGATTCCCACTTTTTACACACTAAATATTTTCTGAAGGGCAAAAACCTTTCCTCTTCATGATCAGAACTCAGTAGTAACTGCTGAACCTACACCAATGAAGGATGCAGCAACTAAAACACTTCATTACGCCTTCTGAGCACTGCTCAAACACCAGTATTTACCTCTGAGGCTGCAACAAAATTGTATGTTTCTGATCTGGCAGAAAGAGCTTTCCAGAGTCAATACTCATATTGCTGTGGGGAAACACATCTAATCTCTACATAATCTCCATATAATTTTTTTATTATTATTTATAAGACAATACAGTGGGTAAATAACAGCAGCTCCATCTGCGTGCTGCATTCATGAGAAGATGATTTCAGAGAGCAGCAATTCATAAATCAGCATCCTCAAATGAAAGAACAAACACACCAGCCTCCCACCATACTAACCAGACCAAGATCAGGAGTTTTTTTACTTTAGGCACTGCACAAACACATAGCTGGTAGGAGAAGATGCTCCTCCAAAAGCTTTCTATCTAGATGAAGAATCTAGGAAAAGAATTGGAGGGAAGAGCGGCACAATGCAATGCATTCATACAAATGTACGAATGTAAAGTATGTTAATAGCTTTAAATAGACTTCTTAACAGAAAACAATAATTAATGTTTCTGTAGCTTCAGTAACATTAAAAAATGTTACAGTGATTTTTCATTTTAAAAAAATTTGAACCTGAATGAATGCACTCACCTAAAAAATATTTCATGAAGAATATCAAAGTAACAAAGTACCTAGAGAAGTATTTGTGATCCTTTAAAGCCAGACTTATCAAAATTTTAAACATTTTCTAGCAATAACTCTGAAAAACCCTTAAGCAGTTGTATCAATTCCAGTGAGATCAGTGTCATCATTAATATTACACACTGACACGGAGATGGCTTTGGCAACCATGCATGCCTCAGCCAAAGAAAATAGTGCCATTTAAGCTATGGGATTTTTTGTTGAGGTTTTTTTTATTTGGATGAGGTGATCAGTCTCTGAGGACTTCTATTGCTCTGTGAACATTAGCAAAACAAAGCCCACACTCCAACTAATGAAGTAACAAAGATAAAAGGTAGAACAGACTTTTCCAGCTTTGCTGATGGGGAACCTGAGACACAGAAATATGAAGGTTATAACCCCACAAAAATTTAATTCTTGTGCAGTGACCTATAAAATGCCCTTTAACTGTTACCAGAACAGTCTGATGAAGGACTTTGTGCATACATGTTTGTCTTCAGAAGGGTGGGACCTCCATATCACGTTAGCAAGCGTTCATGCAGTTTGTACAATGGAAAACCCGCTTTCAGTGATGTTCTCAAAAATCCACTAGTTGTTTTTTTTTTATAAAAACATGATTTCAGCTCAGATCTGCCTTTTAGCCCTAATCCGATGACAAGTACTGATGGTGATCTTCTATTAATAATATTCTTTTTCTCCAATTAAATATTTTATACTTCAATAACACTGTAATCATAATTTTTTTTTTAAAAAAAAGGATGGTTAGAAAACTAAGGCCAGCCTGCTTGGAATGTAAAGGAAGATAAGCATTCATTACAGCAATTTTATATAATGGGAATTATTAATTTGGCAAGACAATTGCTCAGTGGTGATGTCTATAATCAGGTGATTATAATAAAACAAATTCTCTCATCGCATTTGTAGAGTGACAGTAGAACAGCCCTGCAGTCAAAAAAATAGAACTCCAATGTTTGCAGTTTCCTCAAATTTCTATTATAAACTCAGTTTATAGACTAAATTTCAGTAGCAATTTCTTTTTTTATATCTGTATCATATGTGCCTGTGTTCTCTTTTCATTATTACTGTTAAAACTAGGTTACAAAAAGGACAGACGGGCAATAAAGCTGGCAAATTTGATGCAAATATAAATTACATATTGAAAGCAAAAATACCTTATCCTCTTTAAAATTATAGTTTCCACATTAAACTAGTGGTGGTCTGTCACCACTTTGCCTTAGAATAATAAAAGTACACAGAGAACATGTATCTGCTTAATTACCATGGTTTCCAAAAATGTGCACACACTTAGTTTAAAGACCAGTAAAACTTCAGCAGTATTATTTTCCATACTGAGAGGTGTGCGAGGGATTTTTTTTTTCAGGTGTAGGGTCTCAGAGCACAATCCTTCTATCCTGGGGGCATTCCTTTGCTTACATATAAGCACACACACACGTGCATGCAGACCACACAGTGTAACAGGCTGAATGCGCATGACTGCACAGTATCTAGAACCTCCTAATCCTCCTGTGCAAGTATCTTTTTCTACTTTTTAGGTGTTATCGTATTTGTTTGGGAGACTGGTCTGTCTGTCTTAGATGTGACAAATAGATAGAAAACTCCACAGCTTCAATATATCTTCCAGCTATACCAGATGGTATAATAAACTACCTATCCCTACAGTCATCCCTGTTCCTGGATCCTTACAGGACAGCTGAAACAGAAATATACTCAGTTCAGATATTCTGCAGTTTTATTCTCTACAGATACACTGAAGGAACAAGCAATACACGTTTAAATTCCAATTTACCTACCAGGCACAATGTTTTTTTCAGGATGACTGCTTATAGAACATTAAAACACCCCATTAAAGTAAAAATGAAAGAAATCTGAAAGCAACAGCTGTTATTCTATCTTATTCAAGGGATTTCAAAAATACCCAAACCCAAGAAGCTGAAAGAGCAGGTGCTCTGAGCAAAAGGCAACGACTGGATTTGGAAGATTGACAGAGAAAGATAGAACTTGCCAGGCATGGATATTGTTTCATGCTTTTCTCCTTACCACCTCAGCCACATTAAGATGTTACAGAGACTCTAAGCACTTGTCTGCTGGACACAATAAATCATTTTTCTAGCAGTAGACCAGCAGATTATTATTTATATTCACGTTGTCATTGCACTGCCATATGCCAGGCAACAGAGGACATAATGTAATAAAAAAATGGGAACTTCCAATGAAACTTTGAAATGTTGTATCATTAGTCTGTGAGAACATCAGATGATATAACGGATGGCAAAAATTATTAAAAATTATCTATATTGTTATAAAAACTAAAACCTTAGTGTAGCTAAGATTTGGAATATTTACGATGATTTAAGATCACCACTGTCTGCTTTTCTTATGGACCAGAGAAATATTAATCCCATTTTACAAGTGGCAAACTTCAAAAGTTTGCCTAAAAACTGACTAAAGAGTAAAACTCCTGAATTCTTGGCTCTTAATTAAGCCCATGGCTACTGGGGAAAGGAGAGAAAGACAGAGTCCCTCTGGCAAAATGGCAATACTACTGTAAAGTAGCAGCGATCGTTTTTGGGTTGATACTTCTCTTTCTGAATAAATATAGCACAATGGTCTTGCAATTCAATAGCTCAGCAGAAATGAAACTTCTGTATGAATAAAAAGGATTTGGATCATACCTCCAGACTTTTGCCAAATGATAAATGAACCAGTTTCCAGAGGCTGGAACAAGTGGAAGGAAACTTATATGCTGAACGATCACTGAGGAAATGGAAGCTAAAGTCAGATTGCTTCAAATAATTTTCTGAAAGGTTTCAGCAAAGGTTATACAGGATTTCAAATACAGAAAGCAAACAGGACAAGAATTAGCATTATTGCTGGCATTTCCAGCATTTACTAATTTGAGTGCCTAAATACTGAGAAATGTCTGCATAATTTCACTATTTAAATCCATTGGTGGAAGGTGCACTGACATTTTAGGTCAGTCAATTTGCTTTTAGTTCAGAAATAAGTTTTCTTCAAATTCGGCTACGAGAATGGCAAGAAAAAAAAATTCAAGGACAGATGATTTGTGATTTTGCCTTCTGTTCAAGCAGGGTTTTTTATCCATACTCCATCGAGGAAAAAGAGAAGATATTAGTTAGAGCACACAGCAGTGACATGGTGCCTAGGTTCTTCTTCTTTTTATTTCAGAACTTGAACCGGTCACTGTTTCACTATAGCTTGGATAGTCTTTCTTTCCATTTGAGGCTTGGGAGGACTTCAGTAGGACACCCAAGTATGAGAGACCACTTGGATGGAGAGCTCCAAAACGGAGAAGAAATCTCCCTGTTATTTGTACAGGTGATAGCTCACAATACATGAAAACAAAACTAAACTAAAACCTCATTGATGATAAGGAAAAAAAGGCAATATTCTACTCATTTATTAAAAAACAAAACAAAAAACTATTACACAGCATTAGACAAATTAAACCTTGGAGATCAGCTCTATCAGTAACGCAGATCTTATGCTCTTTCCAGCACATAGTTTGAAAAGGTTATTCATATGATTTTCTTTGATCTATGTAGATTGTCATTCTTTTTATCAAAGCCTATTGGAAATTTTGCTGATGAGATAACTGTAAAACTAATAGATTCAACATGAAACTTGATTAAGAGCAGCCCACTTGATTTCAAGAATGGAGACATAAAAAGTACTCAATTGTCTTGCTGGAATTTGTGCAATTCTGGGGGGAATACTTTGTATAAACAGAGTACCACCTGGACCCAGGAAATTCTGTTACATTCACACAGTGAAATTTCCTTTTAATGAGTCCATGAGGGACTGGACTGGGGGAAAAGCACCAGAAAGACAGAGCATTTCGGAAAATTTCATTTGCAGCCTTTATGCTACCACCCAGACCTTTTAGAAAACATAGATGCATTTAGAAAGCATAGAGCAGACGATACACTTTTATTTCTGGGGGAAAAAAAAAAAAAATCTAATAATGAAGTAAATCTCCAACACTTTCAGTTCTAATTTATCAGACTGTCTTGGCTCATAATAGATCATAAGTCATGGCCAAAAAGTTCTTCTCCACTTAATATCCCTCTTCTGAAGGGTTCTTTCCTTCTGATTAAAGATTTAAAACTTTAAATTGCTCTGATTACAAACTGCCAAACAACTTACAGAACCAAACCCAAAGCATTTTCAAGAACTTCATTAGCACAGCGTGCAGCACAAACACGAACCCTGCAGCAGACTGAAAGATGTGACAAGGGCACTGGGACAGGGGAGGCTGCAGCAAAACAGGCATTGGGGTGAGACTGCACCAGTTTTGCCTGCCAGTGGCAAGATCTTGAGCTAAGAGAGCAGTTGCAGCTGTGGAGTGACTTAGCTTTTAGCTTTAAAGCACAAGTCCTTTTCTTTTATGAAGTGAGCTCATCCCTACTCCATTGCTCGTGTGTGTTATGCAAGTGAGATGCATGTCTGACACTGATGTCAGCAAAGAAAATCAATCCATCTCTCTTCAAACAGCATTTTTAAGAAATTAATACAGGCTGTTTCTGCTGGCTGAAGACTCCTGTCCTAATGCACTGCCTAAGCTTTCCCCTTCAGCTGGCTGTTTAGCAGCAGGAGCCTTAATGCAAGTGGGAATCATATTGCGAATAAACAGTCTGACTGTTGAAAGTCTACAGGTTCATGTGAAAAATACAAATTAGCATGCAATTCTTCTATATATAATAGAAGCCAACTGCCTGGAAGAATTTATGCAGTTACCCACCTTACAATTTAGTTAAGACAAATATTTCCAGTCAGAAACAACACAGTAGTTTTTTGACAAAGGCGACTGTGGAACTACTTAAGTCTATGTGAGGAAAAGCTGTTCTGCTGGGTACCAATCAAAATAAACATGTGTTTACGTGAGGTGCAGGAGGTGTATTTTACCACTATATAAATTATGGAGTCTCAGTATCTAGGGTTTAGCTATTATAATGCTTTTGACATTCACCACTGTAACACTTAAAAACACACTCTTTTATCACTAAAAGAACGAAAACATTTTTCAGTCCCTGAAACCAATAAAATCAAAATCTTATCCCAAGCAAAGTTTACTTTGAATAAGGAGGAGAACAAAAGACTCCATAAACCCCCTCAAAGATTCTGCTTCTGCCAGTCTGTTGATACGAAAGGCCCTTGGACCCATCAGCCAGTCCCACACATCAGAGTGGAAGCAAAACACAGGCTAAGAAAACACTGGCGAGTACGCTTCCAGACCTGCAGCTGAGAAGCCACAGCATAGCTGGGACATTGTGTGTGCTGACAGACACACAACCTTACATATCTAGTTTTTTATCAATTAAATTTACTCTGAGTTTAGACTATTTCAGCCACACATATAACATTAAGGAGAAAATCAGTAAAATAAAAAACCTAAAAAGAACTCACTCAAGCCTATTTCATGTCTTGAAATATGACAATCTTCCTAATAAACACATTTTTAATGGGACAACAAAAGTAAGTGCTACTAACCTTCAGCTCTCTACATACTGATTTTCATACTCCTTTTTTCACAGTTCATTTCAGTGCATAGCTATAAGTGAAAACCAGTAGTAACCATGTTTCATTATACAGAAGTGAAGAGGAAAAAGGGACTACAGTTTACTGTCAGATTTGCAATTGTATAAGCACAAGCACACTAGAATAACTATGCTCCATTAGATCCTAAATCCACCTACTCCGGTCTTCTACCTCTAGCAATGGCCAGCAGTGGGTAACCAGGAATGGGAATAATGCTGGGGCAAGCAGACTGTGCTCTTTGCTCCAACATACTCTGCCAGCCTTGCCTATGCAATGAGGGAAATAATCATGAGATAACTGGGTTTTCTCCACACTGACAAGTGACATCTTGGGTTTTAAGATGCTGCGGAATATTATCCCCAGACAATAACGCTCCATGCTTTTTGTGTTTCGCACCTTTAACTCCCCATACACATGCTTAGAGCAGGAACCCAAAGAGATGTGAACTGTGTGTTGTTAAAACAGAATCCAAACAGATCCAAACCAGAATCTAATCTTCAGATGAGGGTCAACATTTACTTACAGGCTGTATCTCAGCACACTCTCTCAAAGTGAACATTTTAATTAGTAAAGACTTTACACAAGAGTATCCATGCGTTTTCTGGGTTCATTATAGCAGATCAGAAGGGGTAATGAAACTGTTGCCTCTTGGCTAGAGTTGGCCATGTTCATTTGCCCCCGCAGGAGCTAACCTGATATAAAAAACAACTTGTGACGTTAGCAGAGTAAAACAAGCCAGTACTGACTACAGAGGAGGATTCATACCTCACCACTGGACTCCCAGAAGATATTCAAGGATAAGGAACAGTCACAGTTAAGCTCCATTTACCTGAAATTCAGCTCAAAAAGGAGGAGGAAGGCGAAAAATGTTTTCCTGTGTTGCTCTCACCTCCAATACAATCAAAGATTTGTGGAATGCGTTTTGGTGCATTAACGCCATGTAAAATAGCCACCTGGAAGTCAACGCCAGCTCTAGTTCATGCAGAGCTTGTGAAGAGCCACCACGTGTATCCCTGCAGCACAGCACTGAGCAGCGTGGACCCACCTGCAGCCAGGGCGTCCAAATTGGTAGACACAGCAACGTGGTATTTCTTAAAATAAAGAGCTGATCAGCACATCAGGCTAGGCTTGTATCAGTCTCAGGGTTAATCTACATACAGTTTAGTATGTTAACAGGGGCCAGTAATATCACAGTAAAGCTGAAATCCCTCTCGAAATAAAACAACATCAGTAATTAAACCATGAAAAATCCTGCCTTTCCCATTTGCTGAATTTTCTTTGGTTTCTTTTTCCTTTAAACACTGTGGTTGAAGTTTATACCTCATGTCACATTACCTCACCTACAGAAACCTGAGAAGAGTGAGAGAGTGAGCATTAGGAAGCGTATGCATCTACTCATGTATCTATAAAGCATTGAGTATTGGTTCCCAGATGAAGCTCAATACTATCAAGATGGCTACAAACAGACTGGCTTTTTTTTTTTTTTGGCCTCCTGTGCAATAATCCCATGGAAAGCTTTTCAACAAACTGCAGGCAGGAACTTGGACATACATGAGTAGGCAAAAGGCTGGAACCTCAAAAATCAGTGTAAAACAGCAGCTTCTAAACATGCCTGGTCAGCAACGTCAGTCGGTGGTATGGTCCAGCTGCAGACTTGCGTCCTGCATTGCTGTGGCTTTGAAGAGAAAAGACCTCCACACAGACTGTGAAAGGATTTATACATTTCTGCCTGCTGAATGAACCAACAAGTCTATCCAGGGCTGCTGCTGACAATTCTCAGCAGTAAAAGTAGCTATTAAATCTTGAATTAGTTTGAAGTCAGGCTCATTAAATTCGGAAATGAGCTACAAAGATGTTTTCAAAAAGGATGAGTGAGTTAGTCAATTTTTAATTACTTGTCAAGGAAGGGTTTTTCAGGAGGTCCTCTTCACAACTATGCAAAACAATAAATATAACACATTTACAGCTGTTTTCATTTTCATGACAAACACCCAGAATTTGAAGGCAGTACACAGATCAAAAAAGGCTTACTTCAACCAATATTTACATAATATTCTGTCGTCCAGCACAGAGATAGAAAAAAGTACAAACACAGCATTCTGTTCTTCTTAAAGGAAATAATCCATGTACTTACATTCAAGCAAAAATAATGAGACCTTCTGTTCATGTCATCTTAAAACTTCCTTACATTCCAATCATACAAAGATACGCTTTGATCAAACTCTGGCATTTGTACAGCAAGTTCAACTGCTCGAAGATTCTGCAGGTTATTAATTGTAGCTTTCACTGCTCATTCTCACATTAAATCTGTCTGCACTGACACAAGGAAAGAAAATCAATAGCAAAAAAGTTATTTACTGAAATTATTATTCATGCCAGTGTATTTTATGGTACTGAGTGCATTAGGTTCTGGCTTGCTTTAGATCTGGAGTTTACCCTGGGCAGCTTCCGGCACCCCGCAGCAGCCGCTCTCGCTGACCTGCTGCGGTTTCGAAGCACAGGGCATTGCTGCCTGACAAGGCCATAGGAGCAGTGGCAACAGACAGAACAGGAGCCCACACCACCATCAGTGAATTTCAGGAGATTACTTCCTTCCCCCATCATCCTTCAGCAATCCCTCCTTCTGTGCCATGGGTAACCCAGAAATCCTTTACCCAGTGCCTAGCATCAATTTTAACATGTGCAGAAGCTTTTTCTTTCTTTTTAAGCAGATGTCTGTCAAAATATTGTGCCATAAGCACATGCTGCCTTATGCCTCATCTTGTCATGGGGGCGTGTTCCCCCATCCCACCTGTCTCTGTAATCAGGAGACCTTATTGCACATTGAAATGTAAACAAGGCACATCACACAAACACTTTATCACCAAAACATGTGTTTGGCTTCATCAAGGTTCCCCCTGCACTAGAAATCACTTGCTGCTTTTTAATCTGACCAGAGGACATCCTTGCACTCACTAAACCCTTTACACAGTCCTAATTGCAGTACCGGATGGCTCTTGAGCTCCATAAATAATAATAAATAAATAAATCATGCCTGTCATGCAGTAGCACTGGGTGGCTGTTTTCAGCAGATGACAGGATTTTTATTTCCAGAATAGCAGAAAATGGAGATTTTGACCCTCAGAGAAAGCATGTCAAATGAGAATCTTTTGCTTCAGAATAATTCTTTCGTCTAAAGCTAGATTAGCTTCAATAACAAATTACTGAGGAAAAAAGACTTCCAGTAACCCTAGGAAAGACATGACATGACACACTAGCAAAGAGAAAGTAGTAGTCCGTGAGAGAATGGAGAAGGGAACATTACACATTATTACATGTTATTATATTAAACATATTATATTATACAATTATTACATAGCAGAGCTCCTCGATTACACCCAGCTCTGGGGTTTAACCCTGACTTTCACTGGACAGATTCTATCCTTCCCTCACCTCTCTTCTGAACACACAAACGATAGGTATTCTTCTTCCAGAGCAGGAGATCTGGACATCTATGCTAGTACTCAGAGACTGCAGAACGTATCAGTACATACAATGTTGTATGCCACATTTGTGAAACATCCCTACATATTTTGAAGTGTATTTCAATGACAGGCTGGCTTAGCAAGGTCATAAACAGTGTAGTCAATTATTATCAGTACATATTCCTGCAGTACTCGAAAGATTTCAGATTCTGACAACCTATTACTGAGAAGTAGATCCTTTCTGATAAGAAGATAGAAGACTAAATTTGGAATATTTTCTATGTTACTAAAATTAAAATATTGAAAACTGAAAGTTCCAATTAATCCAATCCCCAATTTAAGGTCTGACATTTTCAATTTTTCTACCCTGAACCAGAAACGTGACAAAATCAGTTTAAAGAAAATAAGAAATAGTTAACCAGTGGAACTTCAGCTTTCGACGTAGTTCCAAATACCACAACAATCTGCAACACTGTTGTGGTTTGCTAAGTGAAACCTATTGATAAACTTCTCTCTTATGAATTTGCCTGTCTGAAAATGAAAAAAACCAAACATGGAGTGATTCATTAAAAAACACATCAATAAGTAATTTAAAACACATTCTAATGTAAATACTAAGTACTGACCATATTGCGAATTTCTACTAGAAATTCTGAAGAAGCTGCCAGAAATCAAATACTCTTTAAGGGTGAGCTCTGCTACACAGAAAAGTCATTAGGAGCAACCATTTTTAATTTTATTCTTGTTAAGTACAAACACAGCACTTTTATTATAAAGCCTCAAACTTGGAGACTTTAACATTTCATTCTAAAGGCTTACCAGGAGTTTGAGATATTTAGGTTTAGCTTCAAAAACAAGCATCAGCTTTTAAAGTATGATGCAGCACGAAGCTGCATGATTTAGCTGGGTAAGTGAAGATCCCAGTACAAACCCACATTAGCTTCTATGTAATCCTGGAAGCAATGGCCTCCAGCAATCAACTCCCAACTTGAATTTCAGATTCTCCAGGTTTAAACTTGTAGTCTACCCACACCCCTAGTGCTGCTTTTTCTTATTCTGGGAAAACCGAACAGTCCCATGACTATTTCTTAGGATGGACACAAGCAGGCATCGGGAGACCAGGTAGGCACAGGACTTCCTCAGTCCAGAGGGACGCCCTTAGCAAAATACTACAGGACATATTTTTCCTCTTGTGGTCTTTTGAATTTGCCTTGCCATAATGACACAGCATCAATAGCTGTAACAGAAATTGCCTTCCAAAGCCCCCTTCATCCCTCCCCGCACACGATCCTGCAGCAGGAGGTGGATGGGGGATGAAGCATCTCCAGAAGAACCTGGTGCTATTTCACTGCCTAGACTAAAGCTCAAACCACCGAGCTGAAACATCAAAGGGGATTCCACTATCTCCACTTCTACTCAATCTGTGAAGAAGAGTGCACTCTGGACGCTTCTTTAAAAGAGACACCAAAGGTATCCAGCTTCAGCAGATAGCACAGAAATATGCACTCCAAGTGCACAGCGGCGAGCTCCTGTGGCTCTGATTTAAGGACTATGTGTTAGTTTTCTTTCCTGTCCTCTCTCAGCTCATTTAGAGTAGGTACCTGTAGATTGATCTGCTCTCTTGCTATATTCAAATACCCTTGAGATGTGCCTAACCTTATTTTGCAGCATCTCTTTCTCCAGGCTTTAAGTTCATGCAGTCACTGACTTCTACATCTGTTTCCTAAATCTGGGTGCTGGATTCTCTGTTTGTACAATCAATAACAAAAAATGTCATAAAACCTAAATTCAAGGTATCCTGGATTTTTATTTTACCTCATTTTTCAGCCAGCTATTAATCCATGTCATTATTTGCATTTAAATATAAAAGTCTGAATTCAAAGTACAAAAAAAATAATATCACAGTTAAAAAGAAAATAGCTTATCTATACTTAGACCTAATGTTGAAGTATTCTTTCAAAACACATCCAAGAATCTGGCAATTCTATTTCTAATCCCAAATCCACCAAGATATTTAGGTCCTTAACTGTTTAGACACTTCACTTAAACCAAAATCAGTGGCACTCAATGATATCAGTACGTTCACTGAACAGTCCCTTATCATGATTAAGTTTCTTCACTTGACATGAATATTCAGTATCTGTCACATGCAGGGACTGCTGCACGTCTCATTATAGTAGAGTTGTATACACAGAATATTTCTGACCTTTGAACACTCACGGCTGATTCAGAGCAACTTGTTATGTTCATTAAATTCTTAGCATATCTATACACAGCTTTTATATACTCGTTAGGTATGTAGGTCCACACACAGAGCACGTACTTTACAACCACTGCACTCCAGTGATACAGAGCACTTTGGATATAATAGCATTTGTACAGAATATATTTATTAAGTTTTGGCTCAGATGCATTACTACAGGGAAAAGCAAAGTCATGCCAGGATGTGGTTGGTTTGATAAATAATGGAAGGAGATTTCGTAATACAGAGCCTATTATCACTTCAGCATAAAACGCAAGGGAGGAGGAAAGCTAATAACAAAGTAGCATTAATTTCTCCTAATGGAAAGACAGGCAGATTTTCCCCTCAAGAGGAGCGGGATTAGGGTTTGTACAAAACGAAGCAGGAGTAACAGCCATTAGTTACTCCAGGTTTATTAGCTGGTGGAAAATTCAGCACAGCCTGCCCTCACTCTGCAAGATGGTGGAAGCAACAGGCAGGAGGGGTAGCATGGGGACTCTGCAGCCGGCTGAGCTCCCAGACACAAGAAACTCTCTAACCAGGCTGCTTGACAATCCCCTGCCCAACTCCACACTGCTAACAAGTGATGACATAGCGGGCAACTTCTCATGATTTCATTTAAAAAACAAATCAATAAATGAAATTGCATTAGTCTTCTCGAGGACTGAAAATCCCTCCAAGGTTTTGCTGTTTTCAGAATAGTCCTGCCAGTGAAAGGGTTGTAGAAAACACAGGAATTTGTGATGAGAATTAAATGCATTTAAGATTTTTAAACACTCTACTTCATTCCATATGTACTTCTGTGTTCATAACCCTCTGGTAAAGCTGCTGTGTGTTCTGTCAATTCTATCTCTTCAACCATACGTTGCTGCCATCAGCTTCACTTCTGACCAGGGCGGTGTGCGGCTGTGATGTAATCATGCAGTACAGTTGTTTGAACAGCTCAGTGTTATCTGGGTATCTGTTTGCCATCTATCATCTAGAACTTCATACTGCTTTCCAGATCACTCAAAGGAATTAAAGATTATCAGGACATAATTTCTTTCCTTACAATTCCTTTTCTTGGCAAAAACAGAAAAAGAAGTTCCATGTGTTTTAACTGAAAATCCCAAAAGTATTAGACTACAGAATCATGCCTAGGCAGCTGTATATATGGGTGTCTGAATCCATATGTCTTAACTGTCTTTCCCTGAAATCGAGAGCAATTATTGTGTGGAGGCTGTATGTAAGCATTTTGAAACTAAGCCTCATCTCAGCCAAAGCAGACGTCATCTCCTTTTGATGCAATACAATGCAATCAACACCTCTAGGAAACAAAAGCTTCACATCAGGGCTTGCAGAGAACAAAAGAGTGGCCTGAGGGGCAGACAATCAGTTTGCACAGAACTTGCTGTACCCCTGTTATCAAGACAGAGAACAGCAGCAGAAATTAGTCTGAAGTGAAATTTCATTTTAGTATTGCTCAGTCTGTGACCAAAGACACCACACTGCATTGAGAATCGCAACGCTTGGAAGGCTGCTGGTGAATGCTACTAACACTTGTCATTTCAGCATATAAAGGGAGGTTAACTTTGCACACAAACTGAGCAGGTATTTTCAGGTTCAGTTTTACAGTTTTTCCCATCACTAAAGGCAAACAAAGTCCTTGAACTGTTACTGCTCTTGCAAAAATCCCCCAGGAGCATCCAGTAGCAAATAAAAGGACTGAGAGGATTAAGCACGTTGGAAACAGCCTGTGTACTGTAATTTGAAACACTCAAACTGCCACCTCCTGCCATCACCTCTGCGGCAGCGGCCGCTCATGCTGCTGCCACCGCCGCGCCTCTGTCTCTCACCGTCCTCTGCCCCCGCGACACGGTGTCAGCAGCGACAGCAGCAGTGGGACACCCCGCGACAGTGGGAGCGGCAGCGGGGAAGGCGTCGGGAGTGCTTGGGGCTGCGGTGGGTCGCGGGAGCGGGGCAGTCGGGCGACCCGCGCCTGGGAAAGGCTCCTCGGTCCCCATCCGCCAAAAACCAGGATGGAGAGGTGGACTAATGGCCCAGTCTTATGGTTTTACAGGA
>Ga0181612_158561_pt1 | contig 30372 bp, 11 predicted proteins | sample HoacroProtozoa21_FD_119630 | JGI IMG/M metagenome (GOLD analysis project Ga0181612, IMG submission 119630) | Hoatzin crop microbial communities from Cojedes, Venezuel. Combined Assembly of Gp0051906, Gp0051904, Gp0051908 | reverse complement strand
GTCCCTTCCAACCCCTGCCATTCTGTGATTCTGTGAGGATCAGAAGTACTCTCCAGCTAGCTAGAATGGTAGAGCGTTCAGTGTTGCTGAGATAATAAATTGGAAATAAGTAACAATAAAACCCATGAGAACATCATGGTGCTTTTGAAAACAAGGAATATTTAATCTTTATTACATGTATAACCATCTCTCTTACTTGATGTCATACCTTAAATATTTCTTAATCAGTTGGCCAGGTGAAGTTTATCTAGGTTATATAGAGAACCTGCTGAACAATTTTGGAATCGTTAGCAGTTATCCTGGGGAATGAATGCAGAATGTGAGCTTGGGATGCGAAACACCAGGAAATTTCATGCCTGTTTTTAGGAAGGGGAATAAGAATTCTGGAAATTAAATGTCAGTCAACTTCTCATTCCTGGAGAAATACTGCAATAAGCAACCACAGAAACTAATTCTAATCTCCTAAACAAAAAAGACGTTGCTTGACAACCCATATAGGTATATATGTCAGAAATGGATGGTGTTGAACTCTGCTGCGGTCTGGTAGCGGACTCTCTAGGTAGGAGTGGAGCAGCAGATGTCACGCATCTTTGTTTCAGCAAGGCTTTCGATGCTGCCTCATAAATTGTACAAAAGTCTGGTCTGCAAGAAGTTGCTAGGAAAGGCATGGAAAACTGGGAAATTGTACTTTGAGAAGAGTTAGCAGGAGTTCACTGCTGAAGGGAAATAATTTGTAAGATCTGTAAGATACCCTGATACGATGAGCCAACCACCAGTCTTGGAAGCTGTTTCTTCTGTTTTGAGTTTGCAGTAATAAAGGGTTAGTAATTGGAAACAAAGTCAAATTTTGAGCAAAACCATTAGCAATCTTACAACAGCCCAAACTGTTGAGAAATTAAATAAGCTGTTTTAAAATGTCAGTCTGTCCTACTATAAAAATCAGATACATGTCATAGTGCTCTCCATTCAGATAAGAGTGCAATGCATAGAATGCAACAAATCCATCGCCAATATTTACTGTACTGAAGCCACAATGCATACTAGAAAAATCGAATATTTTTTCACCACTTACATCACACTGAAAACTATGTGTCTGGCCCCAGTGTATGTACTACATTGCATACTAAAATCTGTCTTCTTTATATGGTTGCTGGCTGCATGGTTTATAGAAAAGTGGTTTAGTAGGAACTACGATGTTTTATGTTATGTTGACACTCAGTGAATCAGGCTTCCTGCTATTTCTTATTGCAGAAATGTATCTTTTGCTTGTTACTACTGAAGAATGTTTGCATGTATCCAAAGCTTTTTAGACTTCTTAGAGACCTATAATTGGAGGTAGCTATTTATCGGTAATTCTTATAGACGATAATACAGAACATAGCCGCAGTTGACCACTCAAAGGTTACATTTTGTTTTTTGAGATCAAGATGGTGGATTATTGTTTCAAAAAGTACTGAAGATTGACATGCAGTGACTGTAAACATACACAGTATCCAAAGCTTTGAGATTTAAATTTGTAGAAGACTCACAGAATATTGTCCATCTATTTCGACTACAGATCCTTAGGACAAAAGTTATGTGTAATTTCTTCTTCACTTGAAAAATACCTGGATTTTGAGGACATTAAGGGCTCTTAGTAAGCATATAATCACTAAATATTCACCGTGTACAACATTTAATGTGCACAACATTGAATGTGCCAAAGAATAATGCCATAATTATAGCTCCTGTAATAATTATGTTTTATTGTGGCTTCCTTACTCTTTTTATCCCGCAGTTGGTATAAGCTTTTAAGCAGATGCCTTGGTTTTGCCCTTTGCAGCTTATAGGTGGATCACTGCTGTGTTGATTCTGCAGTCATTGTCAGCTATTCAGCAATCTCATTTTTCTTCCACTGTTTTGGCAGAGATGAAATGCGAAGTTTTCAACCTTCCACTTCCCTGCTACTTATTTGGCTGTTGGAAGCAAAGCTTAAAGCTTAAATAGGAGAGCAGGCATATCCTTGACAGTAACACATTTTTTTCCCTCCCTAGAGTTCTTGAGGCAACTGACTATTTGAAGACTGAAACGCAGTCAGTGTGAGGACACCAGTGAAAAGGCTAGAGTAAAATACAATTTGAGTGGCGTCTTTTTAAATTAACAGTAGCTTAGGTTCCGTAACTCAAACCTCCAAACAGAAACTTGTCTTGTAGATATAGAATATATTACAAATTTATTATTATAGATATAGAACATCTATAGATACGTTCTGTAGCTGTCTTTCTATGTATCTATGCTACAGATATAGACTATATAGAGAGGTATATTCAATATATATAGACTGTATGTCCTGGAATCAGAATTTTATGGGGACCTGTGTCCAGACATCAAAAAAAGTCACGTAAGCATGGATTTCTGTTGTGGATCTTTCTGCTCTGAGATGATGGGAGCACTGGAATTTGGCATGAAAAGATAGATTACTATCCGCGAGACTCATGCAATGCTGTGCAAAGTAGTTCAGTTACAAAGAAATAAGTGGGATCTGGCATGGGGTGGAATTCTTTACAGAGGTTCCTCCTAAAAGACTGAAGCTTATGTAGTATTGTTTGTTCTGTCTGTCCACATCTGCCTCTGGTTTATTCCTGCAAAATATTTTTGAATCTGTGGGCAGATATTAGCCCCCACTGAGCAGAGGGTACAAATAGAAGTTCCCACATTTTTTGTGGGAATCGGATGCTGGGTTAGAGGAAGAAGTCCCAAAGAGGTGCCCCAGTGCTGGAAAGCCTGCGGCCAGCTGGGCTCAGCTGAGCCGAGTTCAGCAGCTTGTGCTTAGCTCCGAATGAGCTGCAGGTGGGACTGCCTGCTCAGCCACACCCTCCGAGGAGTGGAGGGAGCAGGAGCTCCGTGGGTTGGGGCTGACTGCTGGAAAGCGGGAGGCTGCTTGAAGAGAGGACCAAAGGCAGAGTGGAACATCTTCCAGGGTGGTTTGTGGCTGGAGGCAGCAAAGCAGGTAACAGGGCTGTAGCATCAGATGCAGAAAAAGTTAAGGGTGCCAGTTGTTTTGGATTTTTTTTGGTGGTGGTGATGGTGGGAAGATTTAGGGGCATAAGATGCAACTCGTGAGAGAAGCAGGCCTGGTTAGTTCTGCTTCTCAAAATGGCACGTTTGTCTTGCTGGTGTCGGGCCCTGCTTGCAGTGCAGACGGTGTTTGCCCTTCTGCAGCGCAGGGCCGTAGAGCAGCTGCTGGTGTAACGCTGGCTGCTCGGCCTCTGCACCATTTTACCCTGCCAGGTAATTTCAGCTGAACAACAAACGTGCAGAGTTTTGCATTTGTTGGTACTACTGCAAACTGTTGTTTGCAGAAAATAATGCGAATGTGGAAATGTTAGGCACGTAGAATTACAATTGTGTTACAGTAAATGTTTTAAGTCCTTTTTTTCTTGAAGTACATTCTTGGTTGAAAGCAGTCCCAAGGACCTGTTTTAAATCTACATTAAGTGGATGAAATATGGTTTAAAGCAATGAAGTATTGAAATTCAGAGCTCTGGGGTTTGCTCATCCATCTTCACAGATCATCTTAACGTTATCCTTTACATATTGCTGCAGGCTCCCGTAAGTGGGTTCACTGGCAGCTCGTCTCAGGGTTGAGATGTGTAAAACAGACGGAGCAGCGTGGGCTGCATTTAGAGTCACCCCTGTGTCATGGGCTGGAAATGTGTGTTGCAGAAGATGATGATGGGGTGGAAGAGCAGGGTTTCAGGTGGCTGAGCAACTCTAGTAAACCTCCAGCTGCTTCAGATGGGAAAAAGAATTTTAGTTCTTAGAAAAATGCTTTATTATTAATGTTGTTCTTGCCATAGAGATTACCAACAAAAAGTATTTTGATACATGCTTGAGGCATCAGAGGTTCTGCTTCGAAGTGGCAATAGAAATGTAGAAAAAAAATTCCATTACTGAAGTGTTTGATTTTGGTGGAGAGTTTTTGCCTTCTGCTGCCAGTGCTATTGGAGTGAGGAGTTTCTTTAACCTGACAATCCCTCTGCTACTGTAGGAGTGAAACCAGTGAGCTGGTGTTAGTGGTGTGGTGCTGCCTCTGCTCTCGCAAGGTGACTCATGTTCTCTTCTCAGCTATTGTTTTTCAGTTGCCACTCCGTACTGAAGAGTAAAGAAAGAGGGAGGAAAAGGTGCACATTATATTCATGACCTCTTAGGTGAAGTCATCTAAACTAAGAACACCAAAATTATCTGTAGAGGGATATCATTAGGTCTTGCTTCTGTGATTATAACAATTCCTACCTTTGTGTAAGCAGTGCTAGCTCGTTTGAGGCACCAGGGCACAGAATTTACAGTACCTACCTTGAAAACTCAGGCTGTCCAATGAGCTGAAGGAGGAACTTCAGTGCTTCAGCTGACAGAGGGATAAATCAAGAAGCGGCTCTGACACATCTCCCGAGATGCCTATCTGTGTGTTTGAGGGTGGATGTGTGCCCTCTCCTCTGCTCATTCTCATGCACAGGTATTCAGTTAGAAACAAGGAGTGCCATGCCGTGCCGCGCCATTCCTCTTCCTAGTGGTCTCGCTAACTTAGCAGACAGTGGTGTATTGAGCTGAAGTGTAGACTTACATGTACTGAGTAACCGTGAGCCTGTGCACCTGAGTAATTGTTTTAGCTTCTGGGTTAAATATTAAGCACTTGTAAAATGTTTTTTTGCTACCTCAAAACAAGGCTACTATGTGAACTTATTTCTGTCCTTTTGTAGAAGAGTCTTCTCAACCAACGAGAATTTCTCTTATGAAGTAGTACAAACCTGAAAGAAGCTGTCTTTCTGTTTCTTTATTATTAATAAGTTAATAAGATTTGTTGCAGATGGTAATTTTTGTGATTGTCTAACATGATTCAGGAAGGACTGCAGTATAACCAAATACATATTTTAGCTATTGGTTTTGGGGTAAAGAATATAGGGAAGAAAACAGGAAGTCTACCTGACCGTCCTGTGTGACTGCCTTGTTCCATGACTTTTATTCATTAGCTCTGTTTTCAAGATTTCATTCTGAAGTGTGTACATTGCTATCTTTGGCCTCATTGCTCTGGCTCTCGTATGACCCTTTTTTGTCATTCATTTATACCATATTTTCATCTTAGGAGAGAAGAGGTTGATTTTCACATTTCCTTTAGCCAAGTAGCCTGCAGGGTTTATTTGAGCATTGTTTTCTATTTTCCATCTTCTGAGGTCAGTAATGACAGGATTAAGAACTTGGAAGTTAAAAATGTAGATGTCCATCTAATTAAAGAGATTGGCTGTCGGGGTTGTAGTTTTCTTTCTCATTAGCATTCCATTCATTCTGCTTGCTTTCCCTATCTCCCCATTCCCTACATGCTCAGCTTGTAATAAAAGTTAGTTCTGGAATGTAAAGAAGTGTGTTAATGCACCTGGGAAAAGCCTGTACAGGAAGGAATTGAATTTGTTTCTATCTAACCTAGGTAAGGTATAACGGAATGTTTCATTGTTTATCTTTACGGTAATAATCAAAGCGTCCTTTCAACACTCATAAGGATTATTTAAGAAGAAAATCAAGTAAATGTGTTTATTTGCTTGCTTTCAACAGAAAAACAGTCTCCTATTTTAAGTTTATACCCCTGCATCCAAGCGATAAGGGCATTTTAATGTTTTTCTGCATCTATCTTTCCATTTTAATATGTTGCAGGATTAGGGGATAGCTGATGCTGCTGTGAGTTAAACGTGAGCAAGTCGAGATCCTCATTACAGGGCAGAGTGGATAAAAAGAGTCAGTAACTGAAGGTGATGGAACTGTTGTGTCTACTGTCCATTAACTCAGTAATAGTACCTCTTCTCCAGATGAGGGGAATCGCAGGGAGCAGCTTTTTGCTGCGTTGCAGGAGCAAATCCCTAAAACCTCTGCAGCAGAAATGTCTGCGAGTAAGGAGATAAATATGTGAAGACAGATTGCAGCAAAGACTTTGGGGGCATCAGAGGTTTTCTGTTCTGGTCTAACTGTTATGTAGAATTACTTGCATCGGCAAGATGTTGAGCATTCTGTTCACAACCCCGGGAAGATGAGCTAGGCTGCTAACACGCATGCGTCTCTGGCAGGATTTGTGAGTTCTTTTGCTGTGTAACTCATAGCTGAGTGTTTCTTCAGTACCGAAAATAAAAACGCTCTGCAAAGCATATTGTAGCCATAAAATCAAAGAAACCAAAATGCATCTACTGGCACTTCAGGGTTTCATTTGCCTGCTCGATAGGCACGGTGTTTATGGACCATCCAGCAAGTGTAAACAAGGCAGTCTCTCAGATACCCACTCTCTATTGCTCTTCGTTAGAGGGAGCGCATGGTGCTCTCGGCTGCAGTATCGGAAGGGAGGGAGTTGAGGTTCTCTGCCTTCTGTCTTACCTCTGGGACTATTTCTGAAGTGGAAGTTGCTGTCACTCTACCAGAGGACTGGCAAGATTTATTACACAGGCTTTGGCCCGCTGACTTCCTTAAGCTTTATGGTCAGGAGGGCTGAATATATGTTGCCGCTCCACCGCGAGGCAATTTGTGTCATTAGACTCAGGAGTCAAATAAGCAGTAAGTCATACAAACACACCCGTGTATTGATTTCAAGTAATTTAAAAATAAATGGAGTTGATGGCTTACCTATCTTCCTGGTTTTGGCAACGCCACCCAAGTTGAAAGCAAAAAATCTATATGGTCTGTTGCGCCTTTAGTTGTGCATTATTTACATTGTAGTTGGCCACTGAAGTGTTCTTTATGAGTTTTGGAGTCAAGGGCTACAACCAGGTTTCAAATACAACATACAAACGGATCCCAAAAGGGAGCCATACTTCTGAATGTCTAAAGGTTGTCTTCCAGGATGCTGTATTTTAAAAGATGCTGATGTTCACATTGAGGATTCATAGATTTTCATGTATGTAGTATTACTGTGCCTGGGAAAGGGCTGATCGAATGGTTGGATTTAGATATATTTATCTTCTCATTCTCTTACATAAATCCTCTCGTAACTTCACTTTCCACCTCTTAGAATTCTGTAGCTTTGCCACACAACAGCTTCATGTATGTTTGCCCCTTTTATTGGAAAGAGGTATTTCTCCTTTTCTTTCTGAAAAAATTTCAGCTTGTCTTGTTTTTGGCAGTAATGTATAGCACAGACCTAACTGAACAGGTAAAATGCTACTGATAGAGCAGTGTTTTCCAGTTCTTTACTGTGCTCTGTTTTACACGTATTGACAGGAAGGCATGTTTGGGTAGAAACCATAACACAAAACGCTGCTGTGTGTTGCGCAGTTTTCCTGTTATTCCAAGGTTTCCAGTGTTTGGCTTAGTAGGTACGTTCAGCATAAGGTTGAGTGTATCCAACCTGGCTTGGCTTTTATGTCACTGCATGGCCTGTGTGTGGTGGAAATGGGGAGTCGCTGCTTCCTTTTAAATTTCTGCTGAAGTTCAGCTGATTTGGTTTTTTTAAGCAGTGTTTTCTTTATGTTTTATTGTCACTGACTTGAAGTGCTTTGAAATGTTTGCATTAATGGCATTAAAAAAAGTCTGTGATTGACTGACTTGAAATTTCTTCTGCTGTATTATTTTCAGTAATAACCAGGATTTTATGGAGACTGTGGTAGACATGTTACTAAATGTGTTCAGTGTGAGGGGATTCTGTGGAAAGGAGTAGTGCAATGCTATTGGTTACTAGCAGACTGGTGTTTGGAAAGCAAAGCTCACCTGCCCAGTGTGTGTGATTCAGGAGGTGTTAAAGCGGTTGAAAATCAGAAAGCAAGACGTTGTTTTGCCTAAAGTCATAACAAAATGCCTGACAGTCAAACTGAAATGCAGGGGGAGAAAGTAAAGAGTATTAAGATTTAGCACTTACATAATCTTCTACATCTTTTGAGTGCTAGAGGTGTTAACTGTTTAAGCCTCTAGACAAATTTTTCAGCATAAAAAGACATACATACACGTTTTACCCTTTTCTCTCTTGGCAAAACATACAGACCGAAAGGCTAAAGAACTCGCCCAAGGCCGCGTATCACTGGCAAAACCTGGATATACTTGGCTACTGGGCCTGTGCTCAATTTGTGCTGCATAGCTATGGTGTAGGTCTTAATGGTGTGTAAATAGAAATAACTACACAAAATCCCCATTTTGACGTAGACAGCAACCCTAAGGTAGTGTATAATAACATTATACAATGAGTTTGCAGCAGTAGCACAAACGCTACTCTTAGCAAACTGTGGTACCGTACGTAGATGGCGTTAGCTGTTGTATTGATCCAGGCCACTAAATCTTTAATTATCTTTCATAGTAAAACTCCTCTAAATAAATTGCTCTGTTGTTCCCCAGTACCGCTGCGCTTTGTACAGATGGCAGCAGCAGGGGTTGGTGCTTGGGTCACTTGCTACTTTTTACCATATCCATGCTCTTTGTTTAACAACTTGGTATTATTAAAAGGAGAAGTAATGCATCTAAAAACTAATGGACTATCAGACTGTTAGTTCTGGAGTGTAACATTCCCTACCACTCCTCAAAAGTTACAGCTGTGTGAATTTTCCTATCCTTTGAAACTCTCCTGTTTATTTCAGCGTACTTCTATTCTGGGTCACCGAAAGGAGTTGAGCGGCTCTCTTGCTTACTGTTCACTTGAAGGGCTAGCCTGGTGAGTTTGGAGGTAGTGTTTGTAAGATGGAGGTATAGTTTTCTGAAGAAAACCAGCCTTCGGCTCGTGATAATAAAGAGTCATTGCAGGTGCCCTCCTCGTGAGGTCTCCCACAAGGTGTGTGGCTGTTTCATCGTCACTGGTACGCAGCTTCATGGCTACAGTCAGATGATTGCTGTCCATGCTCTGTGTACTCAGTATCGGTTTACAATATCCTCATGTGCTTGTATTTAGCTGCTGAAGAAGGACTTGTTTCAATGGAGAAGGCTGACCAAATGTATTAGAAATTTGCATGGACCCATCTGAGATTTTAAATTTTATTTCCAAGCTGTGGGTACCTCAGTTGCTGTGATACAGATTTTTGAGTTCCTGAGACCAGGTGTGTTTATACAGCAGCAGCTGTGCCAGCTCTTATTCTCAGCTAGACCTGTGTGCAGATGGAGACGGTTTCCAATGAGATGCCTGTGGAATCAGGAATAAAATGGCGGAGGTGGTGCTGAGGCAGATTCAGGAACATGAATGAACAGAGGCTGGGAGCAGCTAAGCAGGCACAGTTGTGGCAAGTCTAAATGTATCTGTTAAATACGCCGTTAAGAGGTTGAAGTTTCCTTTGGCATTGTCGTATAATCAATTATCTCTTCAGTGCATTGCCTCATGACAGGGCCGTACGGCTGCTAATTTGTTTTATAGTTAGTGCAGTTCACAGTCATGTCTTACATTTGTTTTTATTCTGTGCTGTGTACCTCAGTCAAATAATGGGATGAAGATACAGTATGCAACAGGAAGCTGTGTAATCCTTGACTACAAACCACTGTACCGCGTACCATTATGCTGACATGTTTTATCAGAAGTGAAGGTAGAATTTGATAACAGAAGTTTTCCTTTCACAGTGAAGGAAAGGAAAAAAAAATCAGTGTTTAAAAAAACCACAGTACCTTGAATGATCAATTCAGGAGAAATATCGTAAAGTGGAGCAATATTCATGTCTGTCTGTGTCTGCAAACTGAACTATAAAATCCCAAATGATTACAAATAGTCTTTGTGCTTGCCATCAGCTGTGTAGATCAGCAACCTATGACACTTTAACTGCAATGTTTTGTTTAAATAACCCATTTATATTAAAAAATTTCCACTATTCTTCTTTCCAGTGGTTGCTAGCTATGTCCGTAGCAACAGATAGCGATGTCGCAATGGGGTTCAATGTGTTGATTATCTGATAAACTGGAGAGAGAAGAAAATAGATACTCTGTTTACAAATATCCTGAATGCAGTAAGAGTTTTATATGAAGAGAAGACTGGAGAAGAGGAGACTGTTTCTGTTGTTGACAGAGATGTGTGATTTGTCTTGAAAGTCTGGATTTTTCTTCTAGTTTGAGCACTGAGTGGCACATCCAGGCACACAGCAGTGCCGTTCAACAAGAGAACACCCAAGAGCTTTGATTTAAGCACACGTAGGTACTGACATCAGCTGTACTAGGTCTTGTGGCTTAAAATGTTTTACAAAGAGTAGAGTTGTGTGAAAATAATTAAGTTGCATTAAATAAGAATTGAAGCTGCTGAAAACCTGGGGGGAGAAAAAGAACATTTTAACGTAAGTAGCTCGCTTACGGATATTATTCCTTAGTTTGTTAGTGTAATTGCTTGCTTCTGGATTGGTAGCATTGTCTCTCACTGCAAACATCTCTTTCGGGATCAGTTATGTAGTGATTATCTTGGGGTTTGTTTTGTGGGTTTTTTAAATCTCTAGAACAGTAATTGCTTGATATGAGCATGATTTTAAATACATATTTGGAAGAATTCATCTGAGCATCCTTTCTGGGAGCCTCTATCTCCAAAGACTAAAAACAAGCTTTTCCGAGGGCAATCTGCTAAGATTTTTTGTAAGAAGACTCAATATTTGATGAGTCTGCTTGAATCTGAGATACTTCTTAGTAACGGTCTTGTACATATATGAAGACCCTTGTGACAACTGTTTTGTTCTTTTGAGTATTCTCCTGCAAGTCACGCTTTCTAGATTACTCTTTGGGGTTGGGGAGGACAGAGTGGATGGTTCTGGTCTAGTTTTGGGGGCATTTTGATTCTTCTTGGCTAGTCCACATGTTTAAATCCAATAGCCAAAACTGAATGGAGGCCACACAGGGTGAGAAACGGGGCTATTTCTTATATTTTCCAATGCTGCTGCTGTTTACAGGCCCTCTTGTGAGGTTTGCCTGTTTTGCAGTCAGTTATTCCTTCTCAAATACAATATTTTGAATTTGCTCATTGAACAACAGACATTAGTCTTGTGGAGAGGCTGGAACAGGTCTTCTGTATTTGGAATTCTAATTCTGTCTTCCAGAGTCTTTGGGCCTTCATCTGCAGATTTAGTAAGTGAAATCTATATTCAGGCAACAAACACAATGAAAATATTAAATAACGCCAGGCCAAAGACAGACTCTGTGGGTTTCTACCTGATACAACTTTCCAGTCAGGTAGTGGATCACTGGTGATTTGTCAAGTACAGTTTTCCATCCAGTTCTGTTCCAGCCTTACACAGAACAGGTTTTGTGTAACGTGCTCTTTAGCAAACGTGGGGAATAAAGTCTATAGCCTTACTAAACCAAGACCTTGCAAGCTCCAAGACTAGTGCTGGACACTAGGGAAGCCAAGCTTAAAATATGGAAATTCTGCCGCTTCTCTCATTTCCTACTGGACAAGTATCTGCTAAACCTGTCCATAGCTAGGCTTCCTTCGTTTCACGATAGTAGTCAGCCTCTGCCTGGCAGTTAGGACCGCTGGTTATTCTTGTGTGACCTTGGGATGCTCTCATGACTAGAAATCCCAGCTGCTTCCCAAAGCACATGTGGTGCCATGGCATAGCTAGAGAAGCGATAGTATAAACTAGCATTGATTGTAAAATCAATGCATTCATTTGTGTAGTTATACTTAATATTCAGTGGCTGTGTAAGTGTAAAATCTTTATTAACAGATAGTTGATTTGCAGTAACGATATACCTGGAACTTGAATAAAATTTTGTAGAACTGGCATCCAGTCACAGCTCTTGGTGCTTTGTTGTTGTGGACATGTTGCTCGTAGCACATAGGCTGATATTTTGCTCTGTGATGGAGTCCTGAAAAACACGGACTGTTTGAAGCAGACATGTATTTAAATAATTGTGATTAATAATTCCCCATCGGAACTGGAAGACACATGGAAATGCTCACTTTGTTAAGCCGTGCATGCACTACTCTGAGTCGGGATCTCCTTGAACAGCTGTGTTTTTAACTGCAGTGTAGCTGTAGGTTTTTCCAAAAGGGGAAATCCATAGGGGAAGTCTTGCAGCAATTGTGTTGTTATTACTCCATAATCTCTCCCTCTTTTATTAACATCACTGTTACTATGTGGTGTCTGGCTCCTGGAGAAAGATCAGTGCTCGCTATGTAATGCGGACAGGAGTTTTTAAAAGGGTAACAGAGGTTTTGTGGTAAAAAATATCTTGTAACAAGGGATTGATATTTGTATTAGCTGGAGATAACATTGGCAAAGAGGCTTTATGAAGACCTTTGTACTAAAATATTGCACGCTGGTTCATGAGCAGATGGCAGCCTGCTGAGTGAAACCCTAATCAGGTTACTCTATGATTTTCATTTTATGATGTTTTTATAACCTAGTATTATCTACTTATTGTGTAATCTGGTAGACTAATAGCGTAACAAATATCGAACTTTTGGGAATTATCCACTTGTAGAGTAGATTCTGGTAACTTCACATAAAAACATTATTCATGGAAATCAACCTATTTAAGATACTGCAGAGTTAATTTGCAGCATTTTACTAAATGATGCAATTTTCAGTGCAGGAAAAATTTGTTTAACTCCAAAAACCTTGTCTTGAATGCCTTAATAATAGTATGCCCTTTGGAAGTTTCTCTTTACTTCCAAAGGCTTGATTCATATTCCACTGATGCTAACAGAATAATTTCCATAAGCTTTAGATGAAACTTAGAGATTATTTGCACCAGAATTTTTTACAGTATTTGGACAATTTGGAAGGCTGCAATTAAAAATCCCGGAGTGTATCAAAGTGCTAAATTCTGGCTGCAATAAAAGGAAGAGGTGAAAACCTCATTAGGTGCCTGTTTGCATGTTCAGCTACTCCGAAGAACTGGGTGTATTAAATGACTTCTCTCCATCATTGCTGCCTTCTGCCATCCTGCCGGGCCATAGTCTGTGGTTAGGCAGCAGATCATCAGTGTAGCTGGTGGTTTGAAAGGCTCGCCTTGCCTTCACTTTCGGATCGATCTGTTCTCGTCTGTGTCTCCTTCTGTGGTCAAGGTAACACTGAAGTGCTCATAGGACATTGTGATACTGGATCCACCACCAGAACTGCCTGTCACTTGCACGTTGCTGTTTGCGTGTTGTCTCCTGTTCCCTACAGGCCACTGAGCTCCAGAGAAATTATAAAAATTCCTCTATTAAAGCATATGACTTAAAATTCTCCTTTCCCTATGCTGAAGGAATGCCGAAGGCTCGGTCTGCTTAGTTTACTTGCCAGTTGCTCCTGTCTTGAAATCGTTAGGTGGAGTGAAGTTTGATATTGCTTTAAAGAAGCAATATTTATATTTTTTATGATTTCTTTGCTGGGTATGAATTACTGACAGGTCCACTCCATCTGCTGCGGTCATCTTCCTCAAATATGCTGGTAAATTGAGCAGCCGGGAATCAGATTTTCCTTGGAACATTCGAGTGGTGCTGTCATCATTTAAAAGTTATATCAGACAATGAAAACAAACAATAAACCCAGACAAACATGTGAAGCCAATTTTAGGTCACTCTGTGCAGCTGTTGTGCAAAAAGTGGCTGCAACCCCAGCAAGGGCTGGGGCGTGAACCTTCAGATGGCTTAGAAACATTGGAGTTAATGAGTCCTTAAAACATGACAAATGGATTTTTCTTGATGCGCAAGGCTCATATTTGATCTAAATAAAGCTCCCAGAGTCTGCAGCCTGCAAAGGCTCGTGTCTTGCTCTATACCTGCCTTTAGCTAATGAAATTGAAATATTCCATTTTTCACAGAGTTATTAAGATATCAATAACTCATTTTGGGGTCTTTAACATTAATTTGACTGTGTAATCGATGACCTCAGAGTTGTCTTCAGTAGCAGCTTTGTCTTCTAATTCTTTTTTCTGTACAAGTGAATACCAAAACTTTTTGCACTATTTTGAACATGTAATTTATAATGTTTAGCCCTTCCCCACTGATCTCTTTCAGTTCAAATATACTTATGTTCATTTAATCTTTAAAATTTGTTATGTTTCACTCACAAATGTGACATTTTTCTCACATTCCAAGAAATATTTGTGCTTTATTATTTTTAAAAACATCTTTGTTTTGAACATTTTTCTTAATAAATACATCTTGATTCCCTTTGCTCTTGATTAGTATATAAGGAATGTAACGGTTCAACTGTCAGAACTTCCAGCCAACTTAATACGAATAGGAGCAGTGTGCATCTCGCCAGTATTCAAGGATCACCTTTAAAACTTGGGGGGCAGCTGCAGCTGGCATCAAAGCAGTCTGAAATATATTTCAGTATTTTCAAAGAATCTTTCTAATGCTGCTTTCTTTAGAACTGAAGTAGAAATTAATGTAAATGTCATTGTCTTTGAATATTCAATTATTAGTGTTTCATTGGAATTTTATCTTTATTTGCTTAATCAAATGTCACATTAATTGCATTTAATATCCCCACTGTAAATCTATCACAGTTTCTATGATTAATTTTCTAAGTCAGTTAGGCTAGTACGTGTTCATTGAATAAAGAAAAAAGTCATATTGTGATTTTTTTTAAAGAGTTTTTATAAGAACTGTCAATAAAGATAATGTAAACAGGATCTTTAGCTGATGTGCAATCAGAGCTGAGAATATAGCCTTGCGTATGTTTCAGGAGGTTTTTATTTATTGGTATCTACTGATAGCTTTATAGAAGTTCAGTGTTCTTTTCATCCACATTAGAATATTGAAGTGATGTGAATAAAATACAGCCTTTGAACACTGCTGTGTTCTCACTGGAATTTTCTATGCCCCCTCCTACGTATAAAAACTAGTATGTTGCAGTAGGAATCTGTGATTTTCCCTATTGCTTTAAATGCTTTTTCAAAATCAAAGTAGTCATAAATTATTAACGTCAACCACACCCTGCCAAAACAAGAAAGAAATGCAGGATTGTTCATTATTGACTGATTAGTGTACAAATACTTTGACTTAGCACTGACTCTTTTTGAGGCCTATTGATGTATGAACTTGTTTCATCCAGTGTAATAATTTTATATGTTGTTTCAACCTCATGCTCAAGGATATGACTAATAGCACAGCTGCAGTCAGTGGGGCTTCTCATCAAGTAATATAAATGAAGGTAGGAGTTTCTTGCTCCAAGTCTTGCATTCAGATTTCCAAGTTTGTGCCTGTCCCAGTCTGCATTGGTGTCGGCTCTTTCCTCCACAGGCCTTCTCTGGAGCGTCACGTGTTCTTTTATTCTGATCTGGCTGTTGAGCTTCCCGTGTTCTGTTTAGTTAAGCCCTTAAATTTTTACATGTTGTCTCTAGGTTAAACCTTTAGCTTGTATAGTCAAGAAAAGACCATCTAATACATGTAAAATGCAAAGTAACCAACCCTATTGCAGTGAAAATGGGTAATGCTGCCGACAAGGGAGTTTATAGAGACATTTGTTATGTAGCAGCCCTAAGCAAGAACAGACGTGTGTTATACAATGACATTTGTTGACTCCTTCAGGCCTACACCGGTGCTAACTACAGGGTTGTGCTTTCCTACCTATTTTAGATTAAATGTAAACCCTTCTCTCCTTCTCTACACACAGATCATCTGTGTATATCAATTAGGCTCTAACTTGCCGACATTTTTGTCTGTGATGTTGCAATAATGAGCGATGCCATAAATACAGAAAGTTTACCTTCTGAGGTTCTGCTGCCTTTGATTTTCACTAAACTAGGTGTTGTTATTCCCTGAGTGTCAGTCTTTGATAGGCTAGCTTTCATTTGTTGAGAAGGTTTCCAATAAAACCAGCTTTGCAGCACTCTGATGTTTGCCAGGACTGTCACCAGCCCATAACGATGCGGTTTGCAGGCTATCGGTCTCTGTAGTAGTTTGCCATTTCTTGTGTAGCTTCTTATTGCCATTTTAACTGTTCTAGTTTCATATGTTGCAGCTTTCTGCATGTCACCGTGAACATCTTACGTGACCTAAACAGAGAAAAAGCTTAGAGGTGTCAAAGATCTTAAATATTACTTGTGAATGTGTTTGGAATCAGGCTGGTTTTGACTCCCCAACACCTTGATTTAGACGACTGATGGATGTCGTATCAGTCTGTTGAGTCTGAAGTGTTGTACAGTTTTCACCTGGTGGATAGCATGCTGATTTCAACACGATCTTTCTCTTTCCTAAATAGAGCCATCACACTGGAGAATCAGCTGGTCATCCTTGCAACATCAGTGACCGATGCAGGAGGCTACTATGTCCAAGCGGTCAATGAAAAGAATGGGGAGAACAAGACGAGTCCGTTTATTCATCTCAGTGTAGCAAGTGAGTATCCAAATTCCAGAAAACGTGCTGTCATACCGAAGTTGCAGGCAGTACTCGCAAAAGTCTGCCCAATAAAAAGAGCCTTGCTAACAAAGGACTGGATCTTTAAAGCAGGTCAAATTTTCCTGCATGGTTTGGAGCATGTCAAGCTCCTTGTGCAGTAAGAGGGACCTAAGAGAGTGTATGCCCTCAACAAATCACCCTCAAAGCCTTTTGTCTGATGGCTTATTTTATGCAAGGCAGTTGCGTGATGATAGCCCTCGCTGTTTGTTGTGGAGTGGTGATCATAATTTCTTCTGAATGCAGGGGTTCAGAATGTATTGTTTTCCATTGTGCATAAGTAAACAAGTCACTTTTCTGAGTGCAATTTTATTAATGAGTCTATTCCCAGTCTATGACATTATTTTTACCTGGAGTTATCACAGAGTCCTGGGGAACATGCATTTCATTGTTATTACTTACTATTTTACATTGCGCAAATTATATTAGCACCTACCATTATGGAGGCATTCCGTGAGTAGATTGTGCAGCAAAGGGGAGGGCAAAGTCACAGAGCAATGGGGTCAGAAGGATGACTGCACGCTAAAGCTACGAATGTGCACGTTCAGCAAAAATACGCACGTGTAAACTGTTGTAAAACATTTAGTAAATGTGTCTGTATGAAAAATTAATATTCTAAACACAGTATAATAGTTTGACTCCTTTTCTGAGGGCATTTGGTAAAGGTGATTTTCATGTAGCAGCAAAATAGGGAGCATATTTAGTCTGTTGTGTAAATGTGGAGGTTTCTGGTTTTGATTGTAGAGACGAGGAAGAGATGAGTGGGTAAAACGCTGATGACACTGGTGGCTTTACTGACAGGCTGCTCTTACGGTTTGGGCTTCTGGAAGGTGTGAGACCCTCAGCTCTGGATCGGTGGGAGTGATGAGAGACCCAGATCTCTTGATCTTGGATACCGCTGTGTTTGAGCCAATCCCTATGGCTCGTTTCCCGACAGTAGCTTGGGCTTCTTGGGGGTCTGGGTTTCTTGGCAGGAAGCCTGGCAAATTGCTTTTGGAAAATGGTGATGTTTGTCAGAAGTTCATTAAACTGTTATGTTCCTGTGAAACATTTAATATCTAAGAAAATATGATTTTTCTGCTAAAATTCCTAGCCAGATTTCGAGGAGAGCTGTTCTTCCATGAAGCCCTGTTAGTGGGATCAAGGGTCACAGAGGGCAGAAGCTGTGTGCTGTAACAGACAGCAGAAGAGACAAACCTGTGGTTTCTTCCCCAGTATGTTTATAAACTAAATGAACTTCTCTGGGTTTTTATGTGTATCTTTCTGAAGTGGAAATAGCATTCCAAATCCACTTGTGAATTCTGGCTGTACTGTGGCATGTAGATTGTAAACATTATTATTTCTGACAGTATAAAGAGGTTTGCTAACACTTTAGTAATTTCATTTTTTTAAAGCAAATTTGTATTGTTTGTATTATGTGACCAATAATGTACTTCCCACTTTAATTTCATATCTTAATTAATGCTAGAAATAGTCTGTGATCATGCATGCATAACAAGTGCTATGCAAAGCAGAAGGTAATATGGGCATATGGAAAAGAAAACACTTCAAAACACATACAGACCTGATACCATGACTGCAAAGTCTATCTGGAGTGTGAAAAATAGGCAAGATTAAATGGGTAAAAGAAACTGAAGAAAGATGGAATGCCAAACGTGGATTTGCTTGTGAAAATGAATATTAGCCAATGAGATTTTTAAATTGTCGTCTTGATATCCAGGATTATTAATGCTATGTGTGCATTGAAGGAAGGTGCTCTGGCCATGAGGCATAACAGTCTCTGTACAGAAAATGAGATTAACGTGGTCATTCTGAACTTTGATCTCAGGATGAAACACATGTGATACATTAGATAGAAGTGAATAAATCTTTTTGGTCCAGTAACAGAAAATAATCACGCAAAAATATAGTCCTCAAGCAATATTCAGAGAATGGTTGCAGAAAAATTATGTGTTTTGGAAGAGTAATAAAGAATTCCAGCAAGTGGTTGGAAATAGATTGTTCAAGGTACATCAGGTGTGGAAGATACCACACTGAATTGTCACTGTCTGAATCTTATCAGATGTTAAGAGTGATGACATGTCATTTTCCATTAGGACATATATAAAATTTAAAGCCAGTTTAATCAAAATCAAATAAACCACAAGTGGAATATCCAATCTCTGTGTGAGTAGATTATACATTAATTATTGAGTACTGCCTTGCTACATGACTCAGCATGCATATTGCCACTTTCATTGAGGGCAAAAGGAAGAAAAAACTATAGATAATTCCCAGGGCAGTCATCCACTGAGAACAGTGTTAGATATGCATAACTTGTTATTCCTTGAAGGAGATCCGTGTCAGACTTGCTCCAGCCTGTGGGAAAAGCAGATTTGCAGGATCAGTCTAACAGCTGAGAAAGCTGTATTTCGAACCAGAACAGGACAGCTTACAAGACTGACAGCAGGAGAAAGGTATAGCCCTGAGCTAAGCAGAAGATGAGTTACAGGGCCTTATATTGGAGATTTAAGTCAATGCTTTGAATCGTGGCTGGAAGTAAATGGAGTCTGAGCGACATCTGGAAAATATCGTAAACTGTCCTTCAATGAATAGCTGCATTTGATACATGTTGAATAAGAAGATCTGGGGATGTTGAACATGTTTCAAAAATCCAGTCTAAAAGCCCTAATCATGATGACTTCTCTAGTAGGGCTCTGAGTATTAAAGGTAAAGGCATTTTGTTTCTGGTCAGTCTAGCCTATAGCTCAGTCCGTCCCAAGCAGCATGAAGTCTTCCACTCACCCATCGCTCTGATTACAGACACAATGCATGGAAGCTGGAAAACAGCTGCAGAAGAAAGCCTTTCAGCTTGTCAGTGTTGCTTCTGCTGTGCTTGGGTTTGCTTTTGTCTACATTCTGAGTCTGGTCAGACATTGAAAATGTAGACATGAGAATGCCCTGGTTCATTGAAAATTAACAGATCTTTAGAACATCTTGGTGTTTTCAGATATGTATCCAGTGCGCATTACTGTGATGGTTTATTCTTTAAATATGCTTTGCACTGAAGATGTGTTGGCCAATAGGTATGGTCACCCTATGAGAAGATCCAAGTATTGAGCAGTACTTGTCCGGAATGACGGAGGCCCTAGCTTGGTTGAGCAGTAGTGTTCTGCCTGCCTGCCCTCTAAAAACCACGTGTCCTAGTTTGAAAGTCCAGGTCACAGCATGAGGTCCAGTCCAACCATGCTTGAAATCAGTGGTCATTTCTTTCAAATGGACGTGTGTCCACTGGTTTCAAGAGGATTAGATGATCGCTGAGGTGACAGACTCCAGTGAAATACAAATGATGTCCAACAGGCAGCATATTGGGAATAATGTCACATTTGAAATTAGTATGAGATGTCATAAATTAGTCCTAAATTTAACATGTCTTAAAATCAGTTGAACTGTATACTAAGCTAATGAAAATCTTGCCTTTTCTTTCCTTTTTTTTTTTTTTTTTTTTTATGACCATATGTCCCAGCTTTCATGTAAATAACACAAAATTTTTGGCTAGGAAAATCGGAAAGTCTGAAAGTCAAGAGTTTGGCAACAGAAATAGTAAAACTCAGTTTGCTTTCTGACTCAAATACATTACTTGCTTCCTGTTGAAATTTCACTGTTACTGTTTTGGAGGATTTTGGTATTAGCTCCATTGCTGGAACTTCCCAAATTGACCAAAGAGGAGTGACAGTGAATATATCACTGAGCTGTCACAAGCTTCTTAGGTGTGAATATTACTTTTCAATAAAAACAACAGCGAAATCCTTAATGTCCTTTCCTGTTTCCATCTATTCAACAATAGATTTGATGATAATATCTTAAACCAATCCTTAATTCTTTAGGCTTTTTCTTTTGTGTCCGTTGTGCCACTGCAGCAGAGCTGGTGAGATCTCTTCCTGAAGACTCTGGCTTGTCGGGGAATAAAATGATGTGCTTTTGATCTTCCCAGTGTTGGAGGGACACTTAAAGATCGAAATGCTCATTAAAGTGAGGCCATCATAAAAACTCTTATTCTCTCGAAGGCCATACTCGGTGTATCAGCTAAATGTCTCTGAAACTTTGCCTCCAAGCCTCTTACAGTCGTAGTGTGGAACTTAGACATACAGACTGATACACGGTGCTTTGCTGTAGGCTGTGCCACTTATACATGAAGGTGTTTTGGAGGGGAAACAGGGAGCAGGGGTGTTAAGAGCTAAGTTAAGGAAACTAACTGTAAGGATTTCTAGTATATAAGATGAATTTAAGAAGTTTTTTTAGAGGGAAGAAAAGGAAAAGATTCATAGGGAGCTTTTTATTACTGTAAGGAACTGGCTGAGGTATTCATGGCAACGTACGCCGTGCGTGCCCTTGTTACTTTATTACATGACAACACGGCAAGAGTCTGGTGCGACCTTAGAAGAAGTTTGAAAAGCCCTGCTGAGATTTTTCTATTATTAAGTGCAGTGCTGTAGATGTGAGGTGCTTTGGCCCAGTCTTAGAAACTTTTAACCGTATGTGCTGCTATTTCAGACCTTAGTCGAAGTATTTTATGAAAAATTTGAGAAAGTGTCCCCCAGTAGATGATTTAAATGGCAAGTTTGCGAAAGTTGGGTATGTGTAAGCTGTTCTGACAGCTGAGATGCTCCTGCTTCAATTGGCTTTGCAGCGCTAATCATCTGGAACTGCAATTCAGGGCCTTGCTTCTGGACCTTCTTGTTACGCTGTGAAATATTGAGATGCGTGTCGCTTCAACAGATTTATTAGTAAATTAGATAGTCTCAAGACCTATTCATAACACCGGGAGATACAGAGTGTTCTGCAGACTGACGTCTTTTTCTGATGCAGGCTTTGTAAAAACAGAAAACAAGATTGATGAAAATTTTAAAAACCTTGCCAGCCAGCATTTCTGAAGAGTCAAAGATAATAAAGCCAATTATCATTTAACGAAGATAAATTTTCCCCTTGAGCCCTGGCAATGCTCAAAAAAAAAAAAAGAAAAAAAAAAAAAAAGTTGGGGACTGAAAATTAAACTCCTGGCTTGGTTGCATTGCCATTAATTTAAAATACAAGGGTGTCATGTTGTTCTGCCCAGCTTCCACTTGCAAGAAGAATTTTATTCCATTACAGCAGACACTGACATGAGGCTAAATAGACACTGTTTGTCTCTGGTTGGTGCCTATTTCGTTCTTCAATTTAATGTATCAAAGCATAAATTTTGCAGAAGGGAGGAGTCCCATTTCTGACTCACAGTGTACTGATTGTGCACTGAAAGTTTTTGTTTGTTTTTCTGTTATAAAGAAAGGTTCTTATGATAGCACAAGATGTTTAGGTCACTTTCAGTGTCTGTTAAAATGAAATATTCTTTATATTGTTAGGAAAGAAAGTAGAGGGAAAATGCCCTATTACCTGTCAGTGTATTTGGTAGAATATTACTTTAGACATCCTTCTGTCAGGTTTGTTAAGAGAAGTTTTCAGAAGATTCTCAGCAGACGTTTTCCTCTCTGGAAGAGAGCATTTCACTAACATAATTTTTCATATTAACCATCAAGGTTTGTTCAAGTCGGCAGATGTTGAGGATCCTTCATGGATATGTTTGAAGCATACTGCTACATGAATTTTTCATAGCTACTTCCAGTTTTCAGGTGTAGGCAGGAAAAAAAAAAAAGAATGGGCTGGCACCCGCAGGGAGCAGATACTTCTGTTCTGAGGTCAAATTCACACAAGCTCTATAAACTTGTCAAACTGTTTTTAGTTCATGCCGAGGGAATTTACTTCGCTTAGCCTCTCCAGGTCAGTGCTGTTGACGTGAAATTAGTGCTTTGATGATGCTCTTTTTTTTCTTTCTTTTTTTTTCTTTTTTTTTGGTGGGGGAAGGAGAAAGAGTATGGGATAAAGTGAAATTGCATTTCTGCGCTGTGAATGTACTGCATATGCCTGAGGTTCTGATCAGCTCCTGGAGAAGCCCAACAGAGTACAGCTCAGGCCTCTGTGCACTGGTTTGAAGTCACTCTGAAATAATGACATTTCTTTCCCATTTTCCACCCAGGCTTTGCTTTCTCTTTGTCAAGCAGAGTTTGCCGGGTGGATTCCCTGGTGGGTGTGTCGTGTGTGGTTTCATAAGGAAACGTGTGCCTTTTGCTTTGATGGTCACTTCACATCATTTTGTGATCCGAAAAGTTAATTTGAAGGAGCCTGTGAAAGTGTTTGAGATTTAAAACTGAACCTTAAGGATAAATTCTGTGTAAATGCCATCTTTAGTACCCTGGCAAAATACTGTCTTGGTGCTTTTTCTTCAGTTGTAGCTCCAATCTGCTCTAATAATAAAGGGCATAAATTTTTAAATAGGGATTTTTTTTTGTTTCTTATTATTTTGAGAATAGATTGAATACAACTTAATCATGCTCTTGAGATAGATACGTGTAAGTCAAACACATTTTAGTAGCAAGTGTGGCTATAAGAAAAAGGAATAAATTGAGTTAGTGTTAAAGATTTGACTTTGATACATTGGAACAAATGTTAGTTGAAGCTTTATCCAGAGGTAGGAATTTCAGTGAAGGCTGCTATTCTCAATGGTTTACCCTATTACCTGCAAAAGGGATATACTGTGTTTCAGTGTAGAATCATTTTCTGTGCATTACAAAGAAGGAACAGATGATGTTCAGGATTTATCAGCATTCTTGGACTCCAGATTTCATTGTGTTGGTGCTTTTTTGTTTGTTATTGGTTTTGGGTTTTGTTTTAAAAGCTTCAGCCAGATCTCTTCCATCATTCTGTACCTTTCTTTTCCTTAAAGGAAAACTTTCCTCACTTTTAACTGTAGTGATATAGAAGGAAACCTGTGGTTAAAAGGATAGGTTGCTGAACTGCAGGAATAATAAAGATGAGCCAAGAAACCTCTGTGGCAGCTTGAGCTTTTCTTTGGCTATAACCAAATATTCTGTCAATGTTCTTGCTGATAAATAGCAGAAATATTGATTGCTCTCCAATTTCGTCTTCCTCTGGACTGTTTCTGATAATACCTATTGCCATACATGGTGCGCTTCTGCATCTGCTGCTGCCTCTGTCCCGGGCAGCTGGTAGGCTCTGTCCCCTCCTGCTGGTAGAACTCAACTTCCAGTTGACTTTCCTCAGACTCATGATAACGTTGTAAATATATCAACTCTAGTAGAGGATGAGGTCTTTTTGCAATAATAATATAAGTTAATATAATAAACTTTCTGTAAGACTTTTTTCAATCTTACTATGAAGGGAACTTAAATAGCCAAAATTGGCATAAAACATCTTTAAATATCTGGCACTTAATTTTCATCATGTTGCCTCAACAAATGTAATCAAGCTTTGAAGACATGGTTTATGGAAACAATAGTTCCTTCGTTTTCTCCCAAATGCAGCTAATGGCACCCTGTTCTTACAGGGACTCATCACGAGCTGGTGAAGCTAGGGAGACACGCCTAAACTGGGTGTCTGTTCCTTCGGCATATGTACATACATTATGCATGCTGCTCTGAAGAAATGGCAGATGCTAAAGTTTCTATTATCTAACTCGCTATTTTAACATAGCTGCTTCTTATACTTGTCTGTTTATAAGGTTTGGGGTTTGGTGTCTGTAAGAGATCTGAAGTACACAGACAGACTCAAAGTGCTGGTTTGTCTCCTAAACCCTTTATTTATATCTGACACATGCAATTAATCTCTCCCCATCTCTAATCACTTTTGCTATTACATTCATTGGAGTGATTTGTATCCGATCTCTGTCACTGCTCTGTAATTGATATGTGGAGATAAGAGGTTCTTAGAGGACACAAACAAGGAAAAGAGAAAATTGAATTTACCTTGCAATCATTTTATAAAATGTGACATACATCAATTATACATGCCATCCAGGAAAATGCCATCTTGAACAAACTGTGATGATTTGTTGGAAGGCCAACAGAAGAGAAATGCCACAAAACTTTTCTGGACAGGAAAGTATTGCTAGTTCAACAGGCAGACTTCTCCATCTCACCAATTCACCTACAGTTTTTTAAAATAATACTGCAGAATTTACAAAGAAAGTATCATTTTTGATCAGTGTTTTTCTTCTGTCAGCCCTGTACTAATACTCCGGTGTAGAAAGATGAAAGGAAGTTGCTGAAACAAACATTGTTTTGATCAGACATAAAAAGATGATACTGGTTACTTACAATTGAATCATCTTTCATGGGCAAAAATCGTAAGATTAATAGTATAGTCCAGTTCCAACTTCACTGCATTCGACCATGAAAACATTTCTTTTTAGGTTATCTTCTCTATTTCATTGCAGTGAGAAGTGAACTAATTTGCTTGCTCTTGCTTAAATACTTCAGCGCTCATGGTTAGTTGGGATTGTTGGCATAAGAGTAGTAGTTCCTGCCCGTACTTGAAAGTTGAAGTCATGCTTTGGAATCTTTGAAAAGCTTTTTAATATGTACTGATAATATTACAAAAATCAGTATCTAGTACATAGATATGATAAATAATACGGTAACACTAATAGAAATGATAAAATTTGGATGATTTATTGAAGTCAAGCAACATGCCATGTTGGCCACTTCCTGGGGTGGTGGGAGTGGCAGACAACCTTTTCCCTCGAACTGTTTATTTCTTTGTTATCACGAACGCCCAGGATAAATTGTACTTTCTAAGAACTTCCAGAGGAGACAGAACTATAGCAATTTGTCGACATTTGTAATGGGCTTTGTGTTTCAGTTTGTGTAAGTATTATAATTCTGAAGCTTTAAAAGGAGCAGCTACGGAAGACCCACCTATCAGTTTACCTCTTTTGAACCTTACCTTTTGATCTCTTCGGAGTCCCGTTCTGCTGTGCCATACTCCTGGAGTATGCTCAGTAGCTGGCTTGAAATATTTCTCTTTATTTCACATCTTTAGAGTCAAATTTGTTTAAAATATAATTTTCATTTATTTAGAGTAGCTCAACCCTGCTGAGGGCTGCTTTTTACCAAGAAAGTAAGAATCTGTAACTTCTTGAAGGGAGCTTTAGCTTAAACCTGTTATTTTAAGAAAAAAAAAATCACATTTAGCGAAAATCATCCACGTGATGTAGGGCTGTGATGGCTTTGTAGTGCTCTGTAATGCGACGGGTTGTCCTGGCTGGTCTGAACAAGAGGGTGAAAAAATCCAGAGCTCTTACTTGGGAAAATAGTGAGGAGCATCTTATTTCTTATGAACTGGATAAACTTGCAGGGGATTTTTTATTCATAGGAGTAGGACTTACGCTTCAATTTAGAAAATAAGTAATTTAGGAACAATTTGGTGGTGGTGTTTAAACTGTTTTTGTATTAGGCAACCTTGAAATGTCTTATAAACAATATAAATAAGGAATAATATATATGCTTGAAACAGATGTTTAATAGAATGACTTTTGCACTTACTCAGTTACTGCAAGAAGTCCTAACGATTGTGTTGCGCATGCTAAAGGTCTGCATGGCAGAACCTCCCCCGCCAGCGTATTTACAAAAACTAATTTTCATCTCAAGCCTTCACAAACATATGGTTGCTGGAGGGTTACCATTTTTAAAACTAGTCATATTAAAGAAGTTTTTAATTTCTTTTCAATATACATCACAGAAAAGGGAAATTGAAGAAGGGTAGAAACCCCTCGCGCGTCTGTGTCATCGTTCTGCCAGATAGACGTGATTTGTCTAAGCAATTCCAGAAGTGCACACAGTAGCCTGCTTATGGGCAGAAGTGAAAGAAAGAGATTACAGCTGCGACAGAAGCGTTGAAGAGTCAGGACGTGCAAGATTCAAGGTCGTCTGTAAAACTCTAAGTATTCTCCTTTGTGTAGGAGCATTATGGTTAAGGCATTTAATTTGATTGTTACTGTGGTTCCGTTCAATAGAAAAGATGAAAGTTAGTTATTTATACACTGTCCAGTTAGGCTTGGTTTTTTTTTGAATCAGCTAACCAATTTTTGTTCCAAATTCAAATAAAAAATTTAGTACTGGGAATATTTTTAGATTTCAGTAAGGACTTGCTAGGAGTTTAAAGTAACATAGAAGAATTGGCCCTTCCTACCCCATTTGTAATAAGAAAAAAACCTCAGACTTGGTTGTAACCAGTGTTGCTTCACCTGCTGTACATAAAAGCTGCATCGATTTCTTGGCGCTTGGTTGTACCACGGGAGCTGTAAATTGGCCATTGAGGATGTTCGTCATCCTTCGGTTTTGTCCTACTCAGTTTCACATATTGTCGTTTGCATCTTGGGGGTGGTTGGGCATCAGAGTAATCCAAGTTCGGATTTTTTTTTCCTCCTACAGGAGACAGAAACACTGCTTTCTTTTCACGTGCAGAGTATTGTCTACACTTTTAAGCCCATTAAAAAAAAAATCCATAATCCAAAACTCTACGTTTTTATGGTAGATAAATCGTTTTAGCTATGGAATGTGGGAACAAAGTTACAGCTCCTATAATCCAGGAGAACATCATGGTTAAATAGTGTATCTTTAAAGGACTGCAAGTTTTCTGTGATAAACATGAAGGAATACAGCAGCCAGGAAGGTGCACACAATGTCCTGGTCTCTAAGGCCCTGTTTGTGCAAAATTATTGTTAAATTTTCCCCAGCTATATTTACTGTTGAATATGTTTACAAGCTCAGAACAAGTAGCTTACTGCTGTTGGGGGGGGGGGAAATACTGCAGTGGACAGTCTGTTGGGTGAAGGAGGAAGGATGAGAAGTTGTGTATGAAAGGTTCTTGATTCCCCTCTTGTTCCTTATGCACTAAGAAGGGAGAAAAAGAAAAGCTTACGTATTGCCTCTGTTGGCTATATTTCGATCCGCTCTGCAAAGCCATGTGCTCGTAAACCTGACTTAGTAAAGACAGTCAAGACTTAAAAAGCCAGCGGTGCTGTATCTTCTGGAAATGCCAGGAAAGAAGCTACCCCCCCCAGTGCTGCCTTCAGCCCTGCTTGTGGGTTTATCAGATCACCGTGAGTGATGCTGTTGTAGCTATTAAAGAAAGTAATTGGTAGTGAGTGATTAAAATTGCAGATGGCCTTTTCAAGGTGATTATGAATATTAAATCAAGTCTGTAAATGCTAGCTAAAAAGGCCCATGAAACTGAAAAGTGAATATGCTGAGGATAATTGTGTAAAACGAGGATCTCACAGGCATGCTATGCTCATCTACCCCCCCCCCATCAATCGATCAACCAAACAAACAAAAAAACCCCACAAAGAAAAAGAATTCAAGTGGACCTATTGTATTATGTTATGTTATCCCAGGTCCATCGCTGTCGTCGCTGAGCAGTGCCAGGTCTGCAACATCTCCTGGGCCATGCGATGTTGTGTAATTAACAGCAATCTTTTCCTGTTCTTTTCCAATTGTAAGTGATTAGGACAAATGCTTCCACATCACCCTGGAACAAGGCCAAGAAATACCATCGAGTGACTTAATTTCCTTTGGCGATCTTTATCTCGCAAAGCAAAGGTTACGTGGGAATCTTTTTTTGTAGTTGAAAAATCTAAGGTTTGTTTTGTTCCGTAATTTAAAATGGAAACTTTGGATGCAAACAGAGATAAAGGTAGAGGAAACAGAAAAATAGAAGTCTTCATTTTGAGCCTTGCTTACTTACAGGGATATTTTAATACAAGCACAAAGAGTATTCACATATGTCTGTATAGGCTGTGAACTGAGAGCCCGAGGGTTTGTTTTCTGGTGCATATTGTGATCAGAGACTCATCACTTTCAGACCACTTTCATGCTTTCAAATAGAAGAATTTTGTATGGTTGCTTATACTTTGACGTATTATTATTGTATTGCGTGCTGACCTATCTAATCTGCTCTAATACTGTAAAACACCAGGGGATTTATTGTGAAGATTTATATAAATGTGTTTGCAATTATTCTTTATTACCTTTGGTGTGGCAGGAATCATTTGTTTAGTCATTGAAGGAGCTCTTTCTCCATCGGATAATATTGCTGCTTACCTGAATTTTGTGGGCATTGTAATGTTAGCGGTTTTGTTGTATATTGATTCTTCATCTAAATTAAAATTTTTTCACTTAAGGATATTCCCTTAGTAAATTTGATAAAGATTCTGCTTATTCCACTACAGTAACACATATTTCTAACCGTATTGGCTTAGGGACTGATCTATAGCCTCCTTCACAAAAACATTTGTACCACTAAAAAAATACTCAAACATTTATTGTTGGTTTATTGCTCGTCAATGCAGCAGGCGTGGCTGTAAGGGACGGGTGGTCTGAAGAGATGCTCAGCGCTTCCCTTGAGCTGTGGAAAGACAAGTTCCACCTCTTAATGCAAACAGACAATACCCAAGAAGTTATGAATAATTAAAAAAGAGGATTTTTTTCTATTGGAAGAAGCAATAGATTAGAATCTGATGATATGTTTTTCCACCCTCAAGACAACATGTAGATTTTCATTCTTCGAGAAGTGTCCTGTAGGAAGTAGAAGCACAGCAAATGTGGCAGACTGTTTAAAATTGAAAGCATCTTGGTAGAGTTTGGATTATCAGTTGCCACTTTGCTTTTTCAAAAGGATATCAGTTACTTATTTTGCATGATCCATAGGAAGCGTTGCAATTTTTATGGCCTGGGAGCCTTTTGAACAATAGTACTGTTGACCACGTTGTCAGGAAACACAGAGAACTGGCATTGGCGGTGGTGAGGAGAGGAAGACTGCTTTTGATTAAGCTGTGGCTGCCAGACCTGATATATTCGTTGGCGAAGAGGGCAATTTGCACTTTGTAGGCTAATGAGGAGGAATATTATGGAATCTGTCAGACCTTTTTGGACTTGATCAGGACTGCTGAATTCCTGTCTTGACTATAATACTGAATTTATTAAAAAAAAAAAAAGTCTGGGAGGGTTATGCATTTTTGTTGTAGCTTGTAATGGTGCTGATACCTTGCCGTTATCAGAGCCGCAGAAATAGTAGCTGGGCTAATTGCTGAGGGCTCTTTTCATGCTTTAAGGATGGAAAAAGCAGTGTAATTTTAAAAACTCACAGATAAATCTTTTTTTACAAGATTGTTTCAAAGGGTTTTTGTAATGGAAGAAGTGACAGACCTCTAATCAGTGTGGCAGTACGAGACGCTGTAGCATATGTGCTTATGAAGAAGGATGGATTAACACTGTTTGTTGGGAGTTTATGGCTAGCAGATACAGGTAGATAGTGTTTTTCTTGGTTCGTTTTTTCACTGCATACACCAGAGGAGGTGTTTTTTAATTTTCTCGAAATATTTCCAAGTTGTGAAACTTAAAACACACGAGTTATGAATTTACTGTGACTAATGACCAAGCTGTTTTTCTGCAAGCCTTTGCAACCACTTTCTTTACGGTAGCTTCTCTTTGAACCTGTACTTTGCTAGGTTTAAAGCAATAAAGCCATTTTCTGGAAAAGGATACTATGTATTCAAAGTAGAGGTTTGTGAATTCAGCTGACAGGAACTTATTGCGATGTTTAAAAGACTGAGTTTTAAGAAGTCAATTATACTGGCTTAGTTTTGTGTGGATCTGGTACTTCAGTTTCACTTCCTAATGTCACAAGGAACCTTGATGACTTCTTAGCATCTTAATACAGTATTTACACATGCTTTGTGACACAGGATACCAGTGGAATGGGAAGTATAAAACTCATTTATGTGTTGATGCTGAAGATATTACCTTTGTCATAAACGCTTATCCTTAACTAGATGGTATTTTTAAAATATTCATCAGAAGGGAATATGGTTTACCCAAGTCATATTTGTGATGTAAAAGTTTGTCAGCCATATCTTTTAATAAGAATTTTCAAAAAATAAATTTAATCTTTGCGGTGCAGCATAAGCTACAGATTTGTGGAGAGTTTTGTGCGTGAGTGCAAACAGCAAACCTGTCTGCGCTGATGGCCTGCTGACTCCCAAAGGAACGGTCTCTGGAGAAACACTGACCCACAATCAAATGGCTCTGCAGCTCAGCTCCTTTTGGCATCCTATTACGTTTTTCAGACATAGGAATTAAAAAAAAAAAAAAAAAAAAGGAGGAGAGGAAATACAGTTATTGCAGACAGTGTGTGGTAAAGAACAGGACATTTTG